>ERZ795051.3505-NODE-3505-length-15914-cov-4.703260_pt1 | contig 15914 bp, 13 predicted proteins | sample MGYA00375135_ERZ795051 | MGnify/ENA primary metagenome ERZ795051 (study PRJEB30180, sample SAMN05720222) | activated sludge metagenome | isolation source: Anaerobic digester | place: Japan | collected 2015-05-26 ... | reverse complement strand
CCGAGCCGTCGGGGTTGAAAAAGCGCATCCGGAAATCGGCGGCGGAAGAGGGCTGGATCAGCAAGAGGCCATCGGACCCGATCCCGCGCCGGCGGTCGCAAAGCCCTGCGCGGAAAGCGGGTTCGTTGGCCGGAAAGCCGCCGGAACGATCATCCACGAGGATGAAATCGTTGCCGGCGCCGTGCATTTTCCAGAACGGAATGGCCATGGGCATCACCTTGCCACTTGGCCGGCCGGAAGGCAAGGGCGGGGCTTGTTCTTGCATGGGGGGACGGGATTTGGATAATGGGGGCCAGTTGAATCAGAAACGAGTGCACCCATGCGCATTGTGATCATCGGCGGCGGCCAAACGGGCGCCCATTTGGCGGAAAAGTTCTGCGAGGACGAACACGACGTGGTCGTGATCGACTCCTCGGCGGACGCTTTGGCGGACGTGAATGCCCATTTGGACCTGATGACGGTCCACGGCAACGGGGCCGATCCGGCGACTCTGGAAGAGGCGGATCTCGAACGGGCGGATATGGTTGTGGCGGTAACGGACCGCGACGACACGAACATCCTGGCTTGCATTTTCGCCCGGGCCCGGGGGGTGGGGCGCACGGTGGCGCGGGTGTCGTCCTCGGCTTATCTGACGAGCCGGCACATCGATTTCAAGCGGCTGGGGGTGGATCTGCTGGTCAACCAGTACGACGAGTACGCCCGGGACCTCTACAACGTGCTGCGGTTGCCGGGATCCATCGAGGTGGCGGACCTGCTGGACGACCGGGTCATGGTCGTGGGCATGTCGATCCACATGGACAGCCCGCTGCTGGGCACCACGCTGAAGCGGTTCGCGGGCAAAGAGTGGCTGCGGAAGATCCGCTTCACGGCGGTGGTGCGCGGCGACGAGGTCATGACGCCGCACGGCGACACGACGTTCCTGGTGGGCGACGACGTCTATTTCGCGGGCGAGCCGGACGCCATCGCCGAATTCATGCAGTGGGCCTGGCCGGAGTACAAGCGGTTCCAGCGGGTCGTGATCGCGGGCGGCGGGGAACTGGGCCTGCAGCTGGCGCGGATGCTGGAGCACACGCGCATGCAGATCGTGCTGATCGAACAGGACGAAAAACGCGCGGATTTCTGTTCGGCGCAGCTCAACCGCACGCTGGTGATCAAGGGCGACGCGCTCGACCAGGAGACGCTGGCGGGCATTGGCGGGGCCGAGGACATGGCCTACGTGGCGGCGACGGGCAGCGACGAGCACAACATCATCGGCTGCCTCGTGGCCGAGAAGTACGGCGCGCGCTTCACGGCGGCGCAGGTGGGCAAGAAGGAATACATCGGCATCGTCAACCAGCTGCGGCTGCTGGACCGGATCGTCGATCCGCGCCTGGCGATGGTCAATTCCATCCTCCATTTCGTGCGCGGCAAGAACGTGCAGGCCGCGGCGATCCTGGCGCGCCTGCCGGGCGAACTGATCGAGATGAAACTGTCGCCGAAGCACAAGTGGGTCGGCAAGGCGATCCAGGACCTGAAGATTCCCGACGGCGTCATCGTCGCGGCGATGCTGCGTTCCGGCCAGATCAAGACGGCCACGGGCGATCTGGAACTGGCGGCGGGCGACCGCGTGGTGGTCTATTGCCTGCCCGACGCGGTGGAACGGATGGAGCCGCTGTTCGCGTCCTGAGGCCGCCATGAATTTCAAGCCCGTCTTCCACGTGATCGCCTGGCTGCTGGGGGTGGTGGCCCTGCTGATGGGCGGCTGCGGCCTGGTGTCCTGGCTGCACGGCGAGCCGGCCGCGGCCTGGACGGCGCTGGCCTATTCCGCGGCGGGCACGCTGGCGGTGGCCGCGGTCCTGGGGGCGCTGACGCGCAACGACCAGGAACTCTCCCGCCGGGACGGCCTGGGCGTGGTGACGTTCGGCTGGCTGTGCGCGGGGCTGGCGGGCGCGGCGCCGTTCGTGCTGTCCGGCGTCATCGCGTCGCCGGTCGCCGCGGCGTTCGAGGCGATCTCGGGCATGACGACCACGGGCGCGTCGGTGATTCCCGTGCTGGAAGGCGTGCCCAAGGGCATCCTGCTGTGGCGGGCGCTCACGCAGCTCATCGGCGGCATGGGCGTGCTGATCCTCGTGGTGGCGATCTTGCCGTTCGTGGGGGCCGGCGGCATGCAGCTCTACCGCGCCGAAATGCCGGGGCCGTCCAAGGACCGCATCGAGCCGCGCGTGGCCTCGACCGCGAAGATGCTGTGGGGCGTCTACGTCCTGCTGGTCGTTTTGCTGGTCGTGCTGCTGCGGCTGGGCGGCCTGGGCTGGTTCGATGCCGTCTGCCATTCCTTCACCGCCATGGCCACCGGCGGCTTTTCCACCCGGACGGCCAGCATCGCGGCGTTCGGCAGCGTCTACGTCGAAACCGTGCTCACGGTCTTCATGCTGCTGGCCGGCATCAATTTCGCCCTGCACTACCGCTTGCTGCGCGGAGAAGGTTCCGCCTGGTGGAAGGACGGCGAGCTGCGGTTTTTCCTCGGCGCGTTCGCGTTGTTCGCCGCGGTCGGCACGCTGGTGCTCCACGGCGCGCGGTCCGCGGCGGGCCTGGGCTGGGGCGGGGCCTTCCGCGAGGTGGCTTTCACCTGCGCGAGCCTGATGACCACGACCGGTTTCGCCACGGGCGACTACGATCGCTGGCCGGTTTTGCTCAAGCCGCTTTTGGTCCTGCTGATGCTGTTGGGCGGCTGCGCGGGCTCCACCGCCGGCGGCATCAAGGTCGGCCGCATCCAGGTCATGCTCAAGGCCGTCGTGCGCGAAATCCGCCTGTTCATGCAGCCGCAGGCGGTCATTCCGGTCAAGGCCGGGCGCAAGCCGCTGGAAGACGACGTGCTGCTGTCGATCCTGGGCTTCGTGCTGCTCTATCTGTTCGTGCTGCTGCTCGGCGTCCTGGCGCTGGTTCCGTTCGTGCCGGACTGCCGCACGGCGTTTTCCGCGGTCGTGGCGTGCCTCAGCAACGTCGGACCGGGGTTCGCCGGCGTGGGGCCGACCCAGAACTACGCCGGCATTCCCGATGCGGGCAAGGCGATCCTGACGGCCTTGATGCTCGTCGGGCGCCTGGAACTCTACACGGTGCTGGCGATTTTCATGCCGGCGTTCTGGAGAAAGTGATGGCGCGGCCGCCGCTGTTTCCCGCGCTGGGCGCGGAATCCCCGCTGGCGGCCGTGCAGTTCCGCCAGACGCTGGCGCTGGGGCTCGTGCCGCTGGGCTTGGCGCTGCTGCTGCTGGCGGCGGTGGCGCCGGATCGGCCGCCGGCGGGCCTGTGGCTCGGCGCGGGGGCGGTGCCGGCCGGGATGGCGACGCTCGGAATCCTGTGGCGGCGGGCGGGGCGCAACCGCCTGTACGGCTATTCGACCGCCCACTTCCTCGTCCGCTACCTGTTCGTCATCTTGTGCCCGGCGCTGCTGTGGTTCGCGTTCGGCGCCACGGTGCTCGAACTGGCCGGCGCGTTGCCGCCGGTCCTGTTCGGCCTGCTGGTGGCGATCTATCCGGCCGGCCGCATCCTCCACGCGCGGGTCGGGCCGGATCCGCAGGCGGCGCCCCGGCTCGAAATGGCCTATATCCTCTGCCAGCAGCTCGAAATGGTCCTGCTGGTCTTCTCGCTGGCAGGGTTGCTGACGGGCGCCGTCGTCGAAGCCAACCGGGACTATCCGACCGATCCGTTCCCCTTGCTGGTGGCGATCTGGCTGCTGGCGCTGTTGGGCCTGCTGGCCGGCGCGGTCATGGGCTTCGCCCACTGGGCGCAGCTCTTCCGGCGCCGCTCGCCGCCGCAGCCGCTCGACGACCCCCCGCCGCCCCCGCCGGACCCGGACCGGATCGTCCGGTTCGGATCGGACCGGTTCTGACCGCGCCGGATTTGTTTGCGCGCGGCGCGGCGCTCGCGTAAAGTCCCGGCTCGTCGAATTTCCGGAAAAAAGGAACGAAACCATGAAGATGCGGACACATACGTGCGGACAGCTGCGCCCCTCCGATGCGGGCGCGAAGGTGGAATTGTGCGGCTGGGTGGACAGCGTGCGCGACCACGGCGGCTTGATTTTCCTCGACCTGCGCGACCGCTACGGCGTCACGCAGTGCGTGTTCGATCCGCAGGATTCCCAGGCGGCCTGGGACGCCGCGCAGGCCTGCCGCGGCGAATACGTGGTGCAGATCGCCGGCGAAGTGCGGGCGCGGCCGGCCGACATGGTCAACGAGCGCATCGCCACCGGCGGCATCGAAGTGCGCGGCACCGCCATCGCCGTGCTGAACAAGGCCCACACCCCGCCGTTCCCGCTGGACGACCGCAGCGCGGAGCACGTCAGCGAAGACCTGCGCCTCGAATTCCGCTATCTCGACCTGCGCCGCGCCGCCATGCAGCAGGCGCTCTTCCTGCGCCACCGCCTGATCCAGACGGCCCGGAACTACTTCGACGAAAACCAGTTCATGGAGATCGAGACGCCGATCCTCACCAAGAGCACGCCCGAAGGCGCGCGCGACTACCTCGTGCCCAGCCGCGTCTCGCCCGGCATGTTCTACGCCCTGCCGCAGGCCCCGCAGCAGTACAAGCAGCTGCTCATGATGTCCGGCATGGACCGCTACGTGCAGATCGCCCGCTGCTTCCGCGACGAGGATCTGCGCGCCGACCGCCAGCCCGAATTCACCCAGATCGACATCGAAATGTCCTTCGTCACCGCCGAAGACGTCATCGAAATCGTCGATGGCCTGATCGTGCGCCTGATGAAGGCCGCGAACCTGCCGGCGCCGGAACTGCCGCTGCCGCGCATGACCTACCGCGAAGCCATGGACCGCTTCGGCAGCGACAAGCCCGACCTGCGCTTCGGCATGGAAATCGTGGATCTCGCGAGCGTCTTCAAGGGCACCCAGTTCAAGGTGTTCGCGCGCGCGCTCGAAAGCGGCGGCGTGGTCAAGGCCATCAACGCCAAGGGCCTCGCCCATGCGCCCATCAAGATGGTGGAAGAGGATTGGACCGGGCTCGCCAAGGAAGGCGGCCTCGGCGGCCTGGCCTACATCCGCGTGCAGGCAGACGGCACCTGGAAGTCGCCCATCGTGAAGTTCTTCACCGACGCCGAAAAGGTCGGCCTCGAAACCGCGCTGAACATCCAGCCCGGCGACCTCGTGCTGTTCGGCGCCGACAAGGCCGAGAAGGTCCTGCCGGTCCTCGGCCGCATCCGCCTGCTGGCCGGCGCGCACGCCGGCGCCATCCCGCAGGACGTCTACAAGTTCACGTGGGTGGTCGATTTCCCGCTGTTCGAGCGCACCGACGAAGGCACGCTCGCCAGCGTGCACCATCCGTTTACCTCGCCGAAGCCCGAAGACGTGCCCTTGCTGGATACCGCGCCCGAACAGGTGCGCGCGCAGGCCTACGACATCGTGCTCAACGGCACCGAGCTCGGCGGCGGCAGCATCCGGATCCACGACCCGGCCTTCCAGGCCCGCATGTTCCAGATCCTCGGCCTGCCCGAGTCGGAAATCAAATCGCGCTTCAGCCACCTCATCCGCGCGCTGGAATACGGCACGCCGCCCCACGGCGGCCTCGCCATCGGCGCCGACCGCCTCGTCATGCTGCTGGCCGGCCGCCACAGCATCCGCGACGTCATCGCGTTCCCGAAGACGCAGAAGGCCATGGACCTGATGATGAACGCGCCGTCCACCGTGGACGACAAGCAGCTGCGCGACATCCACATCAAGCTGGCCGTGGCGCCCAAGGCCGAGGTTTGAAATCTGAATGTCCAATAACCAATATCCAATGTCCAAATTCCAAGTAAACAGCCCGGCTGTTCCATTGGGGATTGGATATTGGGCGTTGGACATTGGACATTGAGATCGAAGGCTTTGAACTCTCCCGGCCAACTTGCGCTCCGCAACATCCGCTTCTCCTACGAATCGGCCGCCTGGTCGCTTGAAATCCCCGCGCTCGCTTTCGGCGCCGAACCGCTTTGCGGCATCGTGGGGCCCAACGGCTCCGGCAAAAGCACGCTGCTGAAGCTCGCCGCGGGCCTGCTCGCGCCGGGGGAGGGCGCGGCGGAACTCGCTGGCCGCTCCGTGGCGCGGATGCGCCGCGCGGATCTCGCGCGCCGCCTCGGCTATCTGCCGCAGGAATGCCCCGCGCTGTTCGACTACGCCGTCGAACAGGTCGTCGCCATGGGGCGGCACGCGCACGGCGGCACGTTGGACCTGCCCGATGCCGCCGACCGCGACGCCGTCGCGCGCGCCTTGGCCGACGTCGGCCTGGAAGCCCTGCGCCAGCGCCCGCTGTCGCATCTGTCCGGCGGCGAACGCCGCCGCGCGTGGCTGGCCTCCGCGCTGGCCCAGGAACCGGAAATTTTGCTGCTCGACGAGCCCACGCAGGCGCTCGATCTGCATCAGGCCGCCGCCGTGATGGAAATTTTGGCGCGTCGCGCCGCCAACGGCCTGCGCGTCGTCGCCGTCATGCACGATCTAAACCTCGCCGGCCTGTTTTGCGACCGTTTGGTGCTCATCCAGAGCGGAAAAATCGCCGCGGATGGCCCGCCAGCCGAAATTTTGACCGAAAACCGCCTCTTGGCGGCCTACGGCGACAAAATCGAGGTCCTGCGGCGTCCCGAAACCCCAAATCCGATCGTTTTGGCCAGAAAATGACCCAAAACCGTCCTTTTTTAGCCTTTTTGGCCGTTTTCACGGTGTTTTTAGCCGTTTTTCCGTGGATCGGGGCCGAAAAACTGAGTTTTCGGCAGGTTTTCGGGTTCGTCGTCGGCGATTGGACCGCCGACGGCATGATTTTCTTCCAGATCCGCCTGCCGCGCGTCCTGCTGGGGTTGCTGGCGGGCGGGGCGCTGGCGATGGCCGGCGCGGCGCTGCAGGTGATTTTCCGCAATCCGCTGGCCGAACCGTGGACGCTGGGCATCGCCGGCGGGGCAAGTCTCGGCGCGTTCTTGGCGCGGGTTTGTCCGTTCCTGTGGTTCGCGCTGGGGCCGCTGAATACGTCGCAGGCCTTGGCGCTGCTCGGGGCGGCCGGCGCGCTGGGGTTGGTGCTGTCGCTGGCGCGGCGCTCGGCGGCCGGCGCGCAGACGCTCTTGCTGGCGGGCGTGACGCTCGGCGTCGTCTGCGGCGGCGCCATCATGGTGATCAGCGGCTTCATTTCGCCGTGGAAACTCGCCGAATTCCACCGCTGGCTGCTGGGCGGGCTCGATGCGGCGGACTGGGCGTCCGTCGGCGCCTTGGCGGCGCTGGCCGTGCCGGGCGTCGCGCTCCTGCTGGTCCAGGCGCGGAACCTCAATCCGCTGGGGCTCGGCGAAGACATGGCGGCGGGGCAGGGCGTGGACGTCGCGCGCGTGCGCCGCTGGACGGCCGTCGGCGCGGGACTCGCCTCCGCCGGCGTGGCGGCCGTGGCCGGGCCCATCGGTTTCGTCGGCTTGCTCGCGCCGCACGCCGTGCGCAAGATCGTCGGACCCGACGCGCGCCTCGTCCTGCCGTGCTCGTTCCTGTTCGGCGGCGCGCTGCTGGCCGCGTGCGACGCCCTCGGCCGCTGGGCCGCCGCGCCCCTCGAAGTGCCCGTCGGCGCCCTGACCGCCGTCCTCGGCGGCCCGCTTTTCCTGGCCCTGCTGGCCCGCCGGCGCTGAAGCCCGAAAACGCTTGTTTGCGCCATCCCGCGCTGGCATCCTGATGCCCATGAACCCGTTCGAGCATTTCATCCTGACGCGTTTCAACGTGCCGCTGGAAGCGGAGTTGCCCGCCGGAGAAAAAGCCGCTCCGCACCGCGGGATCGATCCCGGCTGGCTGACGCGCCGGTTCGATTTGTTCGAGCGCGTGTGCCTGCCGTCGCTCCAGCGCCAGACCCAGGGCGCCTTCCAGTGGCTGGTGTTCCTGGATTGGGCCACGCCGGTCGCCTTCAAGGAGCGCATGGCCGCGCTGACCGTCCGCTACGAATTCCTGCGGCCGGTCTACTGTTCGGGATTCGACGAGGAAATCGCCCTCGCCGAAATCCGCCGCCGCGAAGAACCCGGCAAGATCCGCATCACCACGCGGCTCGACAACGACGACGCGCTGCATCCGCGGATGGTCGAGCTGGTGCAGGAAACGGCGCAGCTGCAGCTGGGCGGCCAGGATCTGGCCAAAGGCTTCTTCATCAGCTTCCCGATCGGCTGCTGCGAGAAAAAAGGCGATTTCTACGTCCGGAGCGAGCCCGACAACGCCTTCCAGAGCTTCGTGTCGGCTCCGGAATGCGCCCAGACCGTGATGGGCGCGCCGAAGACCCTGCCGCGGGTGCTCAAAAAAGCGCGTCCGATGTGGTGCCAGGTGATCCACGACGACAACGTGACCGTCGCGCTCAGCGGCGTCTACTGGCCGTGGGGCGGCAGCAGCGAATTCGCCCCCGGCATCACCAACGGCTTCCGCCGCGACGTCTGGTGGCAGTGCGCCGAAGTCGTCCGCAGCGCGGCGAAGTATTTCCTGAAGCGCTGAAGCCTCAGCGCACGGGGGCGAGGGCGGCGGCGGGGAGCCAGCCGCGCGTTTCGCCGAGTTCGACCTCGACCCAGGTCCCGCGGTTTTCCCGCATGCGGACGAGCGCGCCTTCGGGCACCGCGAGCAGCGGCGTGGCCGTTTCCAGCGGGCTGGACAGCACCTTTTGGCCGGCGAGCATCACGACGCCTTCGGGAGTTCGATCCAAATCGCGGTGCAGCGCCAGCCCGGCAAGCGCCAACAGCAGCAGCGCGGCCAGGACGGCCGCCGCGGGGCGCGCCGCGAAGCGCAGCCGCGGCCAGGCGATCCAGACCGCCAGCGCGCCCGCCAGCAACCAGAAGCAAGCGGCCCCGAATCCGAGCCATTCCGCGCGGCTGAAATCCAGCAGCAGCGCCGCCAGCGGCTTGCGCGCGGGCAGTTCGATGCCCGCGGACTGCGCCGCGAACCCGAGATTGGCGCGGATATCCGGATCGCGCGGCGCGCGGCGCTGCGCTTCGCGATAGGCCAAAATGGCCTTTCCGAGATTTCCGTTCCGATAGTACGCATTGCCGAGATTGAACAGCGTCTCGGGCTGGTTCTGGCCTTCGGCGACCAGCGCTTCCCAGCCGGCGATCGCGTCCGGCAGCCGGTTCTCGTCGTAGGCCTTCGCCGCGTCGGCGAACGTCCGCTCGAAGCGCGCTTCGCCTTCCGGCGCGGCCAGCGCCGTCGCCGCCAGAATGAAAAAGGCGGCGATCCAGCCCATCCTGATTCCTGACCCCTGACCCCTGACCCCTCTCATAGCTTCACCCTTTCCGCCTTCCGGAGCAGGGAGGCCACGGTGGAAATCCAGGTTTCCAGATCCGCGCGGGCCAGTTCGGCCGCCGACGCATAGCGGATCCGGTCGGAGAGCGCGAAGAACTCCTGCCATTTCGCGAGGGCGGCTTCGTCGGTTTTCGCCGCGCGGAGTTTTTCGAGGATGAGCGGGGCGTCCGCGGCGCCCGGCGGCAGATTGAGGCGGTGGCCGAAATAGTCCGCGGCCGCGGCGGCCAGCGCGCCGAACACGGCGGCCGGCGCGGCGGATTCCTTCAGCGCGGCCTCGGCCTTGCGCAGGTTGGCGCGCGCGATGCGCGGGGCCTTCTGGCGGCGGGCGAGGGCGACGTCCGTCGCGAGGCGGTTGCGCCGCCGCGTGGCGAAGAACAAGCCGGCCAGCGCCAGCGGCGCGGCGGCGTGGACGGCGACCAGCAGGGGCACGTGCGCGGCGAGTCCGCCGCCGTTGCGCCAGCGGGCCGGCGCGGGCTTGAGATAGACGATGTCCGTGCCCAGCACGAGCGAGCCGCCGCCCGCGGCGGTCCCTCCGGGCACCTGGAGCAGCAGGGCGCCGGCGCCGTTGGCGGACGGATGCACCGTCAGCGGGAACGGTCCGGCCGATACGGTGCGGTACTGCGCGGCCGCCGGATCGAAGAAGGAAAATTCCAGCGCCGGCAGCTCTTTCATGGCGTCCGAACGCGGGATGACGACCTGCTCGAAGGTCTTGGACCCGCTTTCGGCGGCCGGATCGGGCACGTCGCCGACCTGGCGCGCCTCGTAGGCCTTGAACAGATCGGCGTCGCGGTACGACGGCGGCAGCGCGGCGGAAACGTTGCCCGTCCCTTGCAGGCGCAGCGTCACGGTGATCGGCTCGCCGACCTTCAGCTCGCGCGGGCGGACGTCCATGGCGAACTCGAACCGGCCGACGGCGCCGGCATAGCCGGCCGGGCGGCCTTCGACGGGAATCGAGCGGACGACCAGGTTCGCCGGCGGTACCGGGAGGGTGACGGGCGTGGCGACCGGCCCGCCGAACGGATCGAAGAAACCGAAGGGGTCGCGCCGCTGCTGGCGCTGGTTGGGATCGATCACGCCGACGCGCAGGGCGGGCCGGACGTCGAACGCGCCGGCGGTCAGCGCGCGCGCCTTGGCCCGGAACCGGCGCAGGTTGTAGAACTGGCCGCCGACTTCTTCGCGGACCATCTGGAGTTCCTCGAATTGGCCGATCACGAACCCGGATTCGGGGAAGCCGCCGAGCAAATTGACTTCGCGGGTCAGTTCGACGCCGGGGAGGAAATAGATGCCCAGGACGATGTCGAAGACCTGGTGGACGTAGGGCGGGTCGGAAGGCAACGTGAGCCGCGCGAAGAGCATCTCGTTGGTCGCCGCGGCGTTCCCGTTCGGCGCGCGGACCTCGAGGGCTACCTCGGGAATCTGGATTTGCTCGCCGTTGTACTCGAGCGTGTAGGGCCCGATGGCGAACCGGCCGGGCCTCTGGGCGAAGAGGTTGTAGGTCAAGCTGACCTGCGAACCGCCGGTGCCGAACTGCATCTGCTGGCCGGTGCCGGTGATCTGGAGGCCCGGAATCTGGGGAAAATCGACGTTGGGGGCGCTGCGCACGCCGTGGAAGGTGAGGGTGGCCTGCGCGGTCTCGCCGAGATTCAGCAACCGCGGCTGGACGTCGAACGACACGTCCAGCGCGCGCGCGGAAAGCGCGAACGCGAAAAACAGGACCCCTGCCACCTTGCGTGGCAGGTGAACGAGGTTCGTCTTCGGCGAACGGCCATGATCAACCTGATTCACCCGCGGCACAAGGCCGCGGGGGTCTGGAATCCAATTGAAAAGCATGGTTCGTACTCTAGCGGGGCGGAGCGCATCTACCAGTCTTTTTCGACAGGGACGGGACGCCCGAAGAAGGGATGGAGCCGATCGCGCTGGGACTGTTCCTGCGCTTTCATCGCATCGAGCATCATCGCGGCCTCTTCGGGCGTCATTTCTTCGGATGGTTTGTCTGCTTGGATCTGCTCCTCCTCCTGTTGTTGCTTGTCTTCGGGTTGATTTTCAGGCTGCGGCTGTTGCTGCGCCTGCCGTTGCTGTTGTTGTTGCTGCTGTTTCTGGTCCTGTTGCTCCTCCTGTTTTTGCTGGTTTTGCTTTTGTTGGTCCTGGTTCTGTTGATCTTGATTCTGCTGGTCCTGCTGCTGTTGCTGCTGCTTCTGCTGTTGGATCTGCTGCTGCTTCAGGACGGCGAGTTCGTAGTTGGCCTTGGCGTCGAGATCCTTGGGATCGAGCGCGATGGCGTTTTCGTACATCTGGATGGCTTCGCCGATGGACGCCTCGGCGCCGGCCAATTCCTGCGTGGACATCGCCGGCAGCGGCATCGCCGGCGCGGCGGCCGCGCCCGGACCGCCGACCTGGTGGAACAGCGCGTTGCCGCGGTTGTAGTAGGCCCGCGCTTGGAGGCGCAGGTCGGACCCCGACGAGGCGCGCGCGAAGGAATCGGCCGCGGCCTTCAAATCGCCGCCCGCATAGGCCGCCAGTCCCGCGTTGTAGTAGGCCGCGGCCGGATCGAGCTTCGCGGCCGGCGCGGCGGCGGCGGCTTCGAGGAACGCATTGCTCGCGGCGGGCCAGTTGCTGGCGGCGAACGCCTGCAAGCCCGCGTCGAACGAAGCCCGCGCGTTGGCCTGTTCGGCCTTTGCTCCCGCTGCGCTCAATCCAATCAAGAGGCAGGACATCAAAATATAGGACCGACCCCTCCGCGGCTGTTCACTTGAACATTGGATATTGGACATTGGATATTGGATATTGAATCTCTTCATGCGCCGCCCTCCGCATGATTCCTCCGCCGGTCGCCCAGCAGCGCTTCCCACGCCAGCAGCAGCAGCGCGGCCACGATGGGCCAGACGAAGCGTTCTTCGTAGATTTTCGCCGTGCGGTTTTCACGCTCGGAACGCTTGAGGTTGGCGATGCTTTCGTTGAAGACGCGTTCGAGGCCGGTGTCGCCCGGGGCGGAACGGACGTAGGTGCCGCCCGTGCCCAGCGCCAGCTTCTGGAGCACGTCTTCCTTCAGCGCGGTTTTGACGATCTGGCCCTGGCGGTCCTTGAAGTACCCGCCTTGGCCGTCGCCGGCGGGCACCATTTCGCCTTCGAGGGTGCCGATGCCGATGGCGTAGACGCGGATGCCTTTTTCCTTCAGCTCGGGCAGGAGCGCGAGCGGGTCGCCGACGTGGTCTTCGCCGTCGGTGACGAGCAGGATCACGCGGTCGGCGGCGCTTTCGGCGGGGAAGGCGGCGACGGCGGTGCGCAGAGCCTGTTCGATGGCGGTGCCGCCCTTGGGAATGATGCCGGAGTACACGTCGTCGAGCGTCATCGCGAAGGCGGCGTAGTCGATGGTGAGCGGGCACTGGAGGATGGAGGATCCGGCGAAGGGCACGAGCCCGATGCGGTCGCCGCGCAGGTTGCGCAGCAGGTCGCGGACGCCCCACTTGGCCTGCTGGAGGCGCGTGGGCTTGATGTCGGTGGCCATCATCGAACGCGAAGTGTCGAGCGCGACGACGATATCGAGCCCCTTGCGGCGGACTTCCTCCCAATGGAAACCCCATTGCGGGCGGGCGAGGGCGACGACCAGCAGCGCGAGCGCCAGCACGCGCAGCGCGAGCCGCTTTTTGGCGCGCGCGGGATTCCAGGCCGGGGCGAGAACGCCCAGCAGGGCCGGATCGACGAGCTGCGCCAGCGCGGCGCGCCGGCGGCGCAGCAGCGCGAACAGCGCCCAGGCCAGCGGGATCGCCAGCGGCAGCCAGACCAGAAGCTGGACGTTGCCCCACTTCACGGCAGCCTCCCGAGGCGGGTGAAGCCCAGCAGGGTTTCAAAAGCCAAACACAGCAGGCCGAGGACCAGGAACGGCGCGAATTTCTCCTCGTAGCGGGTGTACTGGTCGAGTTCGATCTTCGTCTTTTCCATCTCGTCGATGGCCTTGTAGGTCTCTTCCAGGCTCTTGAGGTCCGTGGCGCGGAAATATTTTGCCTTGGTGATTTCGGCGATCTTCTTGAGCGCGGCTTCGTCGATTTCGTTGCCGCCCTGCATGAAACCGAAGATGCCGGAGGCGCGGGGCTGGTCGGAGCCGGCGCCGACGGTGTAGACCTTGATGCCGAGGGCGGCGGCGGCCTGCGCGGCGTCCGGCGGCGTCAACCGGCCGGCGTTGTTGATGCCGTCGGTCAGCAGGATCACGACCTTCGATTTGGCCTTGGAATCGCGCAGGCGGTTCACGCCGGAAGCGATGGCGTCGCCGATGGCCGTGGCGTCCTCGAGCATGCCGGTCTGCAGGCGGTCCATCTGGAGCATGAGCCAGGCGTGGTCGGTGGTCAGCGGCGCGATGGTGTAGGGCATGGCGGCGAAGGCGACGATGCCGAGGCGGTCGTCGGGCCGCGCCTGGATGAACTGCGCGAGCACGGACTTGGCGGCGTCGAGGCGGTCCATGCGCCGCGTCGCGGTGGAAAAGTCGTCCGCGCGCATGGACGTCGAGGTGTCCACGACCAGCACGATGTCGACGCCTTCGGTTTCCACGCGCGACTCGCTCATGCCCTTTTGCGGGCGGGCGGCGGCGGCGACCAGGAAGACGAGGCCGGCGGCGAACAGCGCGGGCGGCAGCCAGCGCAGCGCCAGCCACGGCGACGCCGGCAGGCCCAGCAGCGCCGCGCCGTCGGAGAACGCCAGCGGCGCCTGCCGCCGGCGGGCGTAGCGCAGCCAGACCAGCGCCGGCACCAGCAGCAGGAGCAGCAGGAAAATGGGATGACGGAAAACGATCACGGTCCGCCTCCCAATCGACCCCCATGGCCTTGCGCCATGGGTGAACGAGGTTGGTTCTCAGGCGGAGCGCCGGTCGGCGTACCGACCTGATTCACCCGCCCCGCAAGGGGGCGGGGGTCTGAAAACCGCGGATCCAGTTGTCCCGCAACCGGGCGGGGAGATGAAACCGCCGGCATCGTTTCATGGACGAGGCGTTCGGCGGATTCCAGGGCGTTGCGCATGTCGGCTGGCCCCGGCGCGTGGCGCGCGAATTTCACGAGATCGCTCTGCTCGAGGAAGCCCGCGACGAGGTCGCGGTGGGCGTCGGAGAGCTTCCTGGAGGTCAGGGCGTCGCGGATGAATTCCTCGGTGGTGCGTTCGGGCGCGCGCAGGCCGAAGCGGCCTTCGAGATAGCGGCGGACGATGCCGGAGAGCGCAACGTAGAACGGCTCGATCTTCAGGGCCTCGATCCAGCCTTTGGCGCGGAGGTCGGCCAAGGCGTTCAGGGCGATTTCGTGCGGGGGGACGGGCGGCGCCGGGTGCAGGATCGTGCGCGGCGTGGTCAGGACCTTGCGCAGCGCGAGGAACGCGGCGGCCAGGACGGCCAGCAGGCCCAGCGCGATCCAGAGCCACCGCGACGGCGGCGCCGGCCAGTGCGCCAGGCCGCCCTTCGCGGGCCGGATCTCCTGCTCGCCGGGCTTCAGCGCGGAGACGACTTCCAGCGACAGAAACGGGTAGGCGCTCGTGACGACGCCTTGCGGCGTGGACAGCAGGATCTTCGCGTTTTCGCCGACGACGTGGTTGGTGACCGTCAGCGAGGTGAGGCGGATTTTCTGGACGGTGCGGCGCAGGCCGTTGGTGAAGGTTTCGGTTTCGGTCTTCGCGTCGCGGACGACGACGTCCTTGCCCTTGGCGGGATTGGGAAACCCGACGGTGGTGCCGTCGCGGTGCAGGGCGGTCAGCGTCACCTCGACCGGATCGCCGATGCGGATCTGGTTGGTGGACATCGCCGCGGAAACGGAAACGTCCTGCCCGGCGGGCAGTTCCGGCGGCGGCGGGGCGGGCCGGGAGCAGCCGACCAGCGCGGCCGCCGCCAGCGCCGGGAGGGTTTTACGTAGAACGTAAAAACTTTGCGGCGTTTTTACGTAGAACGTAAAAACTTTCGCGGATTTTTCCATGGCACGTAAAACCGTCATCGGCGTTTTTCCCGGGTGCGGAAGAAGCGGACGAGTTCGCGGTCGTAGCGTTCGCCGGCGTTGAGTTCGATGGCGTCGGACCGGGCGCGGGAGAGCTGTCGCAGGAGGGTTTGGCGGCGCTCGGTCTGGCGGGCGAGAAGGGCGCGGCGGGTCGGCGCGTGGGAGGTGTCCACGACGATGCGCCGGCCGGTTTCGGCGTCCTCGAAATCCACGAGGCCGACGGCCGGCAGGGCGCTTTCGCGCTTGTCGCCGATCACGAGGCTGACGAGGTCGTGGCGCCGGGCGGTGACGCGCAGCAGGTGCTCGCAGGACGGCGCGATGAAGTCGGAAATCAGGAACGCGACGGACCGGCGGCGGACGACCTGGTTGAGGTAGCGCAGGGCGGGTTCGAGGTCGGTTTTGGGAGAAGACGGCTTGGCGTTGAGGATTTCCGAGACGACGCGCAGGACGTGGGTGGCGCCCTTGGCCGGCGGCACGTGCTTCTCGACCCGGTCGGAAAACAAAATCAATCCCACGCGGTCGTGGTTGGCGATGGCGGAGAAGGCGAGGACGGCGGCGACTTCGGCGGCGAGGTCGCGCTTGAGCTGCGCCGTGGACCCGAAGCGGTTGGAGGCCGACACGTCCACGAGGAGCATGACGGTCAGTTCGCGCTCTTCGGTGAACTTCTTGACGTGCGGGGAGCCGGTGCGGGCGGTGACGT
>ERZ795051.3503-NODE-3503-length-15924-cov-4.889848_pt1 | contig 15924 bp, 21 predicted proteins | sample MGYA00375135_ERZ795051 | MGnify/ENA primary metagenome ERZ795051 (study PRJEB30180, sample SAMN05720222) | activated sludge metagenome | isolation source: Anaerobic digester | place: Japan | collected 2015-05-26 ... | reverse complement strand
TACATCAAGCACAAGGCAGTCAGCGTTAACTGCAAGCTTTTTGCTCATTATACTTGCTGCGATAAGCGGAATGCTGTCCACGGTTCCGGTGGCGTTCCTTAAATCATACATCTTTTTATCCGCAGGACAAAGATCCTCGTTCTGAGAAATGATCGCAAAACCTGTCTTTCGGAGGATATCTTCAAATTCTTCTACAGAAAGCTGAGTACGGAAACCGTTTATGCTTTCAAGCTTGTCAATAGTACCACCGGTGTGCCCGAGGCCTCTGCCTGACATCTTTGCAACACATACTCCACAAGAAGCTGCGATAGGACCGATTATGAAGCTTGTCTTATCACCTACTCCGCCTGTACTGTGTTTATCAGCTGTAAGGCCAACATTAAGCCGCATGATATCTCCACTGTCACGCATAGCATAGGTAAGAGAAAGAGTTTCCTGCTCAGTCAGTCCGTTCAGTCTTACTGCCATGAGCCATGCAGACATCTGATAATCAGGAATTTCTCCATCAGTATAGCTGTCTACCAGCCAGCGGATCTCATCATCTGTAAGCTGTATACTTTTTTTAGTTTTATTGATTATATCTATGGCGTTCATACTCCACCTCCTGTATATGTTATTTATATTTTACCATATTTGCCCCAAAATTTCAATAGTTTTTATAAAAATTTATTCAAGTAATCATAAAAATTTCAATATAACCTCACATATAACAAACGGTACTCCAAGAAGTAAGCTTCCACAGCAATTGAATATATTCATTCCCAGATCCAATCCGATTTTTTCCCCAAAATGTGAAAGCAGGATCAACGCTGTCAGACCGGTCAAAGAACCATAGAGTAATGATCTCATACGGTTTTTTCTTGTGAAGTAGTACAGCCCCATTATCGCAGCTACAGCAAAAACAGTGATTGAAAAAATACTTTTATCCATTATTCACCTTCATAATAATATGTATCCAAGAGCAAGGATCAGCTTTTTGTCCCCGCCTTCACGCAAAAGCAGAAATAACAAAGCTGCTATCAATAATTTATCTTTGTCAAGCTTTCCGCCCAAAAATTCATCAAGTACAGTTCGGTCTTTCTTTTTTTCATTATCTTTTCCAGGTGCCCCCTCGTCAGTATATGTATTATTAGGAGATGATTGTGAACGGCTGTGCATTACATATGATCGTTCTCTTGCTTCCCGACGCATATGATCGAGGTTCTGTCTGTCATATACAGCCATTGCACATCTCCTCCTCTTTTATATTATATCATTTAGCAGTCCACTTTCTTTGGCCATATTCCACACAGCGATCAACTTCAAGAGTTTGATCGCTTTATCTACTTTCTTTTGCTTTTCTTCATTCAGATGAGGCTTTAGAGCAAGTAAAAACTCAGTATTTTTATCGCTCTGCGCCGCTGAACCTAATAAGCTTCCAAGCTTTATGATACCACTGAAGTCCGTAATATCCACATCGTTTCCGGCTTCAACTTTATCATTTGTACTTTCATCCGACATCATCATCTGTGCAAGCTCTGAAAGCTGTTTTACACTTTCTTCGTCGGATAATAGCTCACTGAGCTTTGCTGTTATATCGTCCATTTTTTCGCCTCCCGGCAATTATTTTTCACCAGATAGTTTTTTATAAAGTGACTTAGCCTGAGGAGTGCTCATCATTTTTTCGATAAGTCCCGGATTATTAAGTGCCTGCTGAAATTTTGCTGCGTCATTTTTGTTCATTGCTGATAATGTATTATCGAATTTTCCTGATTCGAGTTCACTTCTCAGCTGTTCAGATGAAATACCTATCTTTTTGCTAAGTACGTTTATCAGTCCGTTTGCCTTTTTAGGATCAATTGAATTTCTGTTCATAATTACCTCCGATCATATTTCTTTATAAATATATATTGCTTTTTTCTGTTTTTTATGTTATAATCTACTTGGAATACCTTTTGAAAGACATATAATTTAAGGGGGTCAATATGCGGATCATTGTTTTGTCTGATTCTCACGGAGATTACGCCTCACTTGAAAAAGTAATCCTTAGAAATACAGATGCAGACTGGATAATCCATCTTGGCGACGGAGAACGTGAGCTCGATACTTTTGTTGCTTCTCATCCAGTCATAGCTCCTAAAATAATTCATGTTGCCGGAAACTGTGATTATGCTTCGCTTTCGCATGATGTATTTGTTCTTCCGGTGATGCATCATAAGATCCTTGCTACTCACGGCCACAGATATGGTGTAAAGAGCTCTGTTGAAAGACTCAAAATGCTTGCTGAAGAGCATCATTGCGATATAATCCTGTATGGTCATACTCACGCAAGAGATCTTCGATTTGAAGACGGATATCACATTATGAATCCGGGCAGCTGCGCCTGTCCTCGTGACGGCAAAGGACCGTCATTCGGTCATATCGACATATCAGATGCAGGTGTGGTCCTTAATATTACTGATCTATGATTACAGTATATTCTTTAGCTGTGTTAATTGTTACATAAAAAAGCCGATCAACTGACCGGCTTTTTCTTTATTTATACATATTCGCATCTGTGAACGGGGCTTCAGTCTGGCGAATAAAATATCCCCTCTTTGCTCCACATACCGGGCACTCATTTGGTGGCTCACTGCCTTTATGAATGTGTCCGCAATTAAGACACAACCAAAGCTCATCGGTACTTTCAGAGCGCTGAAGCATATCCTTATTCCATAAATCGTAATAGTATTCAAAGCGCTTGTGATGTGATTCTTCGATCGCTGAAATCATTTCAAATTTAGCTGCAATATCTGCAAATCCTTCTTCACGGGCCTTTGCGGCAAAAACTGGGTACACCTCTTTAAATTCGTGGAATTCTTCATCCGCCGATGCCTTAAGAAGTTCACCTATATCTGTGAAAACAGATGCCGGAAAACTTCCTGTTATCTCAATTTTTTCACCTGCACAATCTTTTAGCAGCTCAAAAAATTGTTTTGCATGACGCTCTTCTTGTTCAGCAGTGAATCTGAACATTCTTTCAAGAATGATCTGTTCCTGCTGCTGTGCAATAAGTGCTGCCTGATAATAGCGCTGCCTTGACTGACACTCTCCTGCAAACGCACGCATAAGATTTATTTTTGTCTCGCTTTTACAAAAAATAGTCTGCATATTTTCTGCCTCCTTTTCCAGAGGTAGTATATGCAGACTTGTTTTTTATATTCGTTTGCGGTATTCTTTCAAAAATTCAGCCATATATCGCCTGTTTGGTGTTATAACTTCTATATTGACATCTGGATGTTCAGCAGCATAGATTTTTAGCTCTGCTCCAATATTTTCAGCGGTTTTGAGATAGTCGGATATTATATACTCATTGTCATATCCCAACCGACACAGCAATATTGCTGTAAGAACACCTGTCCTGTCTTTTCCGGCATTGCAGAAATACAGTACATTGTTTTCAGCGTCAATAATAGTTCTTACAATATTTTCCATTTTTTCATCCGCCATTGCAAGATATGAAGATGAAACATCATCAGAAGATGCTGGGATACGATTGCCGCCTGTTACAGGCATATGAAGATAATTTATATCCTCTATCATTTCCAGCGGACATGGCTTACTGACATATTCAGCCTCTGTACGAAGATCTATTACTGTGAGAACGTTGTTTTCTCTTAACCAGTGAATATCTTCCTGGTTAACTATAGACGGAACATCACTGCGTATCAGCCGCAGGCTGTCCGGCAGAACAGCTCTCATATTTCTTACCGCAGATAAATACATTTTAGTCATCTCTCAAGTGTTCAGGATATCTAAGACGGATATTCTGTATATGTCCACACTGGGGACAGGCATCGCATATAACCTGGCTCTTCTTGGGATGAAGCTTCTGCTCTTCTCCGGCAGGGTAGAACTGTATAGTATATGGTGATGCAAGGGTTCCGGATACTACCTCAGTAGCACAAAATTCGCAAACCTTATCAATATAGCTTACTCTGTCCATATCTTTTATTCTCCTATAGAAAGAGCGGGCCGAAGCCCGCTCCAGTGGATCCGGCAATGAATTATATCTCGTTGATCTTTCTCTTTACATATGTTGTATGGAGAACTTCATGTGCCTTATGACTGCCTGGCTTACCGAAGTATTCTTCGTAAACCTTCTTGATAGCTGGATTTTCATGTGACTGTCTGAGAGGCATTGACTTATCAAGGTTGTAGAGGACCTTAGCTCTCTCAGCTCTGATATCTACAAAGTTTCTTACGCCCATAGGAACCTGAGGCTGACCACCGCCGTTTACACAGCCGCCGGGACAAGCCATGATCTCAATAAACTGAGCGTCGCACTTGCCAGCTCTGATATCATCAAGAACCTTACGTGCGTTTGAAAGTCCGCTTGCAACCTTAACCTTAACGTTAAGATCACCAACAGCGTACTCTGCTTCCTTGATTCCCTCTGTACCACGTACTTCAGGGAGATCTGTTACTGTCTGACCTGTAAGTGTATTTACGGCTGTTCTGAGAGCAGCTTCCATAACACCGCCGGTAGCACCAAAGATTACAGCAGCACCGGTTGAAAGTCCGAGAGGATCATCGAACTTCTCGTCTTCAAGTCCGAGGAAGTTGATACCTGCACGCTCGATCATTCTGCCAAGCTCACGAGTTGTGAGTGAGTAATCAACGTCAGGAACACCTGCTGCGCTCTGATTGTCACGGCCGATCTCGAACTTCTTAGCTGTACAAGGCATGATAGATACCATAACGATATTCTTAGGATCGATGCCCATCTTCTCAGCCCAGTATGTCTTAGCTGTTGCACCGAACATCTGCTGAGGTGACTTACAGCTTGAAAGGTGATCAAGAAGATCAGGATAGTAGTGCTCACAGAATTTTACCCATCCAGGTGAACATGATGTGATGAGCGGGAGGGTTCCGCCGTTCTGTACACGCTCGATGAACTCGTTTGCCTCTTCCATGATTGTGAGGTCAGCAGCGAAATCAGTATCAAATACCTTATCAAAGCCAAGTCTTCTGAGAGCAGCTGCCATTTTACCTTCAACGTTTGTACCGATCGGGAGACCGAATGCCTCGCCAAGGCCGGCACGTACAGCAGGTGCTGTCTGAACAAGAACAGTCTTCTCAGGATCAGCGATAGCTGCCATAACTTCCTTTGTATAATCCTTTTCTGCAATAGCGCCTACAGGACATACTGCAATACACTGACCGCAGGATACGCAGCTTGTTTCGCCGAGTCCCATATCAAATGCAGAACCGATATATGTCTTGAAACCTCTCTCGTTTGCACCGATAACACCGATGCCCTGTGTCTTAGAACATACTGCTACACAGCGGCGGCAAAGGATACACTTGTTGTTATCACGATACATATGAGCAGCACTGCTGTCGATCTCGTACTCGTTCTTGACACCATCAAATACAGAAGCATCCTCAACACCGTAATCCTTAGCAAGCTTCTGGAGCTCACAGTTACCGCTTCTTACACATGAGAGACACTTTCTGTCGTGTGTAGAAAGAATGAGTTCAAGAGTTTTCTTTCTTGAAGAGATTACCTTAGGAGAGTTTGTGAGGATCTCCATATTGTTTGAGCAGGGATATACACATCCTGCAACAAGACGGAAGCCTCTTCCCTCATTTACCTCAGTAACGCAGATACGGCAAGCACCGATCTCGTTGATCTCTTTCATATAGCAAAGTGTCGGAATTTCAAAGCCAGCCATATGAGCAGCCTCAAGAACAGTAGTGCCCTTAGGTACTTCTAATTCAACACCGTTGATTTTAACAGTTATATTTTCCATTACTATTCCTCCGCTTACTTCTTGATGATTGCCTTGAACTTACATGTTGCGATACAAGCGCCGCACTTTACGCACTTGTTTGTATCGATCTCCATTGCAGCAAGCTTCTTGCCGGGAGCAATGTAGTCAGTTCTTGATATAGCGGATGCGGGACACTGCTTAGCACACATACCGCAGCCGATACAGCTGTCCTTGATAATCTCGAAGCTGAGGAGATCTTTACATACACCAGCAGGACACTTCTTATCAACGACGTGAGCAATATACTCATCTCTGAAGCATCTGAGAGTTGAAAGAACAGGGTTAGGAGCAGTCTGGCCGAGACCGCAGAGTGAATTAGCCTTGATGTGGTAAGCGAGTTCCTCGAGCTTATCGAGATCCTCAAGAGTTCCCTGGCCCTTTGTGATCTTGTCAAGTATCTCCCACATTCTCTTTGTACCGATACGGCAAGGTGTACATTTACCGCATGACTCGTCAACTGTGAATTCAAGGAAGAACTTAGCGATATCAACCATACAGTTGTCTTCGTCCATAACGATAAGTCCGCCTGAACCCATCATTGAACCGATGCCGATAAGGTTATCGTAATCGATCGGGATATCGAAGTTTGAAGGATCGATACATCCGCCGGAAGGACCGCCTGTCTGTGCAGCCTTGAACTTCTTTCCGTTAGGAATACCGCCGCCGATCTCCTCGATTACTTCACGGAGTGTTGTACCCATAGGTACTTCAACAAGTCCGGTGTTCTTGATCTTACCGCCGAGAGCGAATACCTTAGTACCCTTGGACTTCTCTGTACCCATTGATGCGAACCACTCTGCACCATTGAGGATGATCTGTGGGATGTTAGCATATGTCTCAACATTGTTGAGGATAGTAGGCTTCTGATAGAGACCTTTCTCTGCAGGGAAAGGAGGCCTCGGACGAGGTTCACCTCTGTTGCCTTCGATAGATGTCATAAGAGCAGTCTCTTCGCCGCATACGAATGCGCCGGCACCAAGACGAAGGTCGATATCGAAACTGAAATCTGTTCCGAAGATATTGTTTCCGAGCATACCAGTCTCACGAGCCTGCTTGATAGCAATGTTAAGACGCTCAACAGCGATAGGATACTCTGCACGAACATAAATATAACCCTGAGTTGCACCTATAGCGTAACCAGCGATAGCCATAGCCTCGAGTACTACGTGAGGATCGCCCTCAAGCACTGAACGATCCATGAATGCACCCGGATCTCCCTCGTCAGCATTACAGCAAACATACTTCTGATCTGCGTCAGGAACGATGTTTCTTGCGAGCTTCCACTTCATACCAGTTGGGAATCCGCCGCCTCCACGTCCACGGAGACCAGAATCAAGGATAGTCTGGATAACATCCTCAGGTGTCATCGATGTGAGGACTTTACCGAGAGCCTCATAGCCGTGACGGCCTATGTATTCGTTGATGTTCTCAGGATTGATAACACCGCAGTTTCTGAGAGCTACACGGTGCTGCTTTTTATAGAATGAGGTATCATCAAGTGACTTTATCTCATCACCTACAACTGTTTCCTCGTAAAGGAATTCCTTTACAGGATTACCGCCGATGAGGTGCTCATCAACGATGCGTGGTATCTCTTCTACCTTAACACGTGAGTAGAATGAGCCCTCCGGGTAAACGATCATGATAGGACCTCTCTCACAGAGACCGAAACATCCTGTCTTTACGATCTGAACCTTATCATTAAGTCCTTTTTCTGCGAGTTCCTTCTCGAGCTCCTCTATGATCTTAGGTGAGCCGGAAGATGTACATCCTGTACCTCCACAGACAAGAACGTGTCTTTCATATTTTGAAGAAGCATTGCCATCTTTAGTTCTGAGAGCAACCTCGCCCTCCATGCTGTCTCTGACAACCTTGAGTTCTTCAAGAGTCTTCATAAGTTAACCTCCTAAATGGTATTATATGTAATCAGGCGTATTTTGCAATGATCTTGTCAACGTCGTCAACAGTAAGACGGCCGTAAACATCTTCATTAACTGTGAGAACGGGAGCAAGTCCGCAGGCGCCTATGCAGCGGCAGGCGTCAAGAGAGAACTTGCCATCGGGTGTACACTGTCCTCCGCCGATTCCGAGCTTTTCCTGAAGCTTATTATAAATATCACCGGAGCCCTTAACGTAGCAGGCTGTACCAAGACAGACTGAGATAGAATATTCGCCCTTCGGATAGAGAGAGAACTGAGCGTAGAAGGTAACAACGCCGTAGATCTTCTCGAGTGGGATACCAGTTTTGTCGGAAATAATGGTCTGAACTTCGATAGGAAGATAGCCATAGATTTCCTGAGCCTTCTGAAGGATAGGCATAAGTGCGCCCTTGTCGCTCTTCTTCTCTTCGATAACTTTGAGAAGCTGTGCCTCCTGCTCAGGAGTACCCTTGAAAGGAACAGTTGATTTAGCTGAATTCATTAGATGAACCTCCTTGATTTTAAATGTGAAAAATGTAACAATGCCGGCTATAAAAATTGATACAGCAAATGCATATCACACCACACATATCTTTATGTATTATACCATATATTAATAGAAATTTCTATTTCTAATTTAGCCTAAATCGGCATATATTTTTTGTAGTTTTTATACAAATTTTCTATATCTATTTTTTGCTTTGCTAATTATTATTGGCTAACCATGGTTAACAATGTCTGAATAGGAATATATATAACAATAATCAAATCATCTCACTGTTGCGAGCACTTGCTACAATGATATTATGTGTGTATTTATGTCTTGACATTTAAATATTTCAATGATATAATAATTTAAGCAAGGAGGGATATATTATGGAAGAAAAAAACGAATTCGCTTCTAATTATACTTTATTAAAAAAATGCAAAAAATACTATACTATATTATTTTATTATTTTATTGCTTCATCTGTTATGCTGCTGATATACAGCTTTACAAACCTCGTTTGTATAGGTGTTGATGCAGGTCTTGTTATGAAAGCTGGTGCAGAACCGCTTGCGCCAAGCTACTTTGCACTTCTTCTCGATGCCCTGATCTTTGCACCGATGGTAGCTTATCTCGGTATAAGGATCACATTGAAGCAGCACGATCTTTCAGCTATACTGATAATAATGTTTCTTTGTCTTAATCTATGTCTTTTTCTATATAAACGGAACATCTCGTTTTTTGACCGTGTACCTCTTGCATGGTGGACCTTTGTGCTTTACTGCATTAACGGAATCATAGCTGCACTGATCGGTTTCAGAACAAATACCAAATATCACTGGCTTGAAAAACAGCTTGGTTTTCCATTGTTTAATGAAAGAGTTGAGGAACAGAAGGTCAAGATTGATAAATTTCAATGTGAATACAATCGCCTGAAGCGGACATCAACTGATAAAATGGAAGAGCTGCCTGTTATTCATAAAAAAGACGATAACCAATAAGGAACACTGCCTTGTAAAATATTTACAAGGCAGTTGTTATTTATACATACTTATTAACAAAAAATTACAATCCCTTATTCTTTAAAAAATATTGACAAAACATACTTATTATTGTATATTTATTTTGTAAAGATAACGCTGAAGGCGATGAACAGCACTTTCATCGACCTTGCAGAAGGAATGTCCTGCACTGCGTTCCTTCGTTTGTTCATATCATTTTTAGGAGGCAAATCAATGAGTATCCCAAAGGATCCTGCAATTCTTTTAAGCTTTATAAACACAAAATTAAGGGATGAGTATCCCTCATTTGAAGAGCTATGCAAAAGCCTGTGCATAGGTCAGAATGATATAGTTAACAAGCTATCTGCACTGGGTTATACTTACGATCAAAGTAAAAATCGTTTCATTTAAGAGCCGGTGCTCTGCATCGGGATGGGAGGGAATATGAAACATAATTTCAAAAAGCTTACAGCAGCTGCCGTATCTGCTGTTATGGCTGCATTATCCATCGGCAATCTGACTGTTTTTGCAGAATCAGCTCCTTCTGAGCCTACAGAAGTTGTTCTGCACTTCGACCTCAGCGATAAAGACGTTTCAGTCAAGCCTGACAAAGATGGCAATCCTCAGGTCATTGAGGATATAACTCTCAAACCAGGCGATTTTGTCAATATTCCAACACCAGAGCTTGTTAAGGAAGGTTATTACTTCAGCGGTTGGACCGAGGACGGTATCAGAGGATTCAAGCCGAACGAAGTTTTTGGAGTCGGAGACACCGACGTAACTTTAACACCTGTCTGGTCGGACGAAAACGATCTCAATTACCATAATGTCAACTATAAAGTTGTGCTTGACGGCGAAGAGATCGATACAACGACTGATATAAAGCAGAAGGCTGTATATCGCAAAGGCGATTTTGTTCTTGTGTCAACAGTGAGATATCAGGAGCCTAATCATGCTGCATCACAGCTTGGATGGATGATGGGCGACTACGAATTCAAAAGCGCTGAGTGGATGATCATGGGCGATGAAAACGTTGTATTTACTCCTGCATGGTATGCTTTCCGTACTATCACCTATACAGTCGGAGATGTCGACCGTGTTTTAGGAGCAAGAGAACAGAGCTACGAAAAGATCGCCACCACTGTTAATGAAGTAGGCGGTACAGATAAATTCTCAAGAATCGGCTTCAAACTGATTGGCTGGCAGTGTGATTTCGACGGACAATTCTATCGTCCTTATCAAAAGTTTGAAACTCCGGATCAGGATGTAACTATGACCGCCGTCTGGGAGCCTAAAAAATTCACCGTTACTTTCGATCCCGGAGCAACCTCTTCTGACAAAATCAGATTATCAGGTCTTACAGATACTTTTGTGACCTGTCCCGAGATCAATGTAACAAAGAGTGGATATTATTTCGCCGGCTGGTCATATCTCGGAGAAACATACCAGCCCGGAGATGATTTCCGTGTTTATACTCCGGACGGTTCGTCAATAACTGCCACTGCGATCTGGAAAGAAGGCACAAAGCCTGATACAGACATTGTTTACGGAGATGCTGACTGCGATGGTGATGTAAAAATGAATGATGCTGTTCTCATCATGCAGGCACTCTCAAATCCGGATAAGTACAATGTTGGCGGTACTGACGAAACAGCTCTTACAGAAAAAGGTGTCGTAAACGCTGACTGTTATGATCCTGGATCAAAACTTACCCCAAATGATGCATTAGCGATTCAGAAGAAGCTTCTTAAAGTAGTAGAGCTTCCATATATCCCGGCAGATGGATCAGAATTCTGATATCGTTTCAAAAAGCACTTTCGCTGTTATTGCGAAAGTGCTTTTGTTATCTAAGAATACCAAGACCTTCAAGAAGCAGTTTTATTCCGATAAGAATCAGAACTGTTCCTCCGGCAACCTCAGCCTTTGTCTCATATTTGCTGCCGAAGCGATGACCGATGACAACTCCGATAAGGGATAATGAAAATGTTATAACTCCTATCATAGTAACCGAAAATACAAGCGCAACATCTTCAGCAGCAAAGACTATACCTACAGCAAGTGCATCTATACTTGTTGCGACAGCAAGCAATGTGAGTTCACGGAAGTCAAGCTTGTATTCACTTGAACCGGCTTCCTGATCTAATTCTGTCAAAGTTTCGTATATCATTTTACCGCCAATCATTCCGAGAAGACCAAATGCAACCCAATGGCTGATTGAACTTATATAGCCGGCAAATCTGCTGCCAAGAAGATATCCTATCAAAGGCATGACCGCCTGAAACACGCCAAAAAAAGCGCTGTGATAATTCCGCCTTTAAGACTGAGTTTTTTCATACTCAGCCCCTTACAGACTGATACAGAAAACGCATCCATTGCAAGCCCAAATGATAAGAGTATTAATTCTGTTATCCCCATTATTATCTCCTTGATAGTTTTTTTCTTGAATATTATATATTATATTAATAAAAAGGTCAAGTTATGAATGTTTGCAATCCATAACAAAAAGGATCAGCTTTTACTGATCCTTTTCTCTTATTATTCCTCGTCTGGCATCTCCCAGTTATGGTATACATTCTGCACATCATCATTATCTTCAAGATGTTCAAGAAGAAGATTCATCTTCTTGATGTGATCTTCATCTGTAAGAGTAGCATATGTTGAAGGAATCTGCTCAACTTCAGCAGAGATAACGTTATATCCTTTCGCAGTAAGTCCTTCACGAAGAGCGTGAACGTTTTCCGGAGAACACTCTATCTCAACTGTTTCCTCGTTGATATCAAAATCATCGCCGCCGAACTCAAATACATCATCCATAACAGCATCCTCATCAAGGCCTGTATTTTCAAGTATTACAATACCCTTTGTGCTGAACATGAAGGAAACGCAGCCGATTGTTCCGAGATTTCCGCCAAACTTATCAAAGTAATGACGAACCTCGCCGGCAGTTCTGTTTCTGTTATCAGTGAGACACTCAACGATAACAGCAACACCATTAGGACCATATCCCTCATAAGTAATATTTTCGTAGTTGTTCTTATCTTCTCCGCCGGCAGCCTTCTTGATAATACGGTCAATATTATCATTAGGCACATTATTTGCCTTTGCCTTTGCGATAAGATCACGAAGCTTGCTGTTGTTGTTAGGATCAGCACCGCCTTCCTTAACTACAACAGTGATCTCTCTGCCGATCTTTGTAAAGATCTTTCCCTTTGCAGCGTCTGTTGCTTCCTTCTTACGCTTGATGTTATTCCATTTTGAATGACCTGACATTGTTTTTACACTCCTATCTATGAAATTATTTTATTTATCTCATACTCTTCCGGTTCCTCGAATATCAAAGCAAATTTTCTTAAAAGCTCCTCATCAACGTAATACGCACTGATTTTTCCGGCTTTTACAAGTGAATTCCTGCAAGTGATACGCTCTTTCCAAAGTGCATCATCTATTCTGATATAATGCAATTCGCTTTTAATATTTCTTGAACCAAAGAATTCTTTAGCATATTTTCTTTCAGCTTTAGTCCAGAAGCCCCAGTCAAGAATAACGTCTATCCCCGCCTGAACTATCTGCACTGATTTTTCAAAAAAATACCTCTCAGCTCGCTCCACATAAGTATCATGCATCTCCCCTGCTTCATTATTGAACAAAGCAAGAGTAAGTTCATCAACTGACAACACAACTGCATTCATTTCACGCCGGAGCTTTTCAGCATATATTGACTTTCCGCTGCATATCCTGCCGCAGGTCATTATGACCTTAGCCATTGTCAATCTCCGTTTCATCCGGCATCATTGCCGAAAAAAGCTGATCTATTCGATCAAACTGTCCGGTTATATACAGATATCCGAAGAGGCATTCTATAGCTGTCGCCCGTCTGTACTGAGCTGCATCTGCGTGTTTCGGCACTGTGTTTCCCGTTGCATTGCGTCCTCTTTTAAGTACAGACAGTTCGTGTTCTGTGAGCATCTCTGAAAGCAGACCGTAAGCATCTGATTGGAACTCAGCACATACAAGTTTGACCTTTGCTGAATGCAGCTTAGCCACAGGCATATTCGCCTGTCTGAGGAGGTATTCCCTTACAAGCGTATCGTAAACACTGTCACCAAGGAACGCAAGACTCAGAGGACTGTACGAATTGGCTTCACGCTCTGATAAATACTGTCTGTCCATATTAGTAAACGAAATCGAACTCAAAGCCTTCGAGGTTTACGGTGTCGCCTTCCTGTATTCCCATTTCCTCAAGCTTGGCAATAATGCCGCTGTTGATGAGGACTCTCTGGAAATACTGAAGCGACGAATAATCTTCAGGATCAACCGTTCTCATTATCGGCTCGATCCATGGAGCTTCTACATAGTAGATACCGTCTTCCACTTCGATCTCAAAGCGCTTGCCTGCACCAGCCATTTCATCCAATTCTTCCTGCGGGATCGGTTCAGGCTCAAACTCCTTGATAGGAGGAAGTGTCTCAAGTACCTCTGAGACCTTATTAATGAGCTCTGCAGTTCCCTGAGTAGTTGCTGCCGAGATACAGAAGAAAGGAATACCCTTTTCTTCGATATAAGCCTTGAAATCAGCTATCTGTTCCTCAGTGGCCATATCAGATTTATTTGCAGCAACGATCTGTGGACGTTTGGCAAGATCTTCATTGAACTTTGCCAGCTCAGCATTTATAACCTCAAAATCGCTCTTAGGATCACGCCCTTCAATGCCTGACACATCGACTACATGAACGATAAGACGGCAGCGCTCGACATGGCGAAGGAATTCGTGTCCGAGGCCGACACCATCGCCTGCCCCCTCAATAAGGCCTGGAATATCGGCCATTACAAATGACCTCTCCTCATCAAGACGTACAACGCCAAGCACGGGAGTGAGCGTTGTGAAATGGTAGTTTGCTATCTTTGGTTTTGCGGCACTTACTACAGATATAAGTGTTGATTTTCCAACATTCGGATATCCAACAAGACCTACATCTGCAAGAAGCTTCAATTCAAGAGTTACCTCAAATGATTCCCCGGGGAAACCAGGCTTTGCAAATTTTGGTATCTGTCTTGTGGAAGTCGCAAAATGCACATTTCCCTTGCCGCCTCTGCCGCCTTTTGCAAGGATCTTCGGCTCGTCAGTAGACATATCTGCCATTATCCTGCCTGTTGCAGCATCACGGATGACCGTACCTCTTGGCACTTTGATTATAAGCGGAGGAGCACTTTTTCCGGTACAATTCCTTGCTGAACCGTTTTCTCCTCTTTCGGCAACGTACTTTCTTTTATAACGGAAGTCGATAAGGGTAGAAAAGTTATCATCTACCTGGAAAACGACATCACCGCCTTTTCCTCCATCTCCTCCGTCAGGTCCGCCTGCCGCAACGTATTTTTCCCTGTGGAAGGATACTGCTCCATCGCCGCCGTCTCCGGCTTTTATGACGATCCTGGCACGATCTACAAACATTTTACGGCCTCCTTAAATCTCTAAAGAAAAATCCCAAGCGGATAGCTCGGGATTAATTTTCTGTAATGCGTGGTTACTGCTCAACAGCGTAAACTGAAACCTTCTTACGGTCACGACCGTAACGCTCGAACTTTACCTTACCGCTTACTGTAGCGAATAAAGTATCATCAGAACCGATACCAACGCCCTCACCGGGATGGATATGTGTACCTCTCTGACGAACGAGGATGTTTCCAGCCTGTACGTACTGGCCGTCAGCTCTCTTAACGCCGAGTCTCTTAGCCTCTGAGTCACGGCCGTTCTTTGTAGAACCAACACCCTTCTTATGAGCGAAGAACTGCATACTGATCTTTAACATACTTACACCTCCGAATTAGTGATTTTGATTGTTTTCGGGAATTCCTCAAGAATGGACTCAAAATGCTCTCTGAGCACTTTTATCATCTGTGATGCATTATCGTCAGGTCTTACCCTGCACTCAATGACATTCCCACCCACCTTCAATTCAGGTGAGTGACCGAATTCCTCCAGCATATTCGCCGTTAACTGGACCGCCGAAGAAACTGCTGCACAGACAATATCGCTGCCGCTCTCAGCATAGCCGGAGTGACCGCTGAAGCTGAATCCTACAAGGCATCCCTTTGATTCAAAGAATTCTGCACGGATCATGATCAAGCCTTGATAGCTTCGATCTTAACCTGAGTGTAAGGCTGTCTGTGTCCCTGCTTCTTCTTCTCACCCTTCTTAGGCTTGTAAGTGAAAACAGTGATTTTCTTAGCCTTGCCGTTCTTCAGAACCTTAGCTTCTACTGCTGCACCGTCAACGTAAGGAGCACCGATCTTAAGACCATCGTCTGCGCCGAGAGCTACTACCTTGTCGAAAGTAACTGTCTCGTCAGCCTCTGCTGCAAGCTTCTCGATGAAGATGATATCACCCTCGTTTACCTGATACTGCTTTCCGCCGGTTTCAATAACTGCGTACATATTGTGGCACCTGCCTTTTCAATAAACTCGCTGTCACGGGTGTGTGCGGACACAACTTGCCTGACCCGTTCACAAGCGGCAATAATATTTTAGCACAAACAACTGCGTTTGTCAAGGACTTTTCGTTATTTTTTTGCGATTTTTTGCGGAAGAGCTGTAATTTTTCCTCCCGGGCATAATATCAGTGACAAATGTCACTGATAAAGTGACAAACGTTACCTTTGCAGAATGTTGTAAAAGTTATATAATGATATCAACAAAAGAGATGAACCACATCTTTAGAATAAGGA
>ERZ795051.3495-NODE-3495-length-15964-cov-5.401345_pt1 | contig 15964 bp, 17 predicted proteins | sample MGYA00375135_ERZ795051 | MGnify/ENA primary metagenome ERZ795051 (study PRJEB30180, sample SAMN05720222) | activated sludge metagenome | isolation source: Anaerobic digester | place: Japan | collected 2015-05-26 ... | reverse complement strand
AGCGAACTCCGCTCCGCAGCTTTTTTCATTTTCCCCATAACAACTTGACGAACTCGAAAACTCTAATGGCGCACAAAGTTCATGCGCCCTGCGAATAGACAGATAGCTCCGAAATTTGCTATAATATTATCGTGGGGTTAAATCAAATCCTGCGATACTCAAAACCGAAAAGAGGTGATGCGAATGAGTAAGAAAGCGAAAGCTGAGGTCGCTGACGAGTCCGCCGTTATCATTACGGATGCCGTGCTTGCCGAGAATCAGGCGAAGCTCGATAGCTACGAAAAGGCTATCAAGGCAGCGCAGGAGCGCAGACGTAAGGTCATCATCGAAAGCAAGCTCTACACCTACGATAAGCTCTCACAGCTTTACGGCGGTGCTGAGGGTCAGGCACTTCTCGATGCTGTCACTGCGGAGCATACGCTGATCGGAAAGCTGACCGACAGCGGAATGTCCTACGCTGACATTGAGGGGCTTGTCGATAGCTCTGACGGTGCAGACAGCAAGTCGGGCAATGATGAATTTGTCGGGCAGACTTCTTTCTTCGGAGATAATTCCTACAAGGATTAACATATTTCCGACAACAAAACGATAGCTGTAAGGGGCGGCAGCAATGCCGTTCCTCACGGCTATAATCACAAACAACAACCATGAGGGTAAGAGATATAAAGCGATGCCCTCAGACCTATAAGCGTAGATATAGAGAAGCTAAGGAGATAAATTCGCTATGAAACAGAAAACTATGCAGGAGCTGAATGAGCAGTATAAGGACTGCCCTCAGCGTGAAAATGAATATACTGTCTGCGGACAGAAGATGATCGTGGTGAGCCACTTCATCGGTGATAAAGACCTTGATGATGAGCTTTACCGACTTGCGTTCGACAGGGCGCTCAACGAGGTACTGAACAAACCTATCCGAAGCTGTGAAAGTGTCTGAAAATCTCAGAAACCACTTGCTTTTATCGGTAAGGCGCGCTATAATGGGTGTATTACCGATAAAAGCTGCTTTGGAGGAAAGGAGTGTTTATGTTACCGAAGCAGGATAATTACAAGGTGGGTATCTACCTCCGCTTGTCTAAGGACGATGAGCGACAGGGAGAATCCCTCTCAATCGAAAATCAGAGACGAGTCCTCACAAAATATGTGAATGAACAGGGCTGGTCTATCTATGACGAGTATGTCGATGACGGAATATCTGGCGTGTCCTTTGACCGCCCAGGCGTACAGCGTATGCTCGATGATGCAAAGGCAGGCAGGATAAATCTTATCATCTGCAAGGATATGAGCCGTTTCGGAAGAAACTATATCCAGGTCGGACAGTATGTAGATTACCTGTTTCCGATGTACAATATCCGTTTCATTGCATTGACCGACAACATTGATACGCTCAACAGCGACAGTGCTTCAATGGATATGCTCCCGATCATGAATGTTTTTAACGAGTGGTACGCTGCCAACACTTCAAAGAAGCTCCGTGCCGTGTTTGAGAGCAATGCAAGGTCGGGCAAGTATAAATGCACCTATTGTGCATACGGCTATTTCAAGAGCGATGACAGCTTTAATACTCCGATCATTGATCCGTATGCCGCCGCTATCGTCCGCCGTATCTTTGAGATGAGGGCAAAGGGATTCAACCCGAAAAGGATAGCCGATATTCTCAATGCAGAGCATATCCCCACGCCGTCTGATTATCAGTATCAGCGACTTGGCAAGCCGAATCCCCATAACACTTCACACCTGTGGGGCAACATCAATGTTCAGCGTATTCTGAAAAATCCGATCTATCTCGGCAAGCTCGCTCAACTGCGTACCACCTCGGTGAGCTACAAGAACCACAAGATCGTTCAGAAACGCCCGGAGGATTGGGCGGTGGTCGAAAACAACCACGAACCTATCATCACGCAGGAACTGTGGGACAAGTGCCGTGAGATCGACAGATCGGTGAGCCAGGGCAAGCGTGACCATAAGGGTGTTACTGCTCCGCTTTCAGGTTTCCTTTACTGCGATTCCTGCGGTTCAAAGATGCGGCAGCATAACGGTGGCAAGGGTTGTAAGCCTGCCTACACCTGTGGTCTGCATAGTCGCTGTGGCGGTGATGTGTGTTCTACGCACTTCATCAAACAGTATCTTATTGAAGCCACGGTGCTTGCCGATATTCAGGCGAAAAGCCGTATGGTACTGCGTGAAGCAGATGCAAAGACAAGGTTTATGGCATACAAGTCGAGACAGCACGAAAGCCGTTCCGCAGAAGAAAAAAAGCGTGAAGCTGTTGTGAAAAAACGTCTTGACGAGCTTGACAAGCTGATTCAGGGTATCTATGAGGATAAAGTCCTCGGTCGTGTTCCTGAAGATGTTTGTATCAATCTGCTTGAAAAGTATAGCACCGAAAAGAAGTCGCTCTCTGCGGAGTACGAAGTGATCTTGGAGCGTGAAAAGACTGACAAACAGGACGAAGCCGATGTGGACGAGTTCATGAGCCGTCTGCGTAAGTATGCAGGAGCTACGGAGCTTACAAGAGAAATGTGCCTTGATCTGATCGGCTATGTGACCGTTGACGAGAACACGGGTGATCGTTCAAAGCCCCGAAAAATCCATATCTATTACAAGTTCCTTGATAAGGAGCTTGCTGACAAGCATAACGCCCTTGCGTGAGTGAGGGCGATTTATTCCAACAATTTATAGTGTCCATAAGTGTTCCTTACATTGTTCAGGAAAAACACCTGATCTTCTGCATTTTCCGCAGAATAGTTGATAAGCACATAGAACACATGACCGTCCTTTGTAGTAACGGCAATGAACTGCATTTCCTCGGAATTGTAGACAATTCTTTCGGACTTGATAAGCGTTGCATTACCGTCCGTATCATAGTAGGAATCGCCGTAATAATCAGGCTCAACCTCAGTTGTCCCTGCTTCGGCAAGGTCACTCATGACCTCACGGAACTTCTCCATATCGTCGGTGTTATCTTCTGAAACAGAAGAAGTTTCCTCAGTATCGGAATTTTCCTCTGTATCGGCAGTTGTCTCCGTAGTATCTGCCGAACTATCCTCATCGACCGCAGTAGTCTCTGCCGTATCTTCTGCGGCAGTTGCCTTTTCAGCGGCAGAAGCGGTAATACCGCCCACGCTTGCAGTTGCAAGCATGAAAGTTGCAAGCATAGCACTAAAAAATCTTGCTTTCATTTGTATCCTCCTCGGAATTTGTATTGATTGATATTTCGCCGTTTGCAAGCGCTTCAAGCATATCGTCCGTAATGCCCTGTGAACGAAGGCGCATGAGTGTGTCATGCTCCTTTGTCACAAGACTGTTTACGTCCTTGATCTCACAGCTAAAAACTACGGCGAGCTGAGAGTGTTCAAGCACCCTCGCTTCGGACTCCAGTTTTGCAAGTTCCTCCTTATCGGACTGGATGCGCTTTCGCAGGAAGTCCTGTCGCTGATGATTCTCAGCGATTTTTTTGTCTATTCGCTCCATAGTCCCTCCTTAATACAGCACCAGTCGGGGATCAATATAATCCCAACCGTAGCCGTCCGTGTCTATATAAATGTGGAAATTCACATTTCCTGCTTTTGTTTTTGCAAACTCCTGTCCGTCATTGACCGTATCGCCCTCAGAAAAACCGCTTAACAGCACAGCATTTGCAATGGTGACTTCCGTATCACGCTCAGTTCCGCCCGTACCGTCATACCAATACTCCACATCGTCCTTGCGGATCGTGATCTTGTTTTCATCGGTATTCACATCGGTGATCTTGCCCTTGAACGGAGCTTTGAGCCTATCGCCATTGGTGCAGTACACCTTGATACCCTGATACAGACCGTCGCTGTCGGTGTTCCAGCCTGTCATTTCATAGCCGAACTCACGTTTCAGGTCATAGTCACGGACAGTAGCACCCGGAAGAAGATTGTGCAAGGTCTGGTGATTGCCATACATCGAAGCAGAGCCGTCCGTACCGATCAGCAGACTGTAATACTGCAAGCGTTCATCGGAATGTGACATACTGCTGAGTTTGTCAGCAATGACCTCATCAAAGGTCTTGTTCTGCTTGACATTGTAGTAGAGCTTGCACTCCGTTTTCCACTTGTACTTTTCATAGTAGGCGTACATACACACATCGTTCAGACTGCTGTTCCAGATATGCGTATCCGTAGGCGATACCAAGAACCAAGCGTCTGTACCGTCCCAACCCCAAAAACTGCGGTCGTGGCGTTCCGAGCCGTGCATAAAGAAAAATGTGTCGGTATCGTTGTCGATGTAGTAGAACGGGTGGCTTGTGCCGGAATACCAGCGGTGATCCATGATAAAGAAGCCTGTTTCCTTGTAATCGTTCTGTGCATCAAGCACACGGTAGCCGTCTGTAATGCAGAGATAGCCGTCATCGTCCTCATACTGCGAAAGCTCCGATGTGATCGCAATCGGCTTGAAACGGTATCTGTACGGCTGCCCGTCATAGATATAAGCATCTTTCTCAGCTCTGTAATATGTTCCCGATGAAGCATTACCGCCGCCCCAATAGTTGTATGGGGAAAGCTCCTCCCATCGGGACTGATTATCGTACCAATAGACGAACTCATATTCCTCATTGAAAATTTCTTCAAGCAGATCTTCTGTATCGCCGTCAAATTCCCAATAGTAAATATCATCGTTATCGGCATCGAAATCATAGTAGTAAGCACACAAGAAACTCCACAGCTTATAGGTATCGAAGTCATACACAGGATCAAAGTCATAGACCGAGGAACGTCCCCACACCCATTCATCAGGTGTATCTGAGAGATCACCCGTATTTGCTCCAAAAGCAGCAAGACCGTTTTTCCAGTCGGAAGAACTGCCGACCTTGCGTATCTTCTGATTCAGGTTATATGCAAGTTCCGTGTAGTATTTCTCTGCTTCACTCAGGTCATAGTCCTGGGCTGCATATGTTCCGAGGGTGAAACCGCTGTGCGATGAAGTAGCCGAGAAGATCATTGTAAATATCGCAAATACAAGCAATATCACAATGACAGGTATCGCCAAACAAAGAAAGAACTTTTTGACTTCGCTCTCATAGACGTTCTTCACGAATTTCCAAGCGGCTTTCAGAGCTGCGGAAATTGTATCCTTTGCACCTTTTTTCTTTTTGGGCTTAGGCTTTTTCCGCTTCTTGTAGCTGTCATGTTTCTCTTTGAGTCTGCTTTCCTGACGGCTCAGGCGGTTATTTGACTTCGACTTCTTGTCATTCAGGCGGTCACGCTGTTTTTCCTTCTTCTGTAAACGCTGAGGTTTGCTTACTTTCTGAGCCGCAGGCTCGACCACACGCCTTTTTTGCAGAGTCGATAGCATGAAGAAAATCGTTGTCCCGATCTTCATTGACCGCCTTTTGCCACGCAGATGCTTTCATTCGCCCTGCGGTATATGTGGCAGGCTTCAATGCAAGCAGTCCCGGATCGCTGAGATGTACAATTTTCCGCTGATTCCTCAGCTCTTTGGTACGGAACTTGCTCTCGGTTTTGAGCTGTTTACGCTCAAATTTCAGCTCACGCTTTGTCTGCTTATACGCCTGCAATCGGCGCTTGTTCATAGCCTTGCGGAGCTTATTGCCGTGGGCAGGCTTGACCTTTGCCTTGTATTCAGCTTTCGCTTGTTTCAGGTCTGCCTTAGTCGCTGCCATTTTCGGCTTTTGTGTTTTTGCCTTATATAGCTTGTTATCGGCTTTCTTTAGCTGTAACTTTGCTTTTTCGAGCTTGTACTGCTTTTTTGTTTTCAGGTGATTGTGAACACCCTTGACAGCATCAGTTGCCGTGCGGCCCATGAGAAATACACCACGGTGATAATCGTCAACCGCTTCACGGGTGTACTTCTGTTTGAGCTTGTTGCGGACTTCACGCTGAGCAATATCCGATGTTTTCAGCCCGACAGTTTCCGCAGCGAGTGCCGTATCGACTGCCGTCTGACCTACATCGTGAACTGCAAAGTTTACCGCACCGACATTTGCCTTGAACAGCTTGCCCCTGACAGTTTTCGGCTGCCATGATTTTATAGTCCTTGTAACCGAGGGAGCATCGCCCGTGATACGGTATTTCGCATTTGCAAACTTGTGAATGATACCCCTGCCGCCGTGGTGCGTTTTTTCACCACGGACGATATGGGCATGGGTATGAAAGCGACCTCTGCGGTTCTGTTCACGGCGGAAGTCTATCTGAAACTGCTTTGTCCGCCTGCTGACTTTATCGAAACGTGCCTGCGCTTTGCGGAGGTTATTCTCTTTTCTTCGTAAGTCCATATACGGCTCAATATCCTTTTCACCGCCCCATACGGCAGAACCGTACTCCTCGCCCTGGCGGAACTTCTTCTTGTTTTTCGACTTGACATAGAGGACTAACCTCATTACACCCGCAAGAACCAAGCCGAAAAGAAGATCAAACGGGTGTAAACTGGGAAAGATTCGTGCAAACGCCACACCGAGATTGCTCATGAAAGGCAGGATTTTTTCCTGAAATCCGTTGCCCTCAGCAGTACGGTACGCAAAGCCGATCAGGTTGCCCACATAAGAGAAAGCTACATAGGGAACAGCCTTGGTGATCAGCTTTTTGAGTTTTCTCGTGTCGATCTGCAATTCGCAGACCTTTCCTTTCTGTTGGTATCGGCACAAAAGTCTGCCGTAAAAATATCATCGCCCCTTGCCCGTGGAACGGGTGCAGGCTGGAAGTGGTTATAGATCACCGTCTGTTCTCCCTTGTTTTCTCTCTCTGTTTCTGTTTGCGGGGCTTGTTCCTGATCTTCTGCGCCTGCTGGTGCATCTGCTCACGGGTGAACTCGCCACGCTTCTGTGTCTTGCCCTGTCCCTTGCCGACATACTCCGAAAATGCTCTCTTGAAATCCTCTGTTTTGGCAGCGGAAAAGAAAACATGATAGGTAGGCGGTTCGGTGCTTTTATCTCTTTTCAGGGCAAAATCCACATCATACTTCCGTGCGGTTTTCAGAAAATCCCCGATATTTCGGTCTGAAACCTCAATGCTGTCGAGCTTGGACGGGGACTTAGCCTGCAACTGCTTGTAGGTCATTCGTCCCTTTTTCTCAGCCTTGCCCGACAAAAACTCCTGCAATGCCGATTTCAGCACATCGGCGGTCATTTTCTCCGCCTTGATCGAAATGTCGATGGTTTTCTTCGCACCGTTCTCATAGTCGGACGGCATTACTCATCACCGCCAGACTTGATCTCATAGACCGCATAGGCTTCACGGTTCAGCCATTCATAGAGGTCTTTGAGTGCAGCTTCTGCTGCTTCGGGTGTTTTGTAGTTACCCATAGGAATCTGATTACCGCTGGTATCAGTGCCGATCATTTCATAATCGGGAGTGATAATACCATTCTCGTCCGGCTCTGCATCTTCCCAATTTGTGATAACGCCGATCCTGACAAGATTATCATAATTCAGAAACTCACCGTACTGCGTAGCGATAGTCTTAGCCATGATTTTTCACCTCTTTCCGTAAAAGCTCATGGAGCTTGTTGTGATATTCCTCCTGAAGCCCGTCATAATAAGAAAACATGGTGTTAAGCGTTTTTCTGTCTATCCTGTCACCAAGCATATCCATGACGATTGCTTCAAATTCGCTGTGAAAGCTGTAAAATAGGTCGTTTACTGCCTTTTCTACGTCCACAGACTTTTCAGGCATAGGGGCAAAATAACCGAATGTCTCCCAAACGAGCTTGTCAGGGCATAAATATCGGTACTGATTACCCTTATCGGATTTTACAGCGATACCGAAATGCATAATATCCTCGCGAAGAACACGCTTGAGAAATCGCTCACTTTTCCCGGTAGCCTTAGCGATCTCGCTGATCGGTACATCTCTGCCCGTAAACCTGGGGAATATTTCAGCGATGATCGTTATTTCTGATGCAATCATACGCACCACCTCCTGTATTTATGGTCAGACAGCGTAGCCGAAATCTCTTGCCACAGCCTGAACAGCCCATCGGCTTTCGCAGCCTTGGTTGAAGTGATATGTCAGAACCTCGTTGTAGAGGGAACTGATGAAATATCTGCGGAAATCCTTGATATTATCGACCTGAGCCATTTTTACAAGAACGCTCTCGACCATGTAGATATTTGCTTGGAGCATCTTGGACTTTATCACGCTTCTGGGGAAACTTGTACCTCTGAGTGTGGTGTACGGCAGAGGGGAGCAGATCTCGTCAACGATAAAGCCGACGATATTATCTGCTTCTGCATAGCCGTCCCGACCGTCAGCGGTCAGCCAGTCTCCGAGATAGCCGTAGTCGATATTCTGTTTCACGACTTCCGTGTAATACTCAACTTCTTCTGCGTTATATCCCTCATTCTTCTTTTCAACATTTCCACCGTTGAAAACTTGTGAAATTCCCGCAGAAGGAATGATAGAGGATTTATCGCTCAGTAATTGATTTTTCTGTATTGTATTGTTGTTATTATATTGTCCCTGATTTTCAGACAGCGGACTTTCAGCAGGCGGATTGTCCGGATACGGGTTTTCCACCCTCTGTTTTTCACCTGAAGAAGAAACAGCAGCTTTCGCCCGTCCGCCTTCACGGATCGTGATCGCCTTACGTCTGGTCTCTGCATCAAGCTCATCAGCTTCTTCCTTGCTGACAGGAACATCGAAAAAGCTGTATACATACTCAAAGCAGTTATGAATACTCTCATTAGAGAGAAGCTGAGTGCGAACAAGGTATCCCATATCAATGAGCTTGTTCACAGCGTTATGAACCGCTGTCTTGCCCTCTTTGCATATCGCTTTCAGTCCCGACATGGAGAAATGCCAGTAGTCAGGCAGAGAAAGCACTTTGAGAAGAAAGCCGAGGAGCTTATTCGGAATTTCCTTGTTCCGCAGGAGCTTGCTGCTGATCATGGTGAAGTTACCGACTTTCTTGACACGGTTCAGCACAGCGTTATCCACCGTAAAGGTTTCAAGCTCATAGTCGTACTGAGGGATAGAGGTATCCTTCGCTGAATACTCATAAAACTTGTAGACCGTCTGAATCCTGCCTGTCGGGTTCTCATTCGGCATCTTTACTTCGATTTCAAGGTAGCCACATTCTTTCAGGTTTTTCAAGGCGCTGTCGATAGCCGTCTCTCCATCAGGGCATAGTGCGATAAGTCCTGCCTTAGAAAAGTTCCATGTCGGAGGCAAGTCCATGACTCTGCCAAGCAGACCAATAGCAGGACAGCCGAGTTTGGTAGACCGCACGAAGCAGTTGCTCAGAACGGCATAACCGCTGAATTTATGTATCTCGCAGACGGTATCGTCCACGGTTTTCTTTTTCCTGTTATGATTGTCCATTTCCATTCCTCCCTCAGCTTATCTGCCGTACACAAATTCCATGTTCGCTATGTACAGCTTATTTACCGCATAAACACAGCCATACGGCTTATCCACTTTCAGGAGAAACTTTCTGCCGTTCAGCTCAGATACAGCATTTTTGATCTCATCACGGGTGAACTTCGACAGCTCATCGTGGTCACACAGTTCATCGACAGTGGAATAATCCTTTTCGACCTTGTTGAGCATTACGGTAAGAACCGGAACACAAGCCTTAGCATCGAAGTTGTAGTTTACCCTCGGTAAGCTGATTCTTGTAGGGTTTGGCATAGAAAAACCTCCTTGACATAGTTCATCTGAAATAAAAAATCGCTCCTCATTGCTGAGAAGCGATGTACGGTATTCAATTTTGGGCATAAAAATAGCGGACAGCGCTTCTGTTATGAAACACCGTCCGCTTTTGTCCATTATCCAGTTTGATTTGTCAACAGGCTTTCTACCGTTTTAAGGCTGTTTTCGGCTTCTACCAAGTTTCTACCAACTTTTATCCAGTTGGTTTTCTACCGAGTTTCTACCAGAATTCTTCAAAATGCTTGTATTTTCAGAACAGCGCTGTTACGCTGTTTTTGGGCTTTCTACCACCAAAAAGCCCCATGGAATCGGAGTTTTAGTGTGACTCAGTGTGACACGGTGGTACTCAGTGTGAAATTGGTTTGGTAATACCATATAATGAATTAATAGTCAATGGAAAAAGTGTATAAAAAAATCCGGCATCCATTTGGATACCGGATCTGGGGTTGTGTTGATCACAACTGGTCTGAGTGACGGGACTTGAACCCACGGCCTCTACCACCCCAAGGTAGCGCGCTACCAACTGCGCCACACCCAGACGACTGTAGTTTTCCGTAATCAACGATATATATTATATCACCTATCTCGTTGATTGTCAAGCCTTTTTTTCAAAAAACTCAGAAAAATTTTTTTGTTCCCAGGTTCGCAGAAATATGTGCGTTGTGGTCAAGCAATTCGGATATCTTCTTTGCGTTGAGCTCGTCAAAGGACTTCACCTTGAATTTTTTCTTTTCCTCGCCCTCAAACCATAGGCTTACGCTGCAGCGCTTTCCTATCTTCTGAAACAGCGTCTGCTCAAGCTCCAGCTTTACAAGCTTTCTGCGCTCAGCTATGATTATATGAAATCTCGACCATTTACAGCAGCGTACCATTATCTTATCATCATACACAGCTATGCCGCTGGTGAAAAATGCTGCCGTCTTCACTATCACGAACCATACAGCAGGTATCTCAAACATGACTGTCATGAACAGCAGGAGATCTGACAAGCCTCGGAAATAGTGAACGGATATAAAGTACAGCGGTATAAGTGCTCCCGATATTATAGCCGGCTGCCAGATATAATGCCAGAGGCCGGTGAGCTTCGGGCGGAATTCATTTTTTACTCCGGTAAATACGCCTACCCCTTCCAGCTCTCTGCCAAGATCTTTCTCTTTCCTGACAGGCAGCAGTACCGGCAGAGTGCTTCTTCCGGCACCATAACCGGAACAGCTTATGTGTACTGCAACTGCACGGAATATCTTCATTATAAGATTCTGCCTGATATCGGTATAATTTATCTGCGAAACTGCTATCCTGTGCTCTCGCTTCGTCAGTATGCCATATGAGGTATATAATGTCCTTTCATCTCCCTTTACATCAAAGCGTGAGTATCTTATCACATTGATAAGGAAGGAAATCAGCCATGATGCAACAAAAAGCGTGGCAATTCCAAGGGCTGCATCCGGTACTTTAAGAAGCATCTTATCGCTGAGCCTTGATGTTTCAGAGGTTATCCTGTTGATAGATGTGCTGATGATATCTCTGGCAATATTTCCTCCCTGGAAGAAAAGCGTGGCAATATAGACCGTTCCGGTAAAGCCACTGGAGAAGAATATCGAAAACAGAACAACTGATAATACTGTAGGCTTCGGCATATCCTCAAGTTTATTTCGCTTTTTTACTCCGGGAAGATGTTTTGATATCTCGGCATATGTGTTCTCTGTCACCATTATTTTCATGTCAGCAGAATTGAACGCACCGGCACTTGTATCACATCTCAGCTTCACTGCGCTGAACGGTTTAAGGTAAAACGGACGCTCGGCAGTTGAGGAGCTTATGCTTGTATATGGTATCGTTCTGCATATCCTGAAAATTATGCCCTCATCATGTATAAGCGCCGAATCAGTTATGCGTACAGCGGAACAGTTCCATCTTACATATCCGAAAAGAATGATGACACAGATAACGAGTATGTCCCACCATGCTCCACGTATCCAGTTATAAAACCAGTCCTTGTCAAGCCAGAAAACTCTCAGTCCACGAAGGAGCGGAAATATAAGGAGCCAGATATTTTTCACAGAATACCTGAGTATTCTTATCGGATGCTCATGAAAGATCTTCATACGTCCTCACCGCCTGTGCTTCCTGACAGAAGGATTATCTCCCTAACTGCACTCAGGTCAAGGAACGGCAGACTCATCTGTCCGCCGAAAACATGGAGAATAAGCATATTTATCCCTGTCTTGTCAGACATCGGTGTCTTTATAACAGTTGTGTACTGTATGGAGGAATGTTTGATTGACTGATTGAATTTCAGGAACACGCCGCTCGACTTTATTATCTCAGTGTCTGTCACTGTATATTTTATTGACGAAAGATAAAGCGGAAGATATATCAGCACCGCAATGAGCGCTGCGGTAATTATTACCAATGATGAAGCAATAACTACATTCTGCATCGGGATGTAATGGTAGATAATGCCTATAAGCACCAGAGATACGATCACTATAACCGCTCTCATGACAGCAAGGCAGTTCCTTGATGTGTAAAAATGTCTCATCCTGCTCCTCCTTTCCAAGTATATTTATATTATACCACAAATATCCTTTAGTGTATACCATTTTTTTACCGAAAGGAAGTTTTTTATGCTTATCCTTCTTGATAAGATCAATGCTCAGGTATGGGGAGCCGGGCTTGTCAGTCTGATCCTTTTAACAGGACTTATGTACACTATAAAGTTGAAAGCAGTCCAGCTGCATATGCTCCCCGATATTATTTCCTGGATAAAGAGCAGGCCAAAGGAAAAACGTGCAGCCCAGCTCAGAACTGTTTCCATGGCTCTGGGCACCTCCATGGGGACCGGCAATATCATCGGCGTTGCCTCTGCACTGTCTCTCGGAGGAGCAGGGGCTGTTTTCTGGATGTGGGTATCAGCTTTTCTCGGAATGGCCGTTGTGTATGCGGAAAATAAACTGTCATCTGTTTTCAGCTCTGTTGATGCAAAAGGCCCTTTGGGTTACATAAAAAACGGATTGGGCTGCCCTGTTATAGCCTTATTTTTTGCAGTTATGTGTATCGGTGCAGCCTTTAGTATGGGCGGCATGGTCCAGGTAAACTCCGTGACCTCAGCGGCAGGTCAGCAGTCCGGCAGGATACGGCTTATCATTGCCGCTCTTTCCTTCATCCTCATTTTCTCCGTCATATCAGGCGGCGCAGGACGTATCGGCTCAGCCGCAAAGGCGCTTCTTCCGGCTGCAGCGGCTGTATATACACTATGCTGTCTTGCTGTACTGTTCATGTTCAGAGAAAAGCTGCCGGAAGTGACTGCATCTGTTTTCAAAGAGGCTTTTTCTTTCAGAAGCGCTGCCGGCGGTGCAGCCGGTCACGCACTGTCTGTCGGCATAAGGAGAGGAATTTTCTCTAACGAAGCCGGACTTGGAAGCTCCCCGCTTATACATAGCTCCGCCGAGGAGCAGGATACTTCAATACAGAGCTGTTTCGCAATGCTTGAAGTGTTTATCGACACCATATTCTGCTGCACCCTCACTTCGCTGACTATACTCTGTTCTTCACCGGACGGCACTGCTGCCGGAGCTTTCAAACTCATCCTCGGTAAATATACCGGCAGTACAATGACTGTGATCCTTGCCGTTTTCTCCTTCTGCACCGTTATCGGCTGGTACTACTGCGGCGAGACAGCTTTTCTATACATAACTAAGAAAGATAAGAGCAGACTTTTCCCTGTTGTTTTCGCAGGGATAGTCTCTGTCGGCGCTGTAATGTCAGCTGACACAGTCTGGGTATTGTCAGACATATTCAATGGGCTTATGGCTTTTCCGAATATAGCAGCACTGCTACTTCTGAGAAAAAACGTCCGTAAAGAATAATTCCGGTGTTTGCAGTCAATATATATTATAGTTAAATGTAAAGGAGCGTAATTATGAGCTATATCGGAGAGGATAGTTTTTTCAGCTACCGTGACGGAAAATGCGAATTTGTCAAAGGCTGTTCTTCACTGTCAGCAGCCGCCTCCTGCCTCGGACGGAAGCTTGCCGGCGTATCTAAACGTTTTACCGCAGGCTGCTGTGATTACAGGAGTGTACACGTTCTATATGCGATCTGCAGCGGGATAGCTGAAGCAGGAGCTGATGTATATGTCTGTGAAAGCACCGATATCCCCTCTCTGCTTTTCAGTCAGCCTCTCCTTGCTGCTGACTGCGCTCTTTATGTGAACGGCGGAGACTGCGGCAATTCAGTCTCGCTTTTCAATAATTATTCCTTCCCCTTCTCAGATACTGCATTGCAGAAGCTTCTTGACACCGTTCCCGGTAAGCATACAAGAAAAAGCGGCAGAATGATACCTATGACATCCTTCAGCAGTATCCTTGCGAACAATATATCAGATTCGGTCGGAGGACTGAAAGACAAGCTGCCTGCCGGAATAAGCTGCGGAAACAGATTCGTCCGTTCGCTCTGGCTGGAATTTTTTTCCGGCGAAGATGACAAGCTGGTGTTCCAGGTATCTGATGACGGTTTAAGAGTCAACGCTTATTCCCAGCAGCACGGCTTTTTATCCTGTGAAAAGTTAAAAGCCTGCTATGCTATGAAGCTCCTCGGAAAAGGCGAAAAAGTCTGGCTGCCGGAGGATATGCACTACGAAGCGGATATACACTTCGTAAATGAAAAAACAAAGCGCTTTTCTTACGACGATATCCCGGAAAATGTTCCTCTCCAGCGTTTCCTCACAGATCCCCTGTTCATGTGCGTGAAGCTTTTCTCCGATGCTGATGGAACAGGCTCCGTCCTCCGCAGTATGCCGGAGCTCGCTTCTTCGCGCCGTGAGATAACCGTCACAAACATCTGCAATATCCCATTCGGCAGTCTTTATTCCGAAAACAGCGGAAGGATCTGTGTTGACAGAAGCGGCAGGAACCGGATACGGCTTACCGTTCAGTCCTACAGCACTGAAGCCGCAGCAGAATTATGCAGTGTATGGACAGAAAAACTGCGCCGCCTCGATGTCTGCGGCAGATCAGACTGATCGGCTTCTCTCATAAAAATCAAGACCTCGGATTAATTTTATCTATTATGCATAATGTTGAAAACAATCTTGTTTTTCTATTGACATTGCTCAAAGATATGAGTATAATTATATTATGTATTTTTGTGCTCTGGCGCCGCCATGAGCTGATGTATGACTTTATTGGCTGATCAATGCCATTAAATATATCTGGGTATCCCCCAGCTGTTCCGGATCTTTTAAGAATGTTCATAATAGTCACAGGCTGTTTGCTGCACTCACCCTCTGAGTGAAGGTACGTTTCTTGCAGCCAGCTTTGCTGTGTTCTGAATAAAAATATATGATGGATATTCACTGTAAAAATTTACTGTATATTCCGGGATGAATACGCATAAACCTGTACAGAGCCCGTATGTCCGTTACAGCCGGCACTGTATGTCCCAAAAACTGAAAGCGAGGTCACATAGTGAACGAAAAGGAAAAGACAAAAACAACCCGCAAAAGTACTTCTGCAGCTTCTGCTCCGAAAAAGTACTATAAAAAGAGAACTCCTGCCGCAAGCAAGACAAAGGACGAAACTGCTGCTCCTGCACCTAAGACAAGGGCAAGACAGCCAAGAGAGATAAAGCGTACCCCTGTAAGGATAATCCCGCTGGGCGGTCTCAATGAGATCGGTAAGAACATGACCGTTTTTGAGTGTGCTAACGATATGTTCATCCTCGACTGCGGACTGGCTTTCCCGGATGCGGATATGCCCGGCGTCGATATCGTTATCCCTGATTTTACTTACGTTGAGAGAAACCGTGATAAACTCAGAGGTATCGTTATCACTCACGGACACGAGGATCATATCGGCGGACTTGCTTATCTCCTCAAGAAGATAAATGTTCCGGTATACGCTTCAAGGCTAACTATCGGCCTTATCGAGGGCAAGCTCCGTGAGCAGGGACTCTACGGCAAGGTGACTCTCAATGTTGTCGAGCCTAAGAAAACTGTAAAAATGGGCTGCATGGCCGTTGAGTTCATCAAGGTAAATCACTCTATACCGGATTCAGTTGGTATGGCTATCCATACACCGGCTGGTATAATCGTTCATACCGGAGACTTCAAGGTGGATTATACTCCTATCGACGGCGAGATCATCGATCTTGCAAGATTCGGTGAGCTTGGAAGCAGAGGCGTTCTCGCTCTCATGGCAGATTCTACTAATGCTGAGCGTCCGGGATATACTCACTCAGAGCGCACTGTCGGCGAATCCTTTGACAAGCTCTTCAAAAAGGGCGAAGGCAAACGTATCATCATCGCTACCTTCTCCTCAAATATACACCGT
>ERZ795051.3490-NODE-3490-length-15989-cov-42.331116_pt1 | contig 15989 bp, 7 predicted proteins | sample MGYA00375135_ERZ795051 | MGnify/ENA primary metagenome ERZ795051 (study PRJEB30180, sample SAMN05720222) | activated sludge metagenome | isolation source: Anaerobic digester | place: Japan | collected 2015-05-26 ... | reverse complement strand
GGGCTTTCTTATAGTCCAAATGAACATAAATACTTCCATCCTCGCTCAATAACTCACGCAGGAAAACCAGCCTCTTCCTTAAAAACTCCAGAAACTTCGATCCGGCAATCTTATCCTGATACGCCTTTTGATCCTGGCTTCCCCGAAACTCCTGCCTTGTGGCAAATGGCGGATCAATATAGACCAGCCTCACGCCCGGCGTTCCGTCGGCGTTCTTCAGTTTCCCTTCCTGCTTCATCTGTAAGAGAGTCTTTAGCACCTGAAGGTTATCGCCGAAGATCAGCATGTTAGCCCAGCCGCCGTTCCCATTGCCAAAAGTTTTTATGGGTTGTAAAGGCACTGCCATCGTATCCGCCAGGATATCCTCTTCCCGCTCCTTATCGGCGTAGATGAGTTCGTATTCCTTCTTGGTGTCAAAGAGGACGGTCTTGTAGTCCTCCGGTAGAGGCTTACCCTCCCTGAGGAGGCTTACGACTCTTTCAATCTCCTGCTCTGAAAGCTTACGCATAACTATCACCCTCCATTTCCAAGTGAATCATAACACCTAAAGTTACTTCGCTATCTTCATTAAGAATAGCTTGAATTTTGTGATAATAATTTGACTTTATTTTCATCAAATTAACAAAACTACCTTCACCTTCAATTCGCGCGCCGATAAATACGTTTTGAAGTGCCTTTTAAAATTTTTTGTTCTTTGGTTATTATATTCCTCCGGCATGGTAAAATTTTATCGAATAAATTGGTGAAAGTCAAATAAAAATAAGGTGAAAATGCGAACCGTATTTAGCTGTTAATATAGTCTTATCAGGCGACGATACGTCCGATTCTCTTCTTGCGATTTTTGGCGATTTGGTTTCCGCTATCCGGTAATAGGTTACAGGTTGCCGGACTCCGGTTACTTCAGTAGAGTTATTTTTTGAATTTGCCGGTCGCCACTACGTTGAACCACAACGAAATAAATTCCCGAATGAACTTCCCGACTGTTTTTATCAATGCCATTCCAGACAAAGCGATATTTTCCAGGAGCTTGATTTCCTATTTGTTTCGTATAAATTTCTCTGCCGAGGAGGTCAAAAATTTTTATGGTAACATCCGAAATCTTTTCCAGATCATATTCCAGAGTCGTTAATGAATTGAATGGATTGGGATAGTTCGGATAGACTTGGAACTGTTTAGGTAAATTGTTAGCGTCGGCTTCAGCTATAGCAACTAATCCTTCTTCGGGTGTTGCCAGCTTTTGATCGGTATAAATGTGAAATTCTCCCGGCGCCAGGTTTACTGAATCAAATCCGCTAAAATTGAAGCTTTCCCCGGAGAAATAATCGTACCAGACGCCGCCATGTTGGAAAGAAACTGCAGTTTCAGCATTAACAACTCCAAAATTGCCGATGATAACTACATTCAGATTACTGCCGCTCATCGTAATGCTCTTGACGTTGCCGCTCAGTGCCATAGTCGGCGTGGTGCGGGCACTAGTAAAGACGTCATTTTCCGACCGTAGTTTTATCAAAGCCTGAATAGTTTTATACAACCGTAAGCGATCCGGATCCTGATAATAATCCCAACGAATCAGTTTCTTCTCCAGACGTCCGTTATATTCGATGGAATAATCATACCCCAGTTCGCCGAATTGCCAGAGCATTTTTGGACCGGGCAAAGTCAGGAAAAAGGCGGCAGTCATTTTAATCCGCTCCAGTGCTGTGGTCAAAGTTTTAATATTGTAAGAGCCGGCAGAATTGCCCCAGGTTAGGTTTTTGTACATCAGGCGTTCTTCGTCATGACTTTCCATATAAGTAACCAGATGCGGTTTGGTCCAGTCGCGACTTTTGTAAAAACCCCAGGAAAAATTTGAGTCATCGGTATAGCCCATCGCCGACTGGCTATAATTCCAGTTGGAATTGCCCCAAAGTAACATTCCATAATCAGCCAGTTCTTTTTCTTCTGAATTGACTGCAAGGTGCTCCAAAATTACATAAGCAGTGCTATCAACTTCCCAAAGCGCGTCCGCCATACGTTTTAAAAGCCGAATCCGGTCAGCATCATAATTACTTCCCCAAGAATCGTTCGATAATTTAATATTATTGCCGATTCCTTTGGTAAAATCAAAACGATAGCCATCAATTTTATATTCAGTCACCCAATACTTCGTCACCCGATCAACAAAAGTCTGGGTTGCCGGGCTTTCATGATCAAAATCGTAACCCCACTGGGCATCGGGATTGGTAAAATTATGTTGCTCATTATACCATGGATTTTCTGGAGATGTGGTATGCTCTCCATAATCGTAAAGCCGTACCAGCGGCGAAGAGCCGTAGGAATGATTCAGTACAATGTCCTGAATAACGGCTATGCCGCGCCGATGACATTCATCTACAAAGTGTTTAAAGTCATCTGCCGGTCCGTAATACTTATCCACAGCGAAATAAAATGACGGGTTGTAGCCCCAGGATGAATTGCCTTCAAATTCACTAACCGGCATTAATTCTATGGCGTTAATACCCAGTCGCTGTAAATAGTCCAGTGTATCAATCAAAGTTTTAAAATCATGCGCGGCAATAAAATCCCGGATTAGCATCTCATAAATGATCAGGTTGGTTTTTTCCGGACGAGTGTAATCTGCGGTTTGCCAATTATATTTGGGTTGGTCAATTTGAAAAGTGCCGACGATTTCCGCCGTTTTTCCAGCTGGATAAGGTTTCAGATTGGGATAGACGGATGCTGAAATATAGTCATCATTCCATGGATCCAGAATTTTTTCGGAATAGGGATCCGCCAGGCGGATTTCACCATCAACAAAGTATTGGAAAGCATATTCGGTCTGTGAATCGAGATCGTCAATGGTCAGCCACCAGTGCACGTCGGTTCCGCCGTTGTCTTCGCAATGCATAAAATAGCTCGTATCAACCAGCCAATCATTAAAGTCACCAATCAGATAGACGAAATCCTTAAAAGGCGCTTGTAGTGAAAAGGTAATGCTGTTGTTATTTAGCACATTGATACCGTCAACAATACCATCGGGTCGAGAAATAGACGTCAGCGGTGGATTTATCATAATCGCAAAACTGGCGGTATCGCTGAATCCGCTCGTGTCAGTACCAATCGCCATTAGATTATTCATTCCATAATTATATTCCTCTGCCACAAAGTCAAAACTCATCGCGGTGTCAGTGACCTGATTGACTAACTCATGATTAACTAATAGTTTTATGGCACTAACCTTAGTATTGAGAGCGGCTGTGGTAATTTTTATGTTTACTGTATCGCCATAACTCATAAAAACAGGTGAGCGACGCGGGTCGGATAGGCTTAAATCAATGACGGGTTCACTGACAATTACCGTCAATCCTACTTCAAATAAGTTTTGGAAAATGTCGGCTCCACCAACATCCCTCCCACTCTTACTGCCATCAGCATTGCGGAAGACGAAGGCTAATTTGAGAATTTTTTCGCCATCGGGAATAGTTGCGCCATTTTTATGAGAAATATAAAAAGTACGCGGGAAGCCTACAGTCAGTTTGTACAAGTTGGTTGAAATTCTCTCGAGTTTATTTTTCGAAGTATTAGCTGTACCACCTTCCCCAGGCCAGGGAGTGATGACATAGCGCCAGTCATTAGCGGTTGCGCTTAAATTGGTAATAACGCCGGTATGCGCATAAACATCGCCCGTGAAATCTTTCAAACCGCCGTCGCCTTTAGCGGCATCGAAGTAAATTATAATCGAATCTCGTTCGGTCGGATGAGGCGGGTTAGAGTAAACCACCTGAGCGATTAGAACTTGAGCACTAAAGAACATCAGGCATAGCACGCCTACTTTATAAAACATTTTGTTAAGGTGGTTATTAATCATTTTTGGTCTCAAACCGGAATAAATAATAATCATATCCGTAACACGGCAAATATAATGTATTATTTTCCAGCAAAAATGCTCCAGTTCCGACCAATAATTCCGGTTCAGTATTGGGAATTTTCGCTGAAATCGGCGCCAAATCAATCGTCGCCATCTGAGATTTACTTTTCAAATTGGTAACAATAAGTACAACTTCCTGAGCATTATATCGAGAAAATGCGAAGATGCTCTCCGGGTCGGAAGTATTTATAACCTGGTAGGTGCCCGATGAAAGAGCAGGAATGTTGTGCCGCAGTTCATTCATTTTCGTGATTAATTCATTTAAACTTTTGTCAAACTGATGCCAATTGATAACATCCTTCTCAAATAGAGATGGCTTTTCGCTAACGCCAATTTCCTGTCCAGCATAAATCATCGGCACACCCGGCAAGGTAAATATCAGGAAGGTCAAGATTAGAGTCTGTTCGGGTGAAAATAAAGCCATAGTTCGCGCTTCATCATGATTTTCGGTAAAACGCATTTTGAGCGCATTCTTAGGGTAACGATAATACTCTTTCCTCAGAGTTTGGGCTAAAAATTCAGCCGGATAATCATTCTTAATAATCTGATAAAAAGCCCGCCTTGTATTCCAGCCATAGGTCAAATGAAAACCATTAAGATACAAACGAGGATGATCGCCTTCCGCCAGCATTAAAATATCCGGTTTGATTTTTTGGAGGCGGTGCGCGGCTATTTTCCAGAAATCATCCGGTACCAGTTCAGCGACATCGAGCCGGTATCCATCTATATCAAACTCTTTGACCCAATATTCTAATACTTCCCACATATATTCACGCAAACCGGTTTGATTATAATTGAAATCGGCTACGTCACTCCAATTCTCATTCGGGGCAATTATTTTACCTTGTGCATCTTGAGTGTACCAATTGGGGTGTTCTTCTATAAGTAGATTATCCCAGGAGCTGTGATTGCAAGCAATATCGAGAATAACCTTTATTCCCAGTTGATGAGCGCTGGTGATGAGATTTTTCAAATCCGATTCTGTTCCCAAATCCGGATTGATACTCTTGAAATCACGGATTGAATAGGGACTGCCCATTAAGCCTTTCCGGTGTTTTGCGCCGATTGGAAAAATCGGCATCAACCAGATACAATCTACTCCGAGCAAACTCAGACGTTGTAAATCTCTGGTTAGTGCCTGAAAATCGCCATCCGGACTATAGGCTCTGACGAACACTTCATAAAGGCAAGCTGATTTTACCCAATCGGGAACTGGATTTGCTTCTTCTTGAGCAAATTCTGATTGTAGAAGTTCTATCTCAGCCGTATAAAGCCGCAAAAGAACATTACCGGTAATACCGCCTGCTCCACCGGTATCATTGATTCGCACCACTAATAAATTGGATGTTTCCGGTTTAATTTGATGAGTTATATCAAGGTAAAATTGGATTCCGTAGCCAGTATGTTCGCCAACTTTTTCGCCGTTTAGATATACGACGGCGTCATCGTCAACCGCCTCAAAAACAAGTGCCAGTCGGTTATTACCCAGCGGCTTTTTAAGTTTAAATTCAGTCGCATACCAGCCGATTCCGTCATAATGCGGATCATCCCAGAAGGCTGGAACATTTATAGTCCTCCAGTCTTTCCGATCATATTCGGTGCGGTAATAACCTTGAGTATCACCGATGCCGTTACGATCGTACTTGAACAACCATTTGCCGTTCAAACTCTGCAAATTCTGGTTTATTTCACAATTATTTAAAATCATAAGTAATGCAAAAATTAAAGGTAACACTCGAGGCATATTGGTCATTCCAGGTTAAATCACTTGGAGTCTTAAGCCTTTTTGTGTTTTTCAATGGCTTCTTGAATGAGATCATCGACTTTTTCAAATTCGTCAGTCAACATACCCGCAATAATGTTAGAAATATCCATATTCATTCGCTGACCGAAAAGGGTTATATCCAGAATAATATAATTGGTAGCAATTGTCAGAGCCGCTTTATTCTGAGTCCAGATGGCTTGCTCATCTTCTTTCTGATTAGCTGGTCCCATAATTAAATTTTTCGAATCGGTTACCAAAATTAATTTCCGATCCCAATAATGTTCCAGTTTTTCTTCTGGAATGCCATAAGCCAAGGTTACTCCGATTGGCGGATTAATTTCATTAAAGGAAAAAATTACGACAAAAACATTGCGTTTGCAGGCATTTAGTAAGTGCTCTCTAAGGAGCGAAATCTCACGTTGCCAGCCGGAAATGTAGATAGATTTATGAGCTTCGCGGATTAACGTCTCACAGGTTTGCATTAAAGATTGGTACCCACGTAAGTTCCAGAATCCCTCGGTGCCTGATTTATTACTGAGTTCGGCTAAATCGTCTTTAAGGTTCGATACTCGACTGGCATAATCGGTCTCCATCCGCTTCAGCATCTCGTCCGGTGCCAAAGGGATATATCGGCGCGGTTTATCATGAATCGAAATTACGATACCTCGCGATTCTAACTGCTTTAATACCGAGTAAACTACGGAACGAGGAACGTGAGCCAATTGACTGATTTCATAACCGGTAGCAGGACTCAATTTCAGTAGTCCGAGGTAAGTGCGGGCTTCATAGTTAGTAAAGCCCAGTTGCATCATTTTATGAAGAACATTATCCTGAAAAATATCCATTTTTTTCTTTCTATTTTAGGTTACCCCGAAGATGAATCGGCATCGGATTCGATGTTTACCTGTGTCGCAAGATGACGAAACCAGGTAAAGTATAATATTGTTGATAGTGTTACTACAATCAGTAATAAGCTAAGGAAAGTATCATAGCGTTTCATCACTAGAACCATCCACATCAAAAACAGGCACACCTGCCAAGGCACGGCAAAGAAAATTGAGATTATATCGCGTCGATTTTCACGATTGATTTGAGATATCAGTTTTTCGGGTAATTTGGCTCGGATTGGCCCCCAAAAACCAAATGGACGGGTAACTCGGTAGAAATTATCTAATACTTTCTCGTCAGTTGGTTCGGTTAAAAGGGTGCCGATAACCGTAGCGACGGTACTAATTCCGGCGGCAAATAGAAATGACCAGTATTCGGCGGTTGCTTCAGGGGCGATAATTTTCCAGATGATCGAAGCTAGCATTCCAGCAGCCATACCGATAGTATAACCATAACCATTTAGTCGCCACCAATACCAGCGCAGTAATTGGGGCACAATCAAGCCGGCTCCTATACTCATAGTAATCCAGCCCCAAATTTCATTAATATTCTTAATAATAAGCATTAGAACCAGTCCAAGAACTACAATAATTATCGAGGCTCCATAGCTTTGCCGCATTTGCTGATGATCAGAAGCATTTTTATTTATATATTCAAGATAAATATCTTTGACCCAATAAGCCGCACCAGCATTAACAGTCGAGTCGAAAGTTGACATTGCCGCCGCCATCATACCAGCCACCAGAAATCCTTTTATTCCAATTGGTACAGTTTGGACCACAATGGGTAAAACCATCTCGGGATCGGTAATTTGAGTTCCGAGATATATTCCCCAGACTGCCATAGCTCCCACAAAAAGCCAGCGGAATGATAATAAAAATGTCCAGAATAACGAGAGTAATCCAGCTTCACGATCATCTTTAGCGGCGTAGTAACGTTGAATCATATAGTTGCCGGTCCCTCCACAACCCTCGATAACTACCTTAAGCAAATAAAACAGTACAGCGATTCCGAATAAATTGTACATACTATAGACACTGCTGGAATCGATCGATAATTTGAATTTGGGGAGAACGTCGGTCCACTCCTGATAAGTTGTGGGGAAAAACTGGAATCCACCTCCTGCAGCATCCTTCAAAGGCATAACTACAGAAAATTCAGACGGTATATCAAAATGAAACACCTGGATAACTACGTATAAAATCATTAAAAATATCAGTGAACCTTGAAATACGTCTGTCCACACCACTCCATACAATCCGGAAGCAACCGTATAAATCATCGCAATGGCGATCAGAACCGCCGCCGCCCAAAATTGCGACGATAAACCCAAAAAATTTGGAATACCTAAAAATTTGTCTAAAAATTTTCCTCCACCCACAGCAAAATAAGTTACCATCGCAATCGTGACCAGAATCGAGGTCAAAGCCGTAATCATCCGCGCTAAGCGCCCCTCTGTACCTTTCCCAAAACGGAATTCCATCCATTCCGCTAAAGTCATCACTTTTGAACGCCGGTTCCATTTACCCATAAAAATCATTAAAAATGCCATAATCAAGGTAACACCCCCCCGAAATTCGATATATAAACCTCGGGCTCCTAAGGCATAGACCAGGGCAACAATAATCATAGTTCCGCTTATATCAAGATTGGATGCCATGCCGGATGCTCCTAAAGCCCACCAAGGCAATGACCGATTACCCAGAAAATATGAATTAATACCCTGAGAGGCTTTACGCTGAAACCATAAACCCACTATGAGGATTCCTATCAGATAAATACAGATAATAAAATAATCTACTATATGCATCTGGCGATCTCCTTAATGAACAATCAAAGAAAAAGAGGAAGGACGGAAAATCCGTCCTTCCTCTTAAGAGCAACTTATTTCATCAAAACCATCTTTTTGATAGCATGATATTTACTACCAGCCCGTAGTTCATAGAAATAAATACCAGAGGCAACACTGTTGCCGTTTAGGTCTTTACTATTCCAGACGTAGCTGTAATTGCCGATGTCCAGGTTATTATAAATAACCTTATTGACAACCTTACCAAGCAGGTTGTATATCGTCAGATGAACATCACTTTTTTCCGAGATAGTAAAACGAATTTCTGTAGTTGGATTGAATGGATTTGGAAAATTCTGAGAGAGGGAGAATTCCTTGGCAATAGTGGCATTTTGATTTTTAATACCGACCTTAGGAGCTCTGGTGTTGAAATCCCAAGCCGAATAGAAATTCGGATTGATCGAGCCAAACTGAACCTCCAGTGTAAAAGTCGGATTCGTGTCATCAATATTTTCTATATGGTTAAGACCATAACTGCTTTCATTATCTCCACCGCCAATCCCGAATTTGAATTCCTGACCGATGGTTTTGTCAGTGGTAAAATTGTATACAATCGTATAAATGGTATCACCAGCAGTCACATCACCATTAGTCCCATCGTCATACATTCTGCGAGTAGAGTCACTGGCTAATGTTCCACCCCAAGTCTGCCAGGTACCTTCTCCGTGATTGGACATCGGACCATTGATACATAAACCTAATTTTGCAATTGTATCCGGATTGGCTTCCAACGTTGCCGGAGTAATATCAATCGTGCCCTGAATATCATCGAGAGTCGAACCAGCCCAGACTTGATAATAGGCTGGACGCAGGTCGCATTCAATTGTTACCGTAACAGCTTGACTAAGTTTCTGGTTATTCCTGAATTTTGGCATGCGACGTGGATCGGTTTCGCTATCCTCGATGTCGTTGATTTCAGCATCGCCGGTTAGGACGTATGCACGTCTTTCAGCTCGCGTAACGTCTTCGCCTTCATAATCAAAATTGAAATATACTTCACGTTGTTCTACGGCATCTTTTATAAGATAATACTGGTAATAAAGCGGTTCGTTAAGAACTACTGGAACATCTGTAAAAGTGGTCGAATATAGGTAGGTTCCGGAAATTCGAAGCAGATTAGCATCCATTGTTGAAGACAGACTGTTAAAATAACCCATCCGGACTAAAATGGTATCGCCAACTGCAAAACCTTTATTGGCAATGGCATTAGTTAAATCGGCGGTAAAAGTAATATCAACGGTATCCTCTGCTTCAAAACCGGCTGGCGCCGTATCATTCCAGTATTTCCAGGCTAGGGTTGTGTCTTCCAGACCAGGATGCAGAGCAATGATCCGGTTTTCATTACCTGGCCAGTATTTACCATTCAAGTTTTCTGTATTGCTCCAATCATTACCGATTGCAAAACGATACATTAATACCCCGGGATGCTCTGGGCCGATAGGTTGTACTCGATTAACGGTATCCATTACAGCCTGTGGAATCCGGATCGTTCTACTCCAGTAATCGGAGGTGCCTTCTTGAGTTAAAGGCAGTGCGCCAGGTGTCCAGGCTGGATCACAGAAAGGCCAATGGCCAACAACCGACAACAGTGAGAAACTGTCTTCGTAATTCTCCATATTTACCCGAACTAAAATGTCAACAGAATCAGACGGTGTAAATGGCGGATTGAAATCATTATTAACATACGCCACCGCCAGGGTTGTGTCATTAGCCGGTAAAACCCACATACGATTACCTCCGCCAGTGACATTTTCCCAGGTAAAGGCATCATCATCATTAGCCTTATAACGAACCTTATAAGCCATACGCCAGCCGATCATCGAATCCGGATAGGCAATCGTCAATTTCCAGTAATCTCCTCCAATATTTGCGGCTAGTGGTGAATCATCGCCCCAGGTCAGAAAGAGGTTGTACCACTTATCAACACCTTCTGGCCCGACTTCTGACCCACAAATCTGGACCTGATGGGTCGAATCGGTGACCCCTTGCAGAGTTGATGTATTGACAATATAATTAACTGTCACATCGGCTAATCCCGAGACAGCAATTAGAGTCAACATCAACATCAAAACAGTAGCTTTTTTCATAGCTTACTCCTTTCTTTTGTTGTTAAAAACCAATTGATATAGACATTGTTGAAAGATCCCCAAAAAATCCAAATTCTTGATAAGAATAATCAAAATAAAAATCGGCATATTGGATTGGCAATTTCAAGCCAATACCAGCGGTCAATCCTTGCTGTTTATTTTCGCGAAATAAAGCTTGATAACCGGCACGAAGACTAATCATTTTCATTATTATTGCTTCAGCTCCACAGTTAAGTGTCTGGCTGTTATCCGTAGGACGTACGACATCACCTGCCAGTGTCAAAACAAATTGATTACTATTGATCACCGGCATCGCGACTCCTATAGTAAACGTTAAAGGAATTGGCCATTTATCAGTTTTAAGATAAGCGACGATTGTCTCGTTATTGCCAGAGGCTTCTTCGTCAAGATCAACCTGAGTAATTAAATCGCGTCCTGTTAATTGTAACTCGCTACCAAAATTCCGCATGCTGGCACCAATCTGGAGTCCGTTGAATTGAGTTTTAAATAATAATCCCAGATCAGCGGCAAATCCCGTTGCGCTGACATGCCAGATATTTTGTTGAATGAATTTGACACTGCCTCCGATTGAAAAGCGGTCGGTTAAGTTGCGAGCATAGCCCAAGCTAAAAGCTAAATCACTTGCTTCCCAATATTCGCCGGTTCCATCCGGTTCCGCTACCGTAGTAATTTTTTCTCGCTCACCGTAATCTAAGTAATCAACGCCAATTCCAACGATATCATTGCTGGTTGCCATTACCTGAGCCGCTATGAATTGATGCTTCCCTCCCACTAACCAATTAGTTTGAGAAACATACAATTTATTTTTAGTAATTCGGGAAATTGCTCCCGGATTATAATAAATTGCACTCGCATCATCGGCCAGAGCTGTAAATGCGCCACCCATTGCAATCGCCTTCCCACCGACTGGAATTTGCAAAAATTGACCGGCGGCAGTCCCTTCTTTATTCTGAGCATTTAAAAATATAGTGCTAATCAGAACTGTCGAAATTATAGTAGGTAATTTTCTATTCATGTTCTCACCGCTATTTTATTACTGCTAATTTGCCGGATTTTTTACCGACCGATGATTCTATGATATAGTAATAAACCCCAAATGCTACATCGAGATTCTCTTTCGATTTAACATTCCAGGCTAAAGTACCATTATGAATATTGCCGTTGTGATTTAGGGTAATTACATGCGCCCCGGCTGATGTAAAGATATGTACTTTGGCATCGTTAGGCAATTTGCGAAATTCAATCCGCCTTTCCCCACGGCCACTGGTAATGGCAGGCGGTAAAGGCGATTCCATCGTATTGGCAACCACATAAGGATTAGGGACAACCTGAATATCATCTAAGCTCGATTTGGCTACTTCATCATCTACATTAGGAATTTCAGTAGTGAATTCATAAATATCACCATTACGGAAGGGGATTTCCGTTTCAATATGGAGAATGTCACCTTTTAGGAACCGGGGCGGTGTAACTTTATCTGAAATAGGCGGAAAGTTTATCACCCAGGAATATTGATAAGTACTATCCGGTTTAGGAATATAAGATTCAATCAAGCCACCTGGCGTTATTTCATAAATTCCATAACTGTTTTTTATTCCACCATTATAAAGAAAAGGTATCTTTACAGAATCCAACACATTAAATAGATAAAAATTAGTCTTCTTTACCAGGGTTCTTATAATTACATCTGAGAAACTAGGATAGATGGACTTTAAGAATTCTTTGGGAGTTTCATATAATACTTCGCTACTATCACCAACTCGTAGCTCATATATTCCAGGATATTGTACTCCAACTATGGTATCGCCTTCCAATAAAGCCTGATCAATTCTAAAGGTAAAATCAATAATTCTATCAGTCGAATTCCAGCCCGACTTAGATTTAATCATTTTAATATCCCACGGATTACTAAACACTAACTCAACGCCATCGAAAATATCGGAGTCTTTTGTTTCTTTCATATAAGGACTATACTGAATGTTTGGACTTTTAAAGACAGGATAATACTTATAAAATATACGATAACTACCACTTTTTAGGTTACTACCCGCTTTTATTTTAATTTTTCCTCGTAAGGTATCTATTTCGAATTTACTTAATGATAAATAGTTATTCGGATCTGACTCACTGGCAATTAAAATATCGTCATATTGAATATTTTGATGGGTAAGCCAAACATAAGAAGTGTCAAGATTGATAAATTCTTCGACGCCTGTTTTATCTAAAACAGAGTAAGTGGATGTAATTTGAGCAAATTCATCTTCATCATTCCATTCAAAATTCGGCTCACCGCTCGTAGGTACGCCATCCCCTTCTCCATAATCATTTGTACCTGGTTTGCCATCAGAGCCAACATCGCAAGTTAAATAATTCCAATCGCCATCATTATCAATACCGTCGGTTCGAGTATCGGTGAAATTCACTTTATAGATATGCCCATTTAATAGTGTCTCATCAATAATTTTGTACTGAATATTACCGGTTGCCGGCCCTTCCAGGTGCTTCAAGGCTAATTCACTATTTTGTTCATTATAACCGGCAACTTTCGCAGTTGGTCTAACTTGAACGGTGTTTATATCGGTAATTACCGTTCCATCTGACTGCACCGAAATAAACTTGGTATTTTCCGATGGAAAAATATCATTACTAGCGTCACCATGATCATAAGCGACTACCGCATAATAGTAGATTCGCCCGTTCTGAACATCTTCATCAACGTAGGAATGCACCAAACCATTATCAGAGCCCAAATAGCAAGAATAACCGCCAGCACTTTGATACAAATCCGAACTCGCCTCGAAAATTCCTTTGATTCCATTGACCTTATCAAATTGAGCCAGTGGCTTGTAACCAGTCAGCACACCATTGGCATCGGTAATAACAAATACATCATTGAAATCAGGATCAGTAGCTTTATAGATTTTATAACCTTCGAAATCTTTCTCCTTAGTTACTGGATCGATACTTTCTTCAGCCTTTCTATCCCAGTAAAGGGTTACCTTGCCGTCACCGGCAACAGCGGTTACCGTCGGCTTATCCGGCGGTTGGGGGAAACGATAATCACTGTTGTAAATATCCTGAACTGTTTCCCGATTCTTGAGAAGATCGGTTAAATCATAGCCATAGACTAGAGCCAATGAAAAACGCTGGGTATCACCGGCTCGTAGTGGAAAATACCCCGAACCATAAATGAAATCGCCGTCTTCCCCGGCAACTGGTTTGCCATTTTGAATACTCGACGGCACATCAAAATATCCCGGTTTTAACCATTCCCAGAGTAATTCATCATCCGCCATTGGATAAGCATTAGATGGAACGAAATAATTAAAACTAGTTAAACCGATTTGGTCCGATTCATCAACATCGGTTTTATCGAAATTCGGTTCATTTGCTGTTGGTTTGCCGTCATTCTCTCCATAATCATTTGTACCTGGTTTACCATCATTACCGACATCATCTGTTTCGGAATTCCAATCGCCGTCATTATCAAGTCCATCATTGCGGGCTTCGTCAATCAAAGGATCATCAATTCCCAATCCCCTTCGATAATCTTTATAGGCTACCGGATTTAAGGTGTCAAATAAAACTACTCCGTTTTGATCCACCCGGCGTTGTCTATAATGCAACAGGTAATTCTCGTCAATTAATCCGTCCAGATCATTATCAATGCCGTCATAGACATTTGGATTAATTGAACCATTTGCCAGGACATTTCCTTCTACTAATTTTGTTTTTCCCGCAATGATTGTGATTTGCATCCCTTTGGTTACAACCGTTTCTGTATCACTGGTAATTGTATGAAAAGTACGCTTATAATCTTTGTCGATTAATACTATCTGATCTCCTTTATTATATACAACTGAGTCGAAATCTGATTCGGTAAATAGGGGTGCCGTAAAAATTAAATTTTTACCAGGATGTTCTTCAGGTTTATTATCACCGTCATTATCAATACCGTCATAAGGATTACCAGGACTTTCCAGAAAAGCATATCCGACCAATCCAACCGGTCCCTGCCATTTAGGATTACGACTATTATTATTAGGGTAATCACCAGTATAAGTCAAATCCCGTTCAACATCAAAGAAAGAATAATCGTCGTCATATTCCTGAGGTGAATCATCTGTACCAGTCACACCGTTGTAAGTTCCGGCTATCATTCCGAAGACAACTTTATCATAATCTGTAGTGCTTGTATTGGTAATTTCATAAAGCCAAAATATTACATCCTGTGCCAGGAACTGAGCCCATTGCATCCCCCGAACCTTCACTTCCAAACCGAGTCCGTTGCGATTCACATCTCTATTATCAGGTTTGAAATAGACACCCTTTAGATTGTGGCCACTGTTGAATTCAACATCGTTATTATCGTCCATAACAAAATAACTTTCTTGATCGGCATTGGTTACCCCTTTTCCAAAAAATCCATTCCATTGTTCTGGCCAACCCGGATCCTCAGGATCATCCATTTTATCAGGCCAAAAAGGCGGCCAGGAATTTCGATCGGTGCTCATAGCTATTCCTTGAGAAGCCTCATTAAAATAACCGGAAACCGGCTCAAAAGTCCACTGATCACCAGTAGGAGATTCTTCGCGAACAGTAGCCGGACGATCTACTGGACAGACTACAACGCTATGGAATGTTATTGTCGAGTCAAGTTCTTCAGAATGATAATTTACTTCAGCGCCTACCATTGGACTGACATCGCCGATATATCCATTGGTATCAAAAAGCCATGCCCCACGCGGACCTTTTTCCCTTGGTTGGCCGATGACTCCCCAGTTACCGAAAACTGTCCGAACCAGATTGCCGTTATGGATGGAACTACGCCGGTATGCTTTCCCACTTTGATTAGCTAAAATTATTTGTGACGTTGCAACAGTCATTAACAAAACTGAGAGAATCTCAATAATAAGACATTTTATCGAATGTTTCATATACTTATCCTCATTCCTATTTCGACTCGACGTGGTTCGGAATAATACGTTGGGTCGGTAAACCACTCGTGAACCGAATTAATGGGAGTTTTAATATTTAAAGCTTCTACTCGGGCTTCATCGGTCGTAAAACCAGCTCGACCGGTCTCGTCATAAACATTAACTTCATTCAATTTATCAAATAAATTCTGAATTCTGATAAATAATTCAACCGAATATCTTCCTGATAAGGTGAATCGATAGTAAGATTTAGCATCAATTGTTAGGGTAAGTGGTTTAGTACCAGCATTAGTTAAAAGTGATGTAATATCTTCGCTCGATTGCGGAGTATAGGGCAAACCACTTCCCCAGCGACCGATTAAATTTATTCCATAATTTTTGTGATTATATCCCACTGTTCCGTTGATTGTATGGCGTTGATCCCAGTCTAAGGGATTAAGTTGAATTTCCGGTTGACTTCCACCGGCAATAGCATTACGATATGCTTCCGGATCTGATGCAGTGCCTTTAGCAATTTGGAGCGTATAATCAAAAC
>ERZ795051.3489-NODE-3489-length-15990-cov-31.232507_pt1 | contig 15990 bp, 22 predicted proteins | sample MGYA00375135_ERZ795051 | MGnify/ENA primary metagenome ERZ795051 (study PRJEB30180, sample SAMN05720222) | activated sludge metagenome | isolation source: Anaerobic digester | place: Japan | collected 2015-05-26 ... | reverse complement strand
AAGAACTGATAAACGCCAAGTAAAGAACTGATAAACGATAAGTGAAGAACTGATGAGCAGCGAATAGAAAGCTGGTGAGCGGCGAGCATGGAACAAATGAGCAATGAAGTGTTTATTATGATCATATTATTATCAATATGATCAAGGCACAGGAAGGCATAGAGTACGGCACGGAATAGCTACCGGCAAGCATATACACCGGCTACGGATAGCGATTGATGTTAATAGCTAATCAACAGCAGTAGCCCTATCGACCTGTGAGTTAGGCTAACTCACCGGATAGATAGACTAAACGCAGCATGAGATAGAAATGCATGTACACACCCAGCCACTGGATTAAGCATCATCAAGGAGTCCACCCCAGCAGCTCAGGCTGCCCTGCTCCCTGGCGTCCGGGGCTTGATAAAGGCAGTGGCCCTACGGGCTGCCCTCAGCCGTCGCTCCGCTCCGGCTTCGGCACTGCCATTATCGCCCCGTCCGCCTAAACGGGAGCGGCAGCCTTGAGAAAGCTGCTGGGCGATGGACTCATTATACGATGATGCTTTTGAGGTGGCTGATACTGGTTATTCTGCATACTGATGCTTAGTAGCACACCGCTATAGGTACGCTTCGCTGAGAGAGACAAGGGGCTCCGGATCTATTGCCGATGATGCTTCGCAATACTGGTGGTGCTCCGCACCACCTCTGGCAGGGCTCCGCCCTGCCCCGCCCTCCGGGCCGGTACTATGCCATAGCACTAAATTAAGGAGTTAAGAATGTACATTTTAAAGGAAGAACAGATTATTTTCATAAATAATATACCAATTATTGAGTCTACTGTTAGCAATTACTGACCGGAATATGGAAATAGAAGAAAGTATATTATAATTCACATGGAATCTACAAAGAAAGTAACGGTGTCACTCGATCCTATGATGTACTGGGCTGTAAAGGACCTGGTCAAACAGCGAAAGTACCCGTCAATATCCTTTGCTGTCGAATCACTGGTACGGGAAGGGCTGCGGAATCAGGCTATGGTACCGTACGGGAAACACGCAGAAGCGGAAGGTCCAAAAGGTGATACAATTGGTTGAATACACAACAAGTAACCTGATTCCGGGTGACAAGCCTGGAAAGAATAGCGGTAAGCTGGAGTACTCACTGCCGAATGTTGGAGGCATTACACACCTTGAGCTCCTCCTCAAGGCCACAAACGGGAGTTCAGGCAACACAAATAACAGCATACTGAACACAATCACAGGAATAAGGATAGAAGTTCACAATAACAGGTATGCATTCACCATGTCAGGCACCGAGGCTTACAAGCTAGCCGCATTAAGAGATAGGGAAGCACCGGAGATATCGGAAAGTGACACAGCTAATGCCGTGCAGTATGTGAGGATACCAATCCTACTGGGCCGGACAAAGGATGATCAGCTATATGGCCTGGACCTGGGGAAATGTGAAGATCCAAAACTGATAATCGAGTTTGACCTGACCAAGGTTAGAGCTTGTGGTGCAACTGGGTTTGTGTCAGGCAGCTTTACGGTAGACATTGACATAACAATCACACAGAACCTAGCCCAGCCTGCATATGTAGGGCTGATAAGTGGGGCGGAAATAATACCCCAGCGACCAACAGGAATACGGAGAACAACAGAGGAGATACACACACTGGGGAGATGTATAGGGCTGTACTTGTATGCTTACAAATCAGGCATAGCAGACGGCGACCTGGTTAGAAATGTTAAGCTAAGTGCACCAACTGAGCTGAGTACACTCGTTGACAGGAGCTTTACCGACTTACAGCAGGCCCGGAAGCTTTTAACTGGCTATGTAGTCACATCCTGGGCACCTATCTGGATCGATCCCAATAGGCTCAGTAACCAGCCTCCTAAGCCACTGAACGGTGACAAGGCATACCTTGAGATGGAGGAGCTTGTGGCTGATGGTGCAGAAGCCCTGATAGGTGAGTTTGTAGAGAGACAATGACAGACGAAGCAGTTAAGAAGGAAAAGGCAACGGAGCGAAGAGCACCACTGCCTCCTTCTACCTTTATACCCAGGCTTTTGGGGAAGAAGGTTACACTACGACTGGTAGGAGGAGGTCAACCAATCACAGGAGTAATGGAGGAGTTTACTCCGTACGAGCTTAGAGTAAGAGTGAATATGAAGGAGTACGTAGTGTTTAAACACGCAGTAGCGACCATAGAGGTGATATGAAATGTGGAGAAAGGTAGGATTAGGAATTGTAGCGATACTATGTTTAGTATCGTCATGCATCGCGGTAAGCGATAGTGAGGTACTACAGTTTGCTAATGGAGTACTTGCAGGCAGCTATTATGGCGGCCCAACTACATCAAGCATATCAGGAAACATGCTCACATTAACCGGCCAGCTAAGTGAATACTCAGACATGAAAGTTGATACAGTAGGATACAAACTATGGGATCTATCATCATGTGCACAGAAAGTAATAGATCAGTATCCAGGTAGGATCAAACAAGTTGAGTTAAAGATATTCGCAGCAAATGGCCAGGGACCAATAGGATACGCCAGCATAGCCGTAAACTAATAGCTTACACCTCGTTTACCTTTTTTCATATACCCCTTCAGTTTAGACAAGCTCAGGGAAGCTCAGAGCTACCCCAGAGGCATGATCACAGGAGAAAGGGATAATCATAGCTTCCATATCACCCTTCAGTTTAGACAAGTCCAGAGACTACCAAAGCTATACCAGAGGCACGATCACAGGGAGAAAGGATAATCATAGCTTCCTGGGAAAATAAGGGGCTTAGAAGTCACTACAGCCATTTCCGATATGAGGAGACGGTGAAGAAGCAAATAACAAGAAGAGGAGAGGAGGGTTGTAAGATATACAGCATTTCGATAACAGTAAATGTGGGTAGTTATAAATAGAAGAGGGGTGTATGTTATAGTTAAGAGAGAAAGAAGAAGGGAAGATATCCCCTTACCAAGGTCGTGATATCAAGTACCTTCCCGGAGTATAGTAAGATAGAATCCTACATAAAACTATCGCAAACACGCTCCGGGAAACGGTGAACTCTTTTCTTATCTCTCGGAGTGGTAGAAGATGAAGACAAACGAGACGAAAGAAATAGGATATTGCAGAACGGAGAACAAGAGAAAGAACAAGCGAGGAAGAAAGTTCTCCAGAAAGACAATAGAGCTTGAAAAGTCAATCATGAAAGAAATATCAAAGGCTGGAGAACTAACGGGATTTAAGACGATAAAGTACACGGGTGGAACAGAAAGCAACGTACGCAAGCTACTAAAGAAGCTTGTAGAAACGGGCAGGCTTGAGTGTGAAGAGAGAGGGCAAGCAAAATACTACAGCTTGCCCAAGGGGCAGCACACGAAGGTAGAAGGGGAAGCTCCCCTAGGAGAAAGAGGAGCTTATGAGTCATTGGGGTGTGGTGCCCAATGAACTCCTCAGCAAAACCCAACAACGCATATCCAAATGGGAATGCGCTGGCTGTAGACAAAAACCTTTCGGAAGGGCAGGGTAGACAGCCGATAGGATGGGAACTGAGCGAGGTTGTTGGAACAGACGACGTACCGGCATGCCTACGAGACATCTTCTTTTGGGGCATAAATGATAACCCTGAGATGATGGCGGAAGCGGTCAAGTCGCTTGCGTTATTCATGAAAGATAGGAGAATTTCAGTAGACGCAGCCACAAAGATACTACTATTATGGACGGATGCAACAGGCAACCTTAGCAACCTGGTTCCAATAAAGACCGAAGACATAATCAGACAAACATACGGCAGCATTAAAGACAAATGGACATGCTGGGAGTTCAAATCCAAGATGAGCGGAAAGGATGCTTGGATAGAATGTGATGAAGCATCATGCTCATGGATAGACAAGCATAGAAACGAAAACCAGAATCAGATAATGGCGGAAGAAGACTATCAAGTAGTAGAAGGAGAGCCATCTATCAAGGTCATAAATGAGGATGAAAACGTAGACACCATAGGAATGTCACTAGAAGACGGAACAATTCAATGGCGGAAGACCGTATCTAAAGGCAAAGAACAGAAGCAAGAAAGGATATGGATATCAGACTGTGCCGCATTCATACACACAGAGACACGATCAAGCACAGACACCGAGTTTTTAATTAAGGGACGAGGTGCACGAGACGGTAGAGAGCACCAGCTCACAATAACAGCAACAAACGCAGTAGATAAAAGGAAGTTCAATGCGGCAATGCTGGAGGCCTTTGGGGCTGAGAATAGAATAGGCACATTGACATTTGAAACACTACAGAGCATATCACAAAACATCATACACCAATACAAAGTCACAGAGCCGATGTGGGTAAACAACAAACCAATGGTCCCAGGAGCAGGGTTTGATAGAGGTGTAGTGTTTAAACTGGGGCAAAAGATACCAGCAAAAGTGTATCCAGGAGACATACACGAAGCCAATAAATGCCTTAGAGAGTTATGCAGGGTAAACAAGTATGCGCCGATAGTAATAGCAGCAGTGTTAGGTGCACCAGCAATTGCCAGATGGCAGGCAGATAACAGATTTGGAATTGGGATATGGGGACAGACGGGAACACTGAAGACCACATTTAGCCAGGCAGCACTTTCAATATATGGAGAAGGATATAAGGAAGACACAGCACTACTAAAGTTTGGGCCAAAGGGATCAACACTGGTAGCGGCGCAAGAGATACTTTTGCAGGCAGGAATACTGCCGCAGATACTAGATAACGTAAAAACACTGGGTAGCAGAACGGAAGAAATCTATGTAAACACGATACACGGAGTACTTGAAGGGACACAAAAAGACAGAGGCAAGAAGGAAGGAGGCACAAGAGACGTAAAAGAATTCAAGACGACACCAATAGTTACCGGGGAAATAAGACCAGAAGAAGCAAGCACCACGGCCAGGATGATAAACCTAAGTTGGTCGAAACCAACAAAGGAAGGGAGAGAAGCACTAAGCTATGTTCAGACGCATACTAGGCTGATGCCGGTTTTGGGATATTATTGGCTCAGGTTCCTAAGTGAGACGAAGCTAAACCTAAATGTAGGGTTTGAGGAAGCACGTAACCAAAAGATGGATGAGTTCACGGCAAAGGGATACGTCAACCCTGGAAGGTTAGCCACCAACTACGTAATTTTGAGGAAGACATGGAGCTTGATTTGTGAGTCCCCGTTAGGAGAAGCACTTAAAGAATACACGGAGAAGTTCATAGAGGTACTCAACGAGGCAATAGATGAACAAGGAAGGATAGTATCAGAGGAGACGGAAGCCAAGAAGCTCATAAACGGAGTGAGAGAGCTAATAGCAAGCTACCCAGACACGATACAAACGGGAGGAGAAGCATCATCAAACGGGAAGATATCAGTTATAGGAAAATGGATAGGCGAAAACCTATTCCTGCTGCCGGAGAAGACGTTAACAGAGATCAACAGGATAATGTCATTCACACAACGGCCAACTGTGGACTCGATGACAAGAGCACTTCATGAAGAAGGATACTTAATACGAGGAGACACGGAGCACCTAAAAGCAAAGGCCAAGTTCAACGGAACGCAGGTTTGGGGATGGCTGATACCAAAAGAAGTGATAGCGGGTGACGCAAACCAAACAGCACTGGGAACCAAAGAGGGAACTACGGGAACCTACCGGGAACCGTAAAAACGATAGTAGGATACGTAAAGTTCCCGGTATTCCCGGTGTTCCCGGTGAAAAAGCAAGAATGTTTAGGATATATGATTAGGGAAGGCATGACGCACATATAGAATAGCAGAAAATACCGGGAACACCGGGAACCACATCATGAGAGTAAGAGAGAAGATAGTTATTGATATTGATTATATGTTTATTATATGGTTCCCGGTAGGGTTCCCGGTAGGTTCCCAGTGTGCCCACCGATGGTTCCCAGTGTTTCATGCCATGAGCTGATTATAGAGAAGAGGGTAGTTACGAATTATGGAGATATTTACAGCATTTTGTAAAGATAGTATTATAATGAAGAGAGCTATAGTTTAGAGCCAATTATTCTAAATGGTTTAATGGGTGGTGTACGGCCCCCCTATCTACTCAATGCGGCGGAGAATACGGTTTCAATCCTCCTCTTTCTCTTTTCTGTGATAATATTTCTGCTACGAGAAGTAAGGAGAGAATTTCATCATGTTGTACAAAAGCTAAACCAAACATCGATTCAGCCTTTACCAAAGTTTGGTTCAAGCCCAACCAAAGTTTCACGAGTGTTTTTTTACGGGGTTGTGCCGCCACGAGCGGCACCTGGGCCAAACTAAACACTTCAGCCCCCGTTCTCCGTTTGTATGCACGGGGCAAGTGCAGGCCGGCATTCCGGGAGCAGACGAGTTAGTGGGGGCTGAGTCTCCGCCGGGCCGGACGCTTGGCTTTTGAGGTCGAGCCGGAACTATCCTCATCCAGCCACCCCTGGGCCTGCGTAGGCCGATGGATTTGCTGTCCTCCCCAGCGCCCGGATAGCTTGACGGCGGGCAACGCTCCTCCCACGCCGGGAGGCATGAGGCCCCTTCGCCTACCGAGCCGGGGAGGATGCTGCTCTTCGGCCTGCCGGGGCCGTAGTCCGCAGATGCTTCTAACCCGGAATCGGTATCAGTAGCCGGGGCCCTACCGCGCGCAGTAGTCCGATGGCAACGCTCGATTATCGCCCCTGTATCTCCATGAATACGTGCGGAACTTCGGTTTAAGGCCTGGGCTGACAGAGGGGGGCTAAAGCCCCCCTATCAACCTTAACGGCACACTGACCGGGTAATGAGGCGGGAGTAGACATGCTTTTCCCACCGCCAAGCCCGCAGCAGACCGCAAGGTATGCACGCTTCGCTTCGAGCGGGGCCCACCGCCGAGTCACGGGCCTTCGGCCCGGCCTCGGACGGTCCCCCCGCTCTTCGCTTCGCTCTTTTCTGCTCGCTGGCGTGCGGGGCCCACCAGCGAGCAACACTCAGTCGCGCCGCTGCTGCGGCGCTCTCGTGCGCCTGCGGGCGCACTCCTTCGTGCTGCTCGCATGGTCCCCCCGCACTTCCATAGCTTCAGTCCGATACTAGGAGGGGCAGAAGCACACAGCAAAGCTGTGCGCTTCAATGAGAGTTACGGTTCTACATCGCCGTAAGCTTACGGCGAAACTAGTGAGTGCTTTGTAGCACATCGCCGTAAGCTAACGCCGAAGTCAGTGAGTGCTTAGTAGCACATCGCCGTAAGTAATCGCTGTCTCGCCTTTCTGCCGCCTCCCGTCTGGTGGTTGCTGTCCTCTGGGTGGTGGTGCCTCCTCTCTCTTCTTCTCCCTCTCCGCGTAAAAACTCACTAGTGAAGAACTGATAAACGCCAAGTAAAGAACTGATAAACGATAAGTGAAGAACTGATGCTTAAATAGTAAAGTTTTAGGCTTATATAAGCAAAACAACACTAAGCAACCTAAAGACAACAAGAACAAGAAAGCTATCATATTAAGCTAATAGAAAGAACGAAGGCTATCCCGAAGGGATAGCCTGAGTTCACCAATAGATCCCCAAAGAGTTTACAGCTACTAACTAACTATACTATACTATACTAGCATATGTAGTTAGTTAGTATAAGGAGCATAGTAAATAGCTACTATACTAGGAAGCATAGTATAGTAAGTAAGCACATTAGCAAAGCCCTAGTAGCTGAGCATTGCCTATGAGTCCTACCAGCCGCACAAGGCGGCCTACTTCCTGCATCCAGGCCATTTAAGGCTTGTGACCCTTCGGGTTACCCTCGGCAGTCGCTACGCTCCTGCCTCGGCACAAGCCATAAATGGCCTGTCTGCCTAAACGGAAGTAGCCGCCTTGGGAAAGCGGCTGGGCGACGGACTCATTATACGGCAATGCTCAGGAGGGCTTTGATGCTTTTGATTGATTTTAGGATGCTTAGGAGTACATGTGATAGGTACGCTCCGCTGTGGGGGAGACGGGGCTCTGGATCTATTGCCGGCAATGCTTCGCATTAAACGCTCCGCGACGGTACTACATCGAAACCGGATAAAAAGTATATGGGGAGCCTGCCATGCGGGAGTGAAGAACAGAAAGGGATATCTGCGCATAGACGGACGATCTACGCGCATTAATGGCAGGCTACCACTACTTAGGCGGTATTAGTTTAAATACTTACCTGTTATGGACGGGAAATAAAGGGAATGTACCGTAAGATATATATACCTTACAGAGCATAGTATAGTATAGGGCAAGGGAAAGGCCCTATGGGGAATTTGGACATGAGCGGGATAAATGAAATTGTATATGGGAATGGCGACGTACTGAGAATAGACTACGACGAGTTTAACGAAGTGTACGGATGCCACGTAAAAGGACACAAGGACAGAATGATGAGGTGCTATGATTGCGACTGGGAAGGATGCCCAGCAAGGGGAGGACGGAGAACATGAGCAATAACACAATATCATGGAGCTGTGGGCATTTCGTTGTTCAGAGTCACCGGAAAGGTGTAGCGCCGTACTCAGTAAAGTACAGCGAGACATTAGGGAGATGGATGTGCAACTGCAAGGACTGGATGTACCGGAAGTTGTACGAAGGAGGCGACTGCAAACATATCTTAGAGGTGAAAGGACTATTGGAGACTGCAAGCATAGAGGAGTTAGAGCAGATAAAAAGGGAGGATTGAAAATGACAGCAGTAAGCACAAGGGTAGAAGTAGAGAAGCTGATAGCGAAGTACGTAAGCAGGCTGGATAAGATGCCAGATCACACACCAGAAGCACGGAGAGAGAGAGCGAGAATAGGAGAAGTGGTAACAGACCTGAAGAGGATTTTGGAGGATAGGTAAGATGGCAAAGAAAGCGGAGAAGAAGAAGAACCCAGATAACATAACGATAGTAGTATCAAGAGAAGCGGCTCAAAACCTGAAAGTAATAGCCAGAGAGATATTCAATGACTACGAAGAAGAGCATAAGAAGCTACAGATTAGGGTTCCTTCTTCGAGGGTTGCCATAGACTACCTAATTGCTATGGCAAGGTACAACGGTACGGAATATATGGAAAAGGTGAAAACGGATAAGAATCTGTGGTTAGCGATCGGAAAACCAATGCAGGAGGAAGAGTAAGATGAAGGACTGGGTAAAGAAGGGTAAGAAGATAGCAGCCGGTAAGTGGTTAAGGTTCGATGCAGACACACCTAAGCATATTGTGACATTCGTAGGAGAGCCGGAGGTAGTAACCAAAGTCTCCCAAATGGGGCCAAGCAAGGGAGAAGAGTATGAGCAACTTAGTTTTCCGGTAGAAGAAGAAGGAGATGCAAAGATACTGGAACCTAACAAGTCACTGCTGAGGTTGCTAATCGAAGAAGAAGAAGATGAGAGCATCATAGGAAGGACGTTTGAGATCAAATGCCTGGATACACAACGTAAGCAAACCTGGAAGATAAGAGAGGTAGCGGGAGAGACACTAAGGAAACAATGGACGAAGGAAGAACCCAGCGAAGAGGAGGAAGAAGAAGAGAAGCCAAAGCGTAAGCCAAGGGCAAAGAAGGTAGATAAGGAGAAGGAGAAGTTCATGGAGGAGGTACACAAAAGGATGGAGAGACAAGCGGATGAGAGGATGGAGGATGAGCCGGAGGTAGGAGATAGTGAAGAGTTCGCCGGAGATGGAGAGGAGAGCCAAATTGAGGAGGAATAAATGGAATACTAACGGTATTCCATATTTCAAGGAATGTTTGACGTGTACCATGTGCTGTGATCAAGTAATGGCTACCCAAGGACATGTGTATAACATACTAGTATGTCCTAAGAAGCATACTAGCGAGCCTATGTTCCCTTACAAGTATGAAGAGATGAAGAGAGAGAAAGAAGAACAGGAGAGAGAGAGAGATGGTAAAGAAGAATAAGATAGATAACATGTGCGATGTAGAGCTTGAAGGACACACAGTAAGGATAGTACTTACGAACGGAGCGGTGAGAGCAGGTACTATCATAAGAGCATATGATGATGTCATATTGCTAGAATCGATAGACAAGCAAACAGCACTCATAAACCGGAAATCCATCATAGAGATATGGGAAGGACTGGGAGAAGAGGAGATGAAGGAGGAAGATAAGCAATGAAAGAAATATACGCAAGTGAAATACTGGGGATACCGTACGAAGAAGGAAACGAGATATGCAAAAAGATCAATGCGATATGCAAGAGAGATGAGATACTAACGGTAATGGACCTGATAGAAGCAGCAAGGAAGGAGTTAGAGCAAAGAGAGTTTGAACTGCTGCTACTGTTAACAGGAGTAGCGATAGGGATAGGGGAGTTTGGCATTCAATGCGTAGGAGGAGAAGGTGAACATAGAGGAGCTAATGGGAATTGACCCGGTAGGTGCTGAGCTAATAGCTATGGAAATGGACAAAGTAGCGAGGATGAACGGGATATACAACTTCGAGAAGCTACTGGAACACATAAGGGAAGAGTTCACGGGGATAGACAGAGAGTTCGCCATAGCTCTTATGGGAATCGGAATAGGAATGATGATGCAAGCAGAAAAGGAGATGAGAAGAGATGAATGTATCAATAACAGTAAGCACAACTAAAACAGAAGGTAGCGTAGGGAAGAGCCATAAGATAGTACTGAGAGATGTAGCAACAATAGAAGAGGTACACGAAGCACTAGACAGAGAAATGAGCGCATACTTCCCGAAATATAGGTCATTGACAGAAGCAAGAGGTAAGAAGAGTAAGGAGGATTGAAGGAGATGAGAGCTAGAGCAGTAGTTTGCTTCTTAGCTCTCCTACTTTTGATATGGGGAGCGGACGCATACAGGATAAACGAGAATTACACGGCAACGTACGGCGATAAGTTAGTTGCCATGTTTGAACTGCAAGGTGCTGATGAACTGGTAATAGCACCGTTCTACTTAGGTGCAGCTACAACGGTAGGGAGTTATAGGACACCGCTAGATGGTGATGAAAACTACGTAATACTCATACTGAAAGATGTTAGTTGGGTGATCGAGTAATGACAGTACCGTTGAGCTATGTAGGTAGGTTGATGGAGATATGGATGGTACAAGGAATACCGCAGGAGATCAAAGTAACTAACATAACGGATACTGAGGTGATAGGGGAATACAGGGACGGTACAGAATGTCACTTTGTGCAGAAGTACATCATAGGCTACTGGACCAAGCCCAGGGAGCAGGTAAAACGAGAGAGACGGAGTAAGACAATGAAAGCAAAGTTTGAAGAAGCAAAGAAACTGGGGTGATACCCTAGGTCAGAGATATAGTCCAGAGACTTTCTAGGACTTACTAAGCCACAGAAAATAGCAGGGAGGTATAATCACACCTCCCTCAATATCAACTCGTTTCTACGCGACTACAGCCCTTTTTCCTATATCATATCGGAATACAGGTTATTACTCCGAAACATGAGGTTCGACACCTAACCGGATAAGCCGCTGCATAGCTGTAACCTGTGGTGCTTCAGGAGCTACAGGTTGTAGTTCAGTAACCGGCTGGTATGTACCCGCTTTCTTCGCAGCAGCTAACTCCTTGGCAGTATAACCAACGGCTCCCCAGTCCACAGGCCTAACGGCTTCCCTAACGATATTTTCAGGAGATGGAGCAGGTAGGTTAGCTAAACACCTCCAACACTGGCCAGGGTTGTTAGGATCGAATACCTCATTCACAGCACCGCACACGGAGCACTTGACCAGTACTTTACCCTCAGCCGTCCACTCGTCCACCCTGGTAACGGTAGGCTTCTCTTCGGGTATCTCTTCCTGTAACCCGTACCTAGAGTACAGGTACAACTGGTAGATATCGCCCTGGCCAGCTACGCAGGTACGGTTACGAATGATCATTTCATCAAGCCTACCCTGGCGGATGCCTTCAAAGCATTCATCGATAGTAAACGGCTTAACCTCACCAAAGAAGTATTCTAACCAGTTCTCTTCTGAACCCGTAGGTTGGCTACCCTGCAACCCATTTTTCCATCCTCCCTCCAAGATGTACATGAGGTCATGCCATTCGGCACCCCAAATCCAGGGAGCGGGAATACGGAACTGCATAGACCGGCTAACGAAACACCGATTCTCAAATTTAGCGTTAAACGCTAAAATGATATCAGGATCTTTAGAGGCTATGTACTCAAACAGATCCTTGACTAATTGCTCTTCATCCCAGGATGCAAATGTGACCATATCAGCTTTAGGCTCATTCAAATCCCACACGGAACAAACGATAAGCCTGTATTCCCAGGGGTTTGTGCCAGTAGTTTCAACATCTAAGCTGAGGATGGTTTTATCAGTTTGTAAGGTAGGAGCCGCCTTAGTGGACTTTTGGTAATCAAGCTTAGACGGATCATATGGCACAGGCTGATAATAGCCCTGGTCAGTAAGGACTAAACCGCTCACGTCAGTAAGTGGTGCAGGTTCAGTACTGGGAACCGGAGTTAATGTAACGCTTAGCGTATTTGTAGCATCAGGTAACTCATCACTCATATCAAACCCTCCGACTGGGCCCTAGTAGTTGCACTGTCTCCCCAGAGGATAGTATCACCAACGTACAGAGCAACGTGCTGCTCCGCGTACCCGGACTTGGAAAAACTAACAACATAATAGCCGTACGGTAAGTCAAGGTACCCAGGAGTCCACTGTCCGGTAGCATAGCCGTTAAGGAGTATTTTAGCGCCTGATGGATCGGAATTAATGTACACCCGCTTAGTTGCAGTAGTCTCAGGAGTTAATTCGGTGGTAGGGGTAGTTGTACCGCCAGTAGAGGGGAGATCTTCAAACGCTGGACTAATAGTCAGAGTATCTCCGGCTATGATGAAAACCGACTTGATCCAGGGCTTTTTACCTTCCCGTTCAATGCGGATAGAATGGTAACCTGGACTAATGCTATAGGTAGTACCAATTTCGGGGAATACTTCAACTTCATCTTGCCATATGCGGGCACCTGTGCAGGTAGGACCATAAATGATCAGGCCGTAGTCTATGGCAGTACTACCTCCGCCACCGCCACCATAGGAGGCACCGCCTCCTCCTCCGCCTCCGCCTCCGCCTCTCTCTTCTTCTTCAGCCGGATAAGCAGGATCGGATAGGACGACGCTTTGATCTTCGCCAACATAGACGTTACGAGTGAACGGCTCATACCCAGGCTTAGTTATGGTAACGGAATAATACCCAGGAGCTAACTCAATCTCCTTATCACCAAGGGCAGTACTGAAGTGCTCACCATTCACGGTAACGGTAGCGTCTGGGGAAGTCTCCAATACCAGTTTACCCGTAGGAGCGTACCCAGGAGGCTTGTAGTAGGGATCAGCTATCATAGTAGGCTTGTAACCTACCCACCCCTGATCTACTGCATACATGGTAAAGGTATCTGTCTTAAACCCAGGTTTCTCTATGGACGCTGTAACCTTTTCTCCTTCCTTAACCGTGATGTCATAGGATTTGCCACCTGCGTAGGTAGTATCTCCTATGCGCAAGGTAGATCCTTCGGGTACGGTAATGGTATATTTGGTAGTCTTAACCGCTGCTGCTCTCTCTGCGGCTACTTGCTCAGGAGTTTTGAAGTAAGGATCAACTGCAAGAGTAGGTGTATATCCTACCCAGCCCTGATCAGTAGCGTACATAGTGAAGGTATCGGCTTTGAACCCTGGTTTTTCTATGATAGCGGTTTGCTTTTCACCTTCCTTAACGGTAACATCATAGGACTTACCACCTGAATAGGTGACGTTCCCTATGCGCATAGTGGACCCTTCAGGTACGTTAATGGTGTACTTAGTAACCTTAGTAGCCTCTGCCCTTTCAGCAGCCTTTTGCTCAGGAGTCTTATAGTAAGGATCTACAACAACAGTAGGAGTATAGCCTACCCAACCCTGGTTAGTAGCGTACATGGTGAACGTATCGGTACGATATCCAGGCTTCTCTATGACCGCTGTTTGCTTTTCCCCCTCTTTAACCACAACATCATAGGACTTACCGCCTTCATATGACTTATCACCTATGCGCAAGGTAAACCCAGAAGGAACGGATATAGTGTACTTAGTGGACTTAACGGTAGGAGAAGTGGAAGCACTGGGTTTCCAGGCCTTAGAAACGCTATAATCAAGGTAGATGGGGTTGGAATTGGGCCAGTACTTTTGCTCTCCGGTATCTACAATGTTACCTTCCTTGTCATAAATAACGTAGCTGAGTAACCCGGAACCAGGAAGATCCCTATCAAATGTAGCATCCGTACCGGCAGAGAAAGGAGCACCAGCAATTGATCCTTTGATATAGCCACCTTTAGGAGGCTTAATGGTCACATGAGCCGGTATATCGGAAGCACCAGGTACGATATCACCGCTAGGAGTAAACATGCTCTTTTGATGAGATAAGGTATTCCTAAGGTTCTCTACCCTCCTCATTTCAGAATCATAAACGCCAAGGGAATAGAGGTAAGGGAAGTACTCACCAAGTTGTTTCTCTAAGTCAGTAACAGCACGTTCAGCTTCGCCGATTAAAGCGGTACGCTCAGATGGGCTGAGGTCCTTGCCCTGGAAAGTAAGCTGATCGAGTACATCACTAACCGAGCTAACGGATTGATCAAATGCAACCTTCTTATCCGGTGCATATTCACCAAGGGCCTGTAACTCAGCTTTAGTACGAAACGGACTCATGGAGAAGTAATTAACGAATTCCGTAGTAGCGAACGGTATAAGTCCCGCAGCAGCCACACCCGCAGCAGGCCCAGCGGCTAAGGTAGCGCCAATAGCTCCAACTGTGCCAAAGGTAGCACCAATACCAGCTAATGCCTCAGGAGATTTAGCTCTAATAACAGTTTTAGATCCTATGTCACCGTGAGTAATATCATTGACATCTTTTTCTAACTCCCCGGTCTTGATGTACGATGTAAGATTCCTCCTACTAACCTCACTGGGTTCTGATTCAATCAAAGCGGATATCAAAGATAGAGCATATGCAGGAGGTACCTCATCAGCCATAGCACGAACATAGAAATCCTCTATGGCACGTTTTTGTTTATCGAGAGTGAGGTCCTTAAACGGAGGTGTAATCTCACCTGATATCCGCTCACCAGTAAGGTCACTATATAGCGGAATATCAGCGGTAACACCGCTCTTAAGAGACTCATAACGGTTAATGAGCTTAACAACGTCATCAGCATCTACAACTTTCTGCATTATAGCAGGTACAGCAAACGGGAAGTAGTTGAGTATCTTTTCCTTATCAGCGTCATTAATTCCCTTTAAATCCATTGAGTAGAGCTTATCACGAAGGAAAGCAATCATTTCTTCATTAGTCTTAGGATACAGCGGCTTTTCTGTGCTCTCCACACCCAATGTACCAAGCTTAAGTTCAGTACGACCTATAGGAACTCCACGCTTAGCAAATTCCTCACCTAATGCAGCCCAATTGATCTCTTTAGTTGTAGGCTGTATCATTTCCTCTAAAGTAGGTACATGACCTTCAGTAAAAGCAATCTGCTGAGTAGGGGTTTGAGCCGCTTTACCTGTAACGGTAGTAGCGCCTGTAGGACTGATGAATGACGGAGCGGGAGTAGTAGGAGTAACGGCTACTGTAGGAGGAGCAAAGGAGATGTACTGAGTAGGTGTTTGAGCAGGCTTACCTGTAACGGTAGTAGCTGATAATTGAGCAGTAGGAACGGTAGTAGTAGGGAATGATATAGTCTGAGTAGGCACTTGAGCAGGTTTACCTGTGACTGTAGTAGGAGCGGTAGTAGGAACTGAAGCCGGAGCGGTAGCGGGAACAGATGGAACACCCACGTATCTAACTTGAAATGGGGTAACTCTAGGGAGACTAGGAGCAGGAGTACCATATCTGGAGGTAAAAGTACTACGAGATACTGGGGTAACTGTGCCTTTAGAACCGCCAGATCCCCAAGTAATAGTTTGATACTTGGTAGCCATAACTACCTCTCACCTTTAGCTTCTTGTAGCTGCTTCTTCCTTTCTTCGATCTTCTTATCCCAGTCAGTAACGACATTAGAAGGC
>ERZ795051.3486-NODE-3486-length-15997-cov-4.129971_pt1 | contig 15997 bp, 10 predicted proteins | sample MGYA00375135_ERZ795051 | MGnify/ENA primary metagenome ERZ795051 (study PRJEB30180, sample SAMN05720222) | activated sludge metagenome | isolation source: Anaerobic digester | place: Japan | collected 2015-05-26 ... | reverse complement strand
AAGAATCGCTTGTTCATTTGCCAATAGGGATGAATTTAGCTGGTATAGCAGATTGGCAGCCTGGATATCCATTTAAAAACCTTATGGGGAGCAAGACCGTGGCTTACAAAAAACGCTGATGGTACAGGGCCGTTTGATACGCATTTTTCAGAAAAAATTCCTCTTGATGATGATGGTTATCCTCTTGAAATCCCATATAGGTTAGATGGGACAGAGAAAGCTCAAATTGTTTTCACAATAATTCCTAATAGAGTAGAACCCGGCAAATATGTAGTATTGTATGATGGAGAAGGAGAAATTGCGGGGGCAATGGGAACAGAAGTAATTGAATCCAGACCAGGGCGAGTTGTTTTAAATCTTATTTGTGATAAAAAAAATCGATATGAAGGAATATCAATTCTACGTTCGCAAAAAGGAAATCACATAAGAAATATAAGAATTCTAAGAGATACCGATGAAAATGCAAATCTCGAAGAAAATCCTTTTCGTGAAGATTTTTTGAATTACTGCAAACAATGGAAGGCATTGCGTTTCATGGATTGGGCTACAACTAATAATTCATTCGAAAAAGAATGGAAAAATAGAAAAAAAACAACTTTTTATACAATGGTAGGAAAAGGAGGTGACGCAATAGGAATGTGGGGACCGCCACCCTCTGATTTTGACCTTCGTTTTTCGGGAGGCGTTGCCATTGAAATAATGATAAAACTCGCGAATATGGTAAAAGTTTCACCGTGGTTTTGTATGCCACATCGAGCAACAGAAGAATATATGAGAGAATTTGCAAAACTTGTTAAGAATACCCTCGATCCTTCACTTAAAATTTATATAGAATATTCTAATGAAGTATGGAACTGGTCCTTCCAACAATCTCACTGGATGCTAAATTGCAAAATTGCCGCTGAACCTCTATCCAACGAAAAAAGAAATGGCTGGAAAAACGGAATAATACCAACCGAATTTCCGCTTGACAATGGGCAAGTTGCCAGGGAAGGTGGAGCCGATCACCCTGAGAGAATTGCAGTTCTAAATAGACGTTGCTTTAAATGCTGGGAAGATGTATTTCAAGGTGAAGATATGAAACGTATAGTTCGCGTTATTGGTGTTCAGCATTCGTGGGCGGACGCATCAAGAAGAACAGCAAAGTGGGTAGTAAATAATGGTGGAGCAGATGCAATCTCTCCGGCTGCTTATTTTGGACCTGATAAAGAAATCTACAAACGCTGGAGAGAAGCGGGCAAAAATCTCACAGCCGATCAGGTAATAGCTGATATGAATGAAGCTTTTGAGAAAAATAGTAAAAAATGGACCCTTGAAATTGCTAAAATTGCAAAAGACTTCAATCTAAAATATATCGTTTATGAAGGCGGACAGCATATACAACCAGAAGGACAAAAAGAAACAGATTATATGCCCGCATTAAAAGCTGCCCAATATCATCCTGGTATGTATAATATTTATATGAAAAATTTTGCACTTCATAACGAAATTGGCTGTGAATTATTTATGGCTTTTTCAAGTATTGGAGAGCAGGGAACCAGATGGGGATCATGGGGACATCAGGAATACTATGGGCAACCAGCTTCTGAGATGCCAAAGTATAAGGCTTTACTGGATGTTAATAAATAAACTAATAAACTAAAAATTAACATAATTCAGAATAAAGGAAATAATTATGAAACAATTCAGGTTTATTACTGCATCAATAGTTCTTATTTTCTTTGTAAATTTTGTATTAAAAGTTTGTCCATCCCTCAATGCAGACGAGAGAAAAACTAATTTTTTCGCTTTATATGGCAAAAAACCTGACTTCATAATATTATCCGAGGAGAATCTTTTCCTGACTATTTCAATGGTAGGATGGGGACCTAATTGGTCCTGGATGGGGTGGCAAAGCCAGGCACAAGATAGTGATGGAAAATTAAAAGTAAATTGCAAAAGTAAAAACCTCAGTTCTGAACTTATTTTTTCCGAAATTAACGGTGAAATTCTTCTTGAAGCAAACATGACAGCCGATAAAAGTATGGAAATAACATCAATAATTCTTGGGGTTGATTTCCCTGGGATAAATAATGGTGATTGGAAGGCCATTTCTGAAGAAGGAAAAATTACAGAAGGTAAAATACCACTAAATAGAGGTAAATTAACAGAAAATGAAAGATATAAATCTGTCGAAATCACAAATGAAGCAGGTAATATAGCTTTTTATTTTGAGCCTGCAATTGCTTTGACTGCTGATAATGGAGAATTAAGACTTCATCTTGCTACCGGTAAAGTTGAAGAGAAGAAAAACTATTCTTTTAAAGTAAATATAAAGTTACCAGGTAAATGCATTTTATATCAAAATTATTCTAATACAGCGGAAACAGAAGAAAATAAAGATTGGTATCAATTCAACGGAACAGGCCACCCTCAGGGAAAAAGTATGCTTGATATGTCTGATTGGAACAATGATGTAGCTGGTTCTAAGGGAAGGATTGAGATGGTGAACGATAAACTGATTTATAATGGTAAACCAATAAAGTTATGGGGCATTAATGTTTGTTATTCAAATTGCTCTCCCAAAAAAGAACTGGCAGAAAAAAGAGCACTCTTATACAAAAGATATGGCATAAATGCCGTTAGATTGCATAAATATGCTGATGGAAGTGGTTGGCAAGGGATACTTTCAAAAGATGATGCAACAGAATTTGATCCTGAGGGGCTTGACAGAATGGACTATTTCATTGCAAAGCTAAAAGAAGCCGGAATCTTCATCGAATTATCACCTATTTTTTATGTAAAACCACGTCCAGCAAATCGCAAAGAAATACCTTATTATGACGAATTTAAAAAGGATAATGACGTTGCACAAACAGGAGGAGGTGCAATGTATCTTGGAACTGAACTTCAAGATCTTCAAATAAAACAAATGCTGAATCTATTAAAACATAAAAATCCCTATACAGGAATGACTTATGCTGAAGATCCAGCGATTGCAATAATAGAATTATGTAATGAAGATTCAATACTGTTTTATAATACATTATCTGTTATACAAAATATACCATCACTGCGTAAACGCTCAGCTGAAATGTTTACAAAATGGCTGAAAGAAAAATATAATACAAAAGAAAATTTATTATCAGCATGGGGTAGTGACATGCTTGGTAATTTTAAAGCCGAAGGCTTTCCTATTGAAAGCTGGGAGGAAAATCAAATTTATCCTGTTGGAAATCCATGGTTTTATTCTCCAATACAGCTCGAAGGAAGTCAGCAAAAACGTAAAGCAAGGTTGCTCGATACAATAGAATTCCTTACAGAACTACAAGACTCCGTTTATAAAAAGATGTCTGATGCCATTAGAAAAACTGGGTATAAAGGAATTTTACTCTCTTCCAATTGGCAAGCAGGATCTGGAACAAGTCATTATATGAACCTTTATTCTGATTCAAAGATTGGAATAATTGACAGACATAATTACTTTGGATCCTGGAATGAGAATATTATATATAATAGTTCTATGCTTTCAGTTCCCGGTTCCGCTATTCTATCAACAGGTTTTCAGCAAGTTTATAATCGTCCATTTATGATATCTGAGTGGATACACGTTATACCAAATGAATGGGGAGTCGAAGGGCCTGCTATAATTGGTGCATATGGTATGGGGTTACAGGGTTGGGATGTATCTTTCATGTTTCAAAATACGGATCCCGGAGAATTTTTAAAAGCAATTCAGTCATCAAGATATAATTGTTGGCATATTGCTATCCCTCAGATACTTGGTTCTTTTCCAACAGTATCGAGAATGGTCATTAGAAGAGACATAAAAGAGTCTGAAAAAACATATACCTTATATGTTTATTTGCCTGATATGCTAAAGGGAAAATGGGATTTTCAAGATACTATGCGCCAGGAATATGATGTCAAAAGTTTTAGCACAAATATAGCTCCAACTGAAGCTCTTGCAGTGAGCCGAATAGCAGTCAATTTTGTAGATAAACCCCAAACAAACTTGCCATTTAATTTTGATAAGTTTAAAACAGAAGATGGTGCTTATATTTCAGATACCGGCGAATTATTATGGAAACCAGGAAAAAAAGCTTCAGATGGATTCTTTTGTATTAAAACGCAGGGAACAGAAGCCCTGGTAGGTTTTGCAAAAGAACAAAAATTTTCTGGAAATTTTGCTGATGTAACTTCTTTTTCACAATTCGCATCTATTTTTCTAACCGCTAAAGACAAAGATAAAACGCTTTTTAACGATAATTATATTTTAATATCTTGCATCGCTCGGGCAAGAAACTCTGGTGCTTTATATCTATTTGATAGAATTATTGCTAATTTTGGGCACAAAGATGGTCCAATACTTTTAGAACCAGTAAAAGCTGAGATAAAACTAAAAAGACCTGGAAATCCTGTAGTATATATCCTCGATCATGACGGGATAAATACAGGAAAGACAATTCCATTATCTAATGGGATCTTAAAAATAGATGGAAGTCGAGATAAAACACCATATTATTTAATTGAATACAAATGAGTCATAAGTAAATTTTGAGTAATTTTATTTTATAAAAAATTGTTTTCCTGGCAAAAGAGGAGAAACATAATAAATGATAAGAATTGCTTTAATCGGTGCCGGGCCAAATGGTGCTGGCAATGTAAAAAAACTAATTGCTACAGGGCGCACTTCATTAGTAGGAGTAGCTGATATCAATCTTCTTGCTGCAAAAAAAATTGCTCAAGAGTTTGGTAAATCCAATACAAGAGTATCTGAAAATTTTCAGGATATTATTGATCCTGCAGATATTGTAGTGATAAGCTCTCCCAATTTTCTTCATTGTGAACACGCCGTTACATGTGCAAAAGCAGGAAAACATTTATGGATAGAGAAACCAATGGCATTAAGTATTAATGAGGCAGATCAGATCTGCTCTGCTGTTGAGCAAAACAAAGTAAAAACTTTTATCGGTTTTAGTGTTCGTTTTTCTCCTTTTTCAGTATTTATGAAGGAAAAAGTAAGTTCTGGTGAAATCGGCGAAATTCGCAGTATCTGGAGCCGCCGCTTATGTTTATTAAATATACCCAAAGGACATTGGAGAAAAGAATATATTAAAAGTGGTGGAGTAATGAGCGAACTCATAGCCCATGAAATAGATTGGCTTATTGACATAGCAGGAATGCCAGAAAGCGTCTATTGTAGAAAACAATCTGATTTAAATGATAATATTTGTGCTAATGATCATGTCTGGCTAACTTTCGCTTTTCCTAACGGAGCAACAGGAACTATTGAAGGTTCGCAAAATTCACTCATTAGTGATTATTATAAAGGGATTATTGGCTCACGTGGAAGTATTTATGATCGTGCCTGGGGAACAGAACTCTATATGACAGATGAAAATGCTAAAGAACATCGAATAGAGACAACAAAAGCTTTCGATAAATATTCTCATTTTCTTGACGTCGTTGAAGGAAAAACAGATAGTGTAGCAGATGTTTTCTATGGACGAAAAATTGTAGAAATTAGTGAATTGGCAATAAAATCTGCCATATCAAACAAAGTTATAAAAATAGAGAAAATATGAAAATAGCGGTAAATACATGTAACTGGAATGCTTATACAAAAACAAAAGGAATAGAATTTAACTTTATTGATTTTCTACATGATGCTAAAAATGCTGGATGTGACGGTGTAGAAGTTGCTTCCCTCGACAAAAAATTTTCCTCACCAACAGATGCAAGGAAAATAATAGAAGATTTTGGGCTTGAAATAGCAGCTTATGGAGCGTCTGTTACCTATAATCCCTGGTTGCCAAATATCGAAGATTACCAGAAAGCTATTCGCTTTGCCTCCGGAATGAATATCAAAATATTGATGGTCTGTGGAGGATTTCTCAGGAATCAACGTCGTAATACCTATAACTTTGACTATGATATTTTCGCCAGTTCAATCATTCCTGCCGTTAAATTTGCGAAAGAGCACGGAATGCAAATTGCTTTTCATCCACATCGAGGGTGTATCTGCGAAAATATAGAGGAAACAAGAAAAATTACCGAGCGCGTACCGGAACTGCGAATTTGTGTCGACATAGCACATATAGCAGCATGCGGCGAAGATCCCGTCAAATTTATCCTCACTTTTAAGGATAAAATAATATATACGCATATCAAGGATTATGATTGGGAAAGCGACCTCTTTATGGAACTTGGACGAGGAGATGGGAAACTTGATATACGCGCTTGTATTAACGCACTAACTAACATTAATTACAATGGATGGTTGACAATTGAGCTCGATCGCCCCTGGAATGAGTCGTTATTAACTCCTTTAGAATCAACAAAAACAAGCATAGGTTTTCTCTCATGAGAAAAAAAATTCAAAGTTCATATGAAATCGTTAAAAGGGCTATCTTTCATGATGGTCCAGAAAGATTACCAGTTAAAATGGGATCTTTGGGAATCTCTGATACTTTATATATCCCCTGTAAATCATTTTGGCGTTTTGATAATAATATGGATGAATGGGGATGTCATTGGGAGCAGACTGAAACCACCAACATGGGACAAGTCAAGGGACACCCTTTGAATGATTATTCAGAGTACGAGAAGATGATTGTTCCGGATTACAGCAAAACTCTACCTAAAAAAGAAATTATTCAGGCTCTAAAGAAAGCTGAAGCCGAACAAAAATATACGGAAACAGGCATATTTATGATTCTCTTTGAACGAATGCAGGCTCTTGTTGGATTCGAAAATGCACTAACAGGCTTAATATTAGATAGAGAAAATGCTGAAAAATTAGCCGATAAAATCGTTGATATCCAGATCGGACTGGTAAAACTCATGCAGGAAACTTGCGGTAATAAACTTCATTCATTTACAATGACTGATGATTGGGGCACACAACAAGCCGCATATATTTCGATAGAATTATGGCGTGACTTCTTTTTACCAAGATACAAAAAAATTTTTGATGTAATGCATAAAGGCGGACAGGACGTATGGGTGCATTCCTGTGGAAAAGTTAATGAAATTATTGAGGGCTATATAGAGGCTGGAGTAAATGTTGTCAATCTCCAACAACCTCGGGCTCTTGGTATTGAAGAAATTGGCAGAAGATATCGGGGGAGAATTGCTTTTGAATCTCTGGCTGATATTCAAGTTACTCTACCAAAAGGTGATAAAACTCTAATTGAACAAGATGCTCGTGATTTATCTCAACATTGGATGTCTCCAAAAGGCGGATTCATTCTATCTGATTATGGAGATGGAAAAGCAATTGGAACAACAAATGAAAGTAAGAAACTGATGTATGACGCTTTTAGTAGAATTTCGGAAGCCATTTATGGAAATCCGCTACCCGCCTTATGAAAACTATAATTTGAATCCAAAACAAATTTACCTGAAGAAATAGGTTAACGATTCTATTTAGGGTTTACTGAAAAGTTCAAAAATATTATATAAGCACTTGACAGGTAGGTAGTTATATGGTATAATACTCTCCAATAAGTGGTTTAAATTACAAGGAATATCAAGATGTCCCTTCAAAAACCTTGCACTTGAGCCTAAAACTGATAGAAACAAGAAAAAACGAAGGCAAACCCAGAGAATTTTTCAGAAAATATAGAGTATGCGTAGAAAAACTTTTCGCCCAACACTCAAAAATCTTTTTTCAGTAGACCCTACCTTATAGCACGTTTACCTCGTCGAATGATTGGGGCCGCTGCCGTCCGTGTTCTTCCAGGTGCTAAGTTGAATATTTAACGAAACTTTCATTAGGACCAATTGATTTTTTCTTTCTTTGTGTTAAAGTTATTTTTTTAGAGGACAAGGTATAAATAATAAAATAAAAAAAGGAGAACCAAAATGAGAAAAATTGCTATATTAATCTGTGGTTTAGTAGTCGTAGTCGCTATTGCTGGCTGTGCTACCGTCCATGAAAGCCAGTGGAGTGCACCTCTGTTGGTACAACTAACCACACCTGTCCAACCGGAAATTGAAGTTGGTGATGAAATCACTGGTTCAGCAGTCATAACAAGGATTCTCTTCTTTAAGAGTGGAGCCACCCATTTCGCGGATGGTGTCATCTATGCTGGGAACGAAGGGGCAAATGCAGGATGGAATATCTTCGGCAACACTCTTGCTGAAGGAAAAGCCGCAGCCTCATACAACGCATGCAAGGCAAATGGTGCGGATATAATAATCGCTCCAAGATACACAATAGAGGCAAAAGATTACATCGTCTACGAAAAAATCACCTTCAATGTGAAGGGATACAAGGGTGTCTTCAAGGGTATCAAGAAGTAAAATGTCGCCTCCATATTTTGACTTGTCCTCAAATGCCGGATATAAGAAATCCGGCATTTTTTTTGTAAATATAAACTGAACAATGTCGTTCAGCTAATATTTACCCACTGCTCAAATTTAGGTAACTGGGATTTGCAGTCTCATAGTTTCACCGATAGGATTTTTTTTTCATGATGTGGCCAAGATAAATCTGGATCTTGGAAAATTAAAGGAAAATTCTTTGAAATCTTCGAGGAAAACCGCATTTTGCTGCAGAATTTTCTGAAAGCTCACGCAAGGATGTACGCCCATCTGACTTCTTGATTCAACTGCGTCGTGGATTATCTGAAAAAATAACTTAATGATTTTATTTAATTTTTTTTCAATAAAACCGTTCCAAAAATAAAATTCTTGATTTTTTAATAGTTTTCTGTTATAATATTAGTATTTTAAATCAAGGAGTGTAATTATGAACAAAAAAAATGAATTAATTTTCTTTACATTAATTGAGTTGCTCGTAGTGATAGCTATTATTGCGATTTTAGCAGCTCTGCTTCTGCCTGCATTGCAATCTGCCAGAGAATCAGCAAAATCCATTTTATGCAAGTCAAATATGAAGCAAATAGGACTTACTCATATGAATTATAATAATGACTATAATTTTTACTTCATGCCTCTAGTTCCTGATGGAGATTTTCCCTCTGCCAGTTATGGGGGGTCATATATTAATATATGGGCGTGGATTCAGGGATATTTCGATGATTATCCTATTTCAGCATGGGGAAATTCTGGTGTAGAACTTCGTCCAATTTTTAAATGCCCGAGTTATAAGCTACAACGATATGGAAATCCCTCAAATCCGACAGAGAATCTTTATACTGATCGCCGAAGGGCAAGTTACGGCCATCCACGTTACGTTTGGGGATGGCTTAATGATCGTAATGTGAGGTATGGTAACGAATTTAATGCAATGAGTAGTTGTATGCCCCTTACTGATATAAAGTATCCTGTGATGACAGTATTTTTTGCTGACGGATATGGAGTTAGCGGGTACGCTGGAGACCTGGTGGATACAAGTAATAGAACTCCTACATTAATCACAACGTTTTGTGTTGATCCAGGAAACTATTCCATGGGAAATAGTGGTTTTATTCTTCGACATGGAAATAAAAAATCCTATAATATTTTTTACTTTGATGGTCACGCTGGAGATGATCACCATCCAAATATTCCACAAAGTGTGGGTTGGGGTTGGTGTAGTAGTCATTAATTTTTACTGTGGAACTTGATCGATTTGCCAGGAATTACCAAATTTTTCTAAAATTATCTTTCCCGATTCATTTCTTCTGAATATGAGAAATTCTATCTCAGGATTTTCTTTGTTTATTTTTTCTGCAAGTTTTGCCCCCTTGATAAAAACGGAAGTTGATAACGCGTCGGCAGCAATAGCATCTGGAGCTAAAACAGTTACAGAAAGCATATTTTCCACTGGCCTTCCATCTAAAGGATTAATTATATGTGTAATATGCTTATTTTCGAGTATTAGATATCTTTCATAATTTCCACTTGTAGCGAGGGATTTTGATCCTGTAAATTCTACAATTCCGCAAATATTCATTTTATCGAGAGGATCTCTTATACCCATAGTATAAGATTCTTTTCCTGGCGGAGGATTTTTTAAAGTTTTGATATTTCCTCCAAGATTTACAAAACCTGAAGACACACCTTTTTCTGCGATTTTCGCAATAGCTCTATCAACAGCGTATCCTTTTACTATTCCGCCAAAATCCAGAGACATATCTTTTGAACGGAATTGGATGGTTTTATTATTATCATCTAAAATAATCTGCTTAAAACCTATTTTCTTTAAAGTTTCATTTATTTCATTTTCTGATGGGAGCTTATTTCTTTTTTTGTAAAATCCCCATAAAAGCATCATTGGCCTTATGGTAATGTCAAAAGCGCCTTCACTTATTTCATGATAGCTCTGACATTCTTTTATTATCGTCCACATTTCATCTGAGCACCTGAATGGCTTGCCATAGGCAGATGAATTTATTTTTGCAACTTCACTATCCATAAAAATACTAAAGCGCCCTTCAATCCTGCGAATTTCATCAACTGCAGAGTTAATAGCATCATTGAGTTTTTCCGTATCTTTACCATAGAGTTTTATTTCCAGAACGGTACCCATTACCGGAAGATGGACCTGAATAAAATCCAAATCTCCCTTTTTACTATGCAATTTAATAATCAAAATAATGGATAGAAAAAAAATAATGATTATTAATGATATAAAAATAAAATTTAATTTCTTCATTGAAATTGTCTTTTTCTTGAAAATAAAATTAACTTTTGTATAAGCCTAAGTTAAATCTTTTTGACATATAAATCAAACTTAAGTATTGTAAATTTCTGAATTAGAGAGGGGGATAATTTTAAGGTCTGATGAAAAAAGATTTTTGAGCTTTTTGGCAAAAAGTTTTTCTGCATATCCCCTATCTGTTCTGAAAATTTTTCTGACTTCGCCGTCGTTTTTTCTTCTTTCTCTCAGTTTTAGACTCAAGTGCAAGGATTCGATGGGACATCTTGATATTCCTTGCAATTTAAAACATTTTTTGAGAAAATTATACTTATATAGTCAAGTGGTCATATAATATTTTTTGAATTTTTCAGTGAAGCCTATTATAGTTTCTCTCTTTTTACCTGGTTCATAACTATGTCAGCGTAAAGCGTTGCGCTCCATCCATAATCATGAATTACCTGGTGATATGGACTTTCAAATGGAGCGCATTTACCCTTTCTTGGGAGTTCTTTGGGGGATTGAGCGCAGCTATCATCATAATATTCATAAAAAACTGCATCCAATTCTACAAATTTTTCTATTTCATCTATCGTTCGCTTACGAAGTTCTGTTGCAATATCACTGACTTTATTTCGTTCAAGACCATTAGCTATTAACCAATTTATATTTATCCATACTGGCCCTCGCCACATATCCTTTGAATATCTGGCATCTGATAATGATATTGATGAAATAGGTAATGGTGAAGCAAAATAATTGGGATCCTTTAAGTAGGATATGAGACTCCCTAACCTGACCTGATCCACTTCATGACATAGTAATGGCAAAAAACCAGAACTTGCCATTATCGGAGAAAAACTTCTTTTTTCATTATTATAATCAAAATAGAATTTCTCCCTCGAATTCCATAGTTTAGCATTAATAAGTTTTACAATACGTTTATACTCTCTTGTCCATTTTTTCGCATCATCATTATAACCTATGCGCTTTGCGAAATTCGCAAGACATTCACATTCCAATGCAAGATATGAGTTAAAATCTGTAGCAGCCAGAATTTCTGCAGAATCAAAACGAGGGGAATTATCCATTCCACTTTCACCACTTCTGCAATTTTCATTATTTTCTATGAACCATTCGAGTAAACCGTCAGAATCTTTATCTCTGTTATTCATGTCCCATCGAATATATGCACAAAGTGAAGGGTAAAGAGTTTTTATCCAATCATCATCAGGCGCAATCATATCAATAAGAGTTACTCCATATGATAGAATTGGCGGTTGAGTAATATTAGAACATCCCTCTGGTGACATCATATGTGGAATAAATCCGTCTTCTCTTTGCATATGTAGAACTGCCTCTATAGATTCGCGAGCCATTTTTAAGTCAAAATGCCGCCATCCAATCGCATGAAAAACCGAGTCCCATAGCCACATATTTCGATGAGGCCACCTATCTGGAGTTGTCCATCTACAGGCAATTTTCCCTTGCGGAGAATAAACCTGAGTTTTCATTAACGAAAGAGCTTTTGCAAGAGTTCTTGCTCTTATATGAGAAATTCTTTCTGGTAGTTTTATATCTCTGAGAAATTTGCTCCTTTTTTTGATAAGATCTTCTATATTTTGTTCGATCAGATTTTTATTAAAATTATCTGCTGATCCTATTAATGTTTTTTCAGCATTTTGCAGAACCTTTATTTTATCAGAATTTTTTATAAAAATTGGAGTACCAATGAGCAAAAGATGGTCTGAATCTATAAATGCGCCGAGATATTTTCCAGAAGAATGCTTTAGCTCAAAAAAATCCCCAGCTATCAAATAAGAAACATTATTATCATTATTATGGGATGGAAATTCTATAAAGCATTTTTCAGGCAGAACAATATCTAGTGCAAATTTTTTCTCAGAAGTTTTTACTACTATTGCAGATGAAAAATTAGTTTTCCCATCAATACCTGAAAATGCAAGTAATTGTCCTGGATTCCAATTTTTTCTTCTCAACAATTCATAATTCATAAATACCCCATTTTTACCTTCTAATTAATGTTGTTATAAGTTATAATGAAAATTAAAAAATAAAATTTATCTGACTTTTTTTGATTAAATTTTTTGTAATATTTGTGCAATGAGATTTTTATATATAAAAAGCGTCTTCAGTTTTCGAAAAATCTGTTGGATATACTGCAAATCTGATTTAGCTAATGCATCGCATTATATGATGAAACTATGATTAGATTGAAAAATGGATAATCTAATATTCAGCCAATTTTTCCGCTCTAATCAGCAAAAAAAATATAAATATGTTATGAATAGATAACAGTTTATTTTTAATTTTTGACTGGGTCTTTGAAGATGGTAGCCATTGCAGCAGGCATATGCTTCCAGGAGGAAACCTGAACTACACAGGTATTTTCCTTGATTTTGCCTCTCTTCACTATCCAGATGAAAAATATAGATTTACGTTGAATTTTTCAGTTGAATTAATAATTTATACGATAACTGAACTTGTAAAAATAATAAGTGAACAAATGAAAATATATGTAAACCTCTAAATGTATGAACTATACTGTAAAAGACATTATTAATACTATTATAGACTCTATCCCAAACGGAATCAGGCAAAATACTGTAGATACCTTAAAATGCGGAAATCCTGATATGATTGTATCCGGAATTGCTTCAACATTTACTGCAACTGTGGAGGTAATAAAACAAGCGGAAATACTCGGAGATAATTTAATAATAACTCATGAACCAACATTTTTTGATCATTATGATGAAGTAGAAAAATGGTTAGAAAATGATTCCATTGTAGAAAAAAAGAAAAAACTTTTGATTCAAAAAAATATCGCAGTATGGCGTTTCCACGACAATTGGCATAGGAATATTCCGGATGGAATTTTAACAGGAATAGTGAAAAAATTAAATTGGCAGAACTATCAGAGTTTAAACGACCCGCGTATTTTTATTAGAAAAGAACAATATTTAAGAGACTTAATTGAAGAATTAAAAACTGTTTTTAGAATGAAAACTATCAGAGTAATAGGAAACCCTGACAATAAAATAAAAAAAATTGCTCTGATATTAGGGGCATATGGTGGACAATACCAAATTAAATTTATTTCAGAACACCCCGAGATTGATGCGGTTGTTTGCGGGGAAACTGTTGAATGGCAGACTTGTGAATATATTCGTGATTCAGCATCTCTGGGGCGGAAAATTTCTTTAATAATTCTTGGACACGCTCTGAGTGAACAGGAAGGAATGAACTATCTTGTGGAATGGCTAAAACCAAAATTTGCAGGACTTCCTATCCATTATATTGAAGTACCTGATCTATTTTCTTTCTTTTAACCTAAAAAAAGCAATTGGGCGCATTTTCCTTAGATAACCAAGCAGCGAGAAGAAACTGTAGTAACTAGGGTCTGCTGAAAAAAGATCTTTGAGTTTTTGGGCGAAAAGTTTTTCTGCATATCCCCTATATTTTTTGAAAATTTTTCTGGCTTTGCCGTTGTTTTTTCTTGTTTCTCTCAGTTTTAGGCTCAAGTGCAAGGTTTTTGAAGGGACATCTTGATATTCCTTGCAATTTAAAACATTTTTTGAGAAAATTATACTTATATAGTCAAGTGGTTATATAATATTTTTTGAATTTTTCAGTGAAGCCTATATTAGCCTGATAGTCGTAGAATAGTCTGGCAAATTTATTGAGGACATATTCTTGAAATATGCTTTCACTTCTTTTACAGTCATCGCAAAGATTTAGAGAACATGACGTTTTATAGGGAGCATTTTATTATTTATATTGAAATTTTTGTTTTATTATTATCAATGTTTCATTTACTTCTGGAATTCTGCGAATTTCCCTGGCAATTTTGACAAAATGGACTTTAGTTTATCTTTCATTTCTGCCAATTTAGCCGCATATTGTTCGTTATTTGCAAGGTTATTTTGCTCATTTGGATCTTTAGATAAATCGTAGAGTTGGTCTTTATCATAATATGCTGGGTATTGTTCCATGGAAGCATGTTCTGCTCCTCCTCCGCCTGGAATTAGTGACACGTGGCTGAAAGGTTGGGAAGGATCGTCAGTAAACCATCTTTTGTCATATTCTTTCTGTTTCTTATTGAAATCTTCAAGGATTTTTCTTCTCTCCTCTAATGTCATTTTTTCAGCGTATTCTGGATATCTAAGGGCGATATATTTCCAATTTCCCATTCTAATTGCCCTTGTGTAACCGATTTCGAAGTATAGCGAGTCATGAATTTCCTTTTTTTCACCATTTAGCAATGGCAAAAAAGATTTTCCATCGAAGTTATACATGGAAGGATCTATTCCAGCCATATCGAGAATGGTTGGGGTGAAGTCTATATTGGAAATGAGGCCGTTATTTTTTTTTCCGCAAGGGAATCCTCCTTCTTTCCATATGATACTGGGACAGGATACCCCACCTTGATATACGGTCCCTTTTGATTTCTGTCCATGGTCGGTGAAAAAGAATATAATTGTTTTGTTAAGTATTTTTTTCTCTTCGAGTTTTTTTAAAATTGCTCCGATGGCATCATCCAGCCACAAAATATTGGCACGCCCATCATTTTGCTGAATTCCTGCATCTTTCAGGCGTTTTGGGATACTACTTCTTGGAGGTTGTACATTCGGTGCCTTAGCGAGTATTCCATCTGCGGTGGCGAGAGGATCAGCATTCCACGAACGTTTTGCTTCACCCGGTCCATGAGGGATGCTTGTTGCAAAATAGAGGAAAAATGGTTTTTCAGCATTTTGGTCGATAAAGTTCAAAGCACCTTCAGTTATCCAATCCTGATTATGAACAGCCAATTCCTTTGGTCCATTGCTTTCAGGATTGTGATGATATAGTCTTTCTGCAAAATCAAAACCAACTCTATTGAAAGCGTTTCTTAACGCGATTTTATTTTTATCAAGTTGCTCTTTTATTTTAGGATCTCTTGGATTGGAATTGTATGGGAGTTTAACCCATTCGTTACATTCCACGACATGATTTTTTCCGACAGCGCCAGTAGTATATCCATGTGCTTTGAGGAGTTTAGGTAAGGTAATAGTATCAGGCAATATAAATGTGTTCCATCCTACATTTGTTACTTCACCTTTGCCAATACTTTTCATGAACATCTCATTTTTTGCCCTTGAGGCATATTGACCGGTAAGGCATGAGTAGCGACTTGGAGTGCAAACTGATGAAGAAACGTGTTGCCCATACATAACAGTTCCCTCCGCTGCCAGACGATCTATATTTGGAGTGAGATTCAATCCCTTACCCTCTGGAAGACAGTTAAAGTGGTACGGTTGCATATCATCTATTATGAAGAAAATGAAGTTTGGTTTATTCTGTGAAACTTCTGTTGAATCTATTTGTGTTGACGTGAGAGTACTAAGAATTAAAGAGACGGAATTG
>ERZ795051.3483-NODE-3483-length-16016-cov-4.779713_pt1 | contig 16016 bp, 11 predicted proteins | sample MGYA00375135_ERZ795051 | MGnify/ENA primary metagenome ERZ795051 (study PRJEB30180, sample SAMN05720222) | activated sludge metagenome | isolation source: Anaerobic digester | place: Japan | collected 2015-05-26 ... | reverse complement strand
GCGCCGCCGATCGGTCCGGCTCTGGGCCAGCACGGCGTGAACATCGGGCAGTTCGTTCAGCAGTTCAACGCCCAGACGGGCGCGTTGAACGGCATGATCGTGCCCGTCGAGATTACCGTTTACAAGGATAAGACTTTCACTTTTGTGGTGAAAAGCCCGCCGGCTGCCGTTCTGCTCAAGGAAGCCGCGGGCGTCGCCCAAGGCAGCGGCACGCCCAACAAAGAGAAGGTCGGCAAGGTCACATGGTCTCAGATCCGCAAGATCAGCGAGCGCAAGGCCAAGGATCTCAACGCGTTCGATCTTGAGCATGCCGATCGGATCATTGCCGGTACTGCTCGTTCGATGGGCATCGAGATCGTAGAGGGTTGACGGGCAAAGCGGCCGTCCGCTCGCGGTTCGAGGGACGGCGGCATCGTGGCGGGGCAGCGGATACGCCCCCGCGTTGTTGATACAGGGCCTGACCACGGGCCCGAGTCGGTTTTTCAGTGGGAGGCAGTCATATGCCGAGGCAAAGTGCCAGATATAAGCTTCAGTTGGAGACGCGGGGCAACGCGGCCCGTCTCTCCATTCCGGAGGCGGTGAAGCTGGTCAAGTCGATGGCCGCGGCCAGACCCGAGAAGAAGGACTACAAGGGCCGGAAGAAACCCAAAGGATTCGATCAGACCGTCGAACTGGTCTGCTGGTTGGGCGTCGACCCTCGCCAGGCCGACCAGGCTCTACGGGGAGCCGTCTCATTGCCCAAGGGCATCGGCAAATCCAAGCGAGTCATTGCGTTCTGTCCGGACGACATGGCTGAGAAGGCCAAGGCCGCAGGAGCGGTCGACGCCGGAGCCGACGAACTGATCAAGAAGGTCAACGACGGTTGGACTGACTTCGACGTAGCTGTTGCTCATCCGGCGGTCATGGGCAAGGTCGGCAAGTTGGGCCGGGTTCTGGGCCCACAAGGCAAGATGCCCTCGCCCAAGTCGGGCACCGTGACGCCGGATATCGAGCAAGCCGTTCGAGAGTACAGCGCCGGCAAGGTCGAGTTTCGCACCGATGCGGGCGGCAATGTCCACGCTCCGGTCGGCAAGGTGAGCTTTCCCGATCAAGACCTCGTGGAGAACATCGAGGCATTCATCGCCCACATACGCCGAAGCAAACCGGCGACATCGAAGGGCCAGTATTTCAAACGTGTCTGCCTGACGGCGACCATGACGCCCTCGGTAACCCTGGACGTCGGTTGATACGCGGGGTCACGGACTCGTATGGACGACTATGTGCCGGCCTTAGGACCGGCGGACAGATACAAGGGCAACCAACATGAGCAAGGCGACTAAGGATCTCATCACCTGTGAGTATGCGGGCCGTTACGCCAATCTGGCCAACGCGTGCGTGGTCAGCGTCATCGGCCTCGATGCCATTTCGACGAACAAGCTTCGCGGCGAGCTTCGTTCGATGAAGATTTCGCTCCACGTGGTCAAGAACAGCCTGGCCCGGCGCGCGCTCGCTGACGGGCCCCTGGCCCCGCTGGCCAGCGCGCTGGAGGGGCCGTGTGCCCTGGTGGTGGGGGGCGAGTCGATCATCGACGTGGCCAAGGCGTTGGTCGAATTGAAGAAGAAATACCCGGCGATCGAGCTGAAGAAAGGCATTCTGGAAGGCGACCCGGATCTGCTCGATATCGAGCGGCTGTCGCAGATGAAGAGCCGCGGAGACTTGCTGGCGGAAATCGCGATGCTGATCGCCAGTCCCGGCCGGCGGCTTGCAGGCTGTATCCGCGGACCGGGTGGGCGTCTGGCCGGTTGCTTCAAGGCGATTGCGGACAAACAAGAGGGTAGTCAGTAAGGCTTGAGAGGCAAGCAGGACGACAACGGCTTTGTGGAACCTGGGAGAGAGCACGAGCAAAGAGATTGTCAGCAGCAGCCGGTTGCTGCGGATTGGCCCGCTCGGCGGGTTAAATGACATCAACGGGATGTCACCTATCAGGTTGATCGGCGGACTGCACTGTGATGACGGGAGTTCTGGATACCATGGCGGATGCACCAGCAAAGGGATTCAGCGCTGAAACGGTTGCGCTGGCGGAGAAAATCGCGGGATTGACCCTCAAGCAGGCCCAGGAACTGGTGGACTGCTTGAAGGAGAAGTATGGGATCGAGCCGGCCGGCGGCGGGGCAATGATCGTCGCCGGTGCCGCCGGCGCCGGCGGCGAGGGTGCGGCGGCTCCGGCAGAGGAAAAGACCGCCTTCGACGTCATTCTCAAGAGCGGCGGCGACAAGAAAATCAATGTGATCAAGGTCGTCCGGGCGGCTACCAATCTGGGTCTCAAGGAGGCTAAGGACTTGGTCGAGGGCGCTCCAAAACCGGTCAAGCAAGGCGTATCGAAGGAAGAGGCCGAGAAGCTCAAGAAGGAGCTTGAAGAAGCCGGTGCTGTTGTCGAAGTCAAGTGATAACAAGACCTTACGAAATCCTCAGTATTATGATTGTTAAGGGTCTTGAGCCGAGAAGCCGGTAGGTTTGTCGCACCGCCCGGCGGTGAGCTGGGGTTGGTGTGGCCGCACCAAGATCTCGGAGGTTTCGTGGTCAAGGGTCTCCCGGTTGCGGTGGGGGGCCTAGCCACGGTAGGGCTTATCGGGAAATGGGCTTGGCAGACAGCATGCCCAGCGATAGAATGCCTTTGAGCTACGAAGGTGAAGGTGCGCGCGTATCGGGCGCGGGGGAAGTGGCGTGAACCGTGACTCTGGGCTTTCCCACGGATGCGCGGTGCCATGAGGTCTATCGGGTTGGACCTGAATTTTCATCATAATCCCTCCTCCGTGAGGCGAGATCGGCTGACGCGCCGGGCAAACGGGACCCGGTGGGGGCAGGACCGTCAGTCGAACAGATGGCCTCGCGTTGGGTTCTCCGTCCTGAAGACTGTGTGAGGCATGATGCGTTAGGCGCGAAGGGCGAGGTCGCCTTCTCGCAAGACGAATCGGCGTAGGTCGGATGATGACGGCTGGCGTCCCGCAACGGGTGCCAGGCGTGCGGCTTTACCTTTGGCCGCAGGAAAGGACGAACCGGTATGCTTACTCCCCAGGAAGTGCGGAATTTCGGTCGGCTCGGCGATACGATGCCGGTACCTTCGCTCACCAGCATTCAGACCGAGTCCTATGCGAGATTCCTGCAACAGGATGTTCCGCCGGACCAGCGTCAAAACATCGGCCTGGAAGCCCTTCTCAGGGAGGTGTTTCCCATCCAGAGCTACGACGGGAGCATGTCCCTGGAGTACGTCTACTATGACTTGAGCAAGCCGCGCTACACGCCGGATGAATGTCGTCAGCTCCGGCTGACCTACGGGATGCCGTTCCGTGTTCACGTTCGGCTGGTTCGCAAGGACCGGGACGAGATCAGCGAGGACGCCATTTATCTGGGTGAGCTGCCCGTCATGATGGGGGGCGGCGAGTTCATCATCAATGGTGCGGAGCGTGTTATCGTCAATCAGCTCCACCGTAGTCCGGGCGTTGATTTTATCAAAGCCCAGGCGGAGGGCGACCGTGCCCTCCACGGATGCCGCATCATCCCGGAGCGCGGAAGCTGGATCGAAATCAACGTCACCAAGAAAGACGTCCTCGCGGTGCGCATCGACCAGTCGGCCAAGATCGCGGCGACCACATTCCTCAGGGCAATGGGTCCGGAGTACGCCAGCAACGAGGCGATCATCAAGACGTTCTATGACAGTAAGATTAAGAACGTGAAGGCGGGCGGCCTGAGGCCCGACATGTACGCGGTCAGCGACATCGTGGACGAGGAAAGCGGCGAAGTGCTGGTCAAAGGCGGCTGCCAGATCGGGGACGCCGTTCAGCGTCTCCAGAAATCCGGCGTGAAATCGGTCTCGGTCATCGAGCAGGTTCCGGATCCGCTCATTCTCAACACCATGGCGGAGGACGGGTGCCACGACTATGAGAGCGCCCTGCTGAAGATCTATGCGAAGTTGAGGCCCGGCAACCCCCCGCAGTTGGAGAAAGCCCAGAAGCTCTTCCACGAGAAGTTCTTCGACGAGAACCGTTATCGTCTGGGCAAGGTCGGGCGCTTCCGCTTGAACCGCAAGTTCAATCAGAACGTGCCTGAGACGGAGATGACCTTGCGGGTCGAAGACGTCGTCAACTCGCTCCGTTACATCCTGCTGCTGCGAAGCGGTGAGAGCGCTTATGAGGTTGACGATATCGATCATCTTGGGAATCGCCGTCTCCGCACCATTGACGAGTTGGCCGCGGAGGAGATGCGCAAGGGCTTTCTCAAGCTCCGTCGCACCGTTCAGGAGCGCATGAGCCTCAAGGATCCCGACAACCTCGGCCGCATCGCGGAACTGGTCAACTCCAAGAGCATCTCCTCCAGCATCGAGTTCTTTTTCGGCCGGGGCGAGCTGTCGCAGGTGGTTGACCAGACCAACCCGCTCAGTCAGCTCACGCACGAGCGACGGCTCTCGGCCCTGGGGCCGGGGGGGCTGAATCGCAAGCGGGCCGGTTTTGAGGTCCGCGACGTGCACATCAGCCATTACGGCCGTATCTGCCCGATCGAGACCCCGGAAGGGACGAACATCGGCCTGATTGCCTCGCTGAGCATCTACAGCACGGTTGACGATTACGGTTTCCTGGTCACTCCCTACCGGAAGGTTGAAAAAGGCAAGGTCAACGGCGATGTTGCGATGTTGCGAGCCGACGAGGAGATGCGTGCGGTCCTCGCCCCGCCCGAGTCGGTGGAACCTCAGACCGGCAAAGTCGTTCCGGGCCCGGTTCTCGCCCGGGTCAACGGCGAACTGGCGATGGTCGATTCGAACGAGATCGACTACATTGACATTTCACCGAAACAGGTCGTCGGCGTGTCTGCGGCACTCATCCCGTTCCTGGAGCACGACGACGCCAACCGCGCCCTCATGGGCTCCAACATGCAGCGTCAGGCGGTGCCTCTGCTGCGGTGCGAGCCGCCGATCGTGGCCACGGGCATGGAGAAGCTCGTGCCGCTGAACAGCGGCATGGTCGTGCGGGCATCGCGCGGCGGCACGGTGACCGCCGTCGACGCCACGCGCATCGAGATTGACGGGACCGACGAGTACATTCTCCGGAAGTTCCAGGGCCTGAACGAGCGAACCTGCCTCAACCAGAAACCGATCGTATCTTTGGGACAAAAGGTCAAGGCCGGCGACATCATCGCCGACGGCCCCGCCTGCAAGAACGGTGAGCTGGCGCTCGGTCGTAACGTGCTGGTCGCGTTCATCACTTTCGACGGGTACAACTTCGAGGACGCCATCCTGATCAGCGAGCGTCTTCTCAAGGACGACGTTTTCACCAGCATCCATATCGACGAGTACGACATCGAGATTCGCGAGACCAAGCTGGGCCGCGAGGAGTTTACCCGGGATATCCCGAACGTTTCGGAGAAGGCCCTGGCCAACCTTGACGAGAACGGGATCGTCCGGATCGGCACACGCGTCGGGCCCGGTGACATCCTGGTGGGCAAAGTGAGCCCGAAGAGCAAGAGCGAGCTGTCCCCCGAGGAAAAACTGCTGTACGCCATCTTCGGCCGGGCCGGCGAGGACGTGAAGAACGATTCGCTGGAATTGCCCGCCGGCGAGGAAGGCGTGGTCATCGATACCAAGTGGTTCAGCCGCCGGATGCATCTCACCGACGAGCAGAAGAAGAACCTCGGCATCCAGATGAAGGACTACAAGAGGCAGCAGGATACCAAGATCGTCTCGGTGTTCCGCAAGATGTGCGAGACCATCGAGGAAGTCACCGGGCAAGTGATGGTCGACCCCTCCACCAAACAGAAGGTCGGCAAATCCGAATCGATGGAGGTTATTCTCGAGCAGGTCGAGTCCTTCAAGGCCCAGATCGAGTCGGGCACCATCAAGTGGATTAAGTCGGCCCCGGCTCGCGACGCTGCGATGAAGGTGATCGATCGGTACTGGCCGCGCATCCGCGACATCATTGACGAGCGGGAACGCAAGCTGTCTCAGATGAAGCGGGGCGACGAATTGCCTTCCGGCGTCCTCGAGATGGTCAAGGTCTACGTGGCCACCAAGCGACAACTGGCCATCGGCGACAAGATGGCGGGTCGGCACGGAAACAAAGGGGTCATTGCCCGGATCCTACCCGAGGAGGACATGCCCTTCCTGGAAGACGGCACGCCGGTCGACATCCTGCTCAACCCCCTGGGTGTGCCGTCGCGCATGAACGTGGGTCAGATCCTCGAGACGCACCTGGGCTGGGCGGCGGCCATCCTTGGCTTCCAGGCGATTACTCCGGTGTTCGATGGAGCCACCGAGGAGGATATCAATCGTTGCGTGCAGGAGGCCAACGAGCGGGTCCGGCAGCGCCGGGAGGATCCCCAAGCCATTCAGAATGCCGGCCAGACGCGCGAGATTCTGGTCGAAATGCCGAAGGGCGGGAAGGTCAGGTTGTACGACGGCCGGACGGGAGAACCGTTCGACCAACCGGTGACCGTCGGCTATCTCTACATGGATAAGCTCCATCATCTGGTGGATGACAAGATTCACGCCCGGGCGACCGGCCCTTACTCGTTGATCACCCAGCAACCGCTCGGCGGCAAAGCCCGCACCGGCGGTCAGCGATTCGGCGAGATGGAAGTCTGGGGCCTGGAGGCTTACGGGGCGGCCTACGTCTTGCAGGAACTGCTGACGGTCAAGAGTGATGATGTCGAAGGTCGAACCAAGATCTACGAATCGATGGTCAAGGGCACGAACACGCTCGAGGCCGGCACGCCGGTGTCGTTCGACGTGCTGTGCAATGAAATCAAGGGGCTGGGTATGAACATCCAGCTCGAGAAGGTCCGTGTGAGCTGAGGCGGGATGACGGGAATGAGGATCGGATATGAGAGGGCTGCTGGCGGTCAAGGTCGGCGAACCGGTTTACAACCTGTCCTTCGGCCTCTGTATCGCGTCATCGTTACTCCCGGTCGTCCTGCTGGTCTGGCCGCTAAGAAGCACGGGCAGACGAAACGGGAAGAAGGGCCCCGATCCGAAGTGATAGCGGCCGCAGTCCGCTGCGAGCCGACGACGGAAGCCTGGCAACCGAATGAAACGGTTCCTTTCGAAAGGACCCTGAACAATGGCCGAGAACATTTACGATCGGATCAATGACTACGGCAGCGTGAAGATCTCGCTGGCATCGCCCAACGACATTCGAAGCTGGTCGTTCGGCGAGGTGAAGAAGCCGGAGACGATCAACTACCGTACCTATCGCCCGGAAAAGGACGGTCTGTTCTGCGAACGCATCTTCGGGCCGGAGCGCGACTGGGAGTGTGCCTGCGGCAAGTACAAAGGCACGAAGCACAAGGGGATCATCTGCGATCGTTGCGGCGTGAAGGTGACGCATTCGCGCGTCCGGCGCAAGCGGATGGGTCACATCAACCTGGCCGCTCCCGTCGTGCACATCTGGTTCTTCAAGGCCATGCCCAGCCGGCTCGGCAATCTTCTGGACATGAAGACCAGCGACCTCGAGAAGATCGTTTATTTCCAGGACTACGTCGTGGTCGATCCCCTGGACTCTCCGCTCAAGCCCAAGCAGCTTCTGAACGAGGAGGAATATCGGGCGGCCCGCGAGAAGTACGGCGAGAACGGTTTCATTGCTCAGACGGGCGCCGAGGCGATCCGCAGCCTTCTACGTTCCATGGACTTGGCGGCGCTGAGCGCCGAGCTTCTGGACCAGATCGGCAAGACCAACAGCAAGCAGCGGCTCAAGGATTTGTGCAAGCGGCTGAAGATCGTCGAGAACCTGCGCAACAGCGGCAATGAGGCCGAATGGATGGTCATGGAAGTCATCCCGGTCATTCCGCCGGACCTGCGGCCGCTGGTTCTGCTGGAGAGCGGCAACTTCGCCACCAGCGATCTCAACGACCTTTATCGTCGCATCATCAACCGCAACAACCGGCTCAAGAAGCTCGTTGATCTTAACGCGCCCGAGGTCATCATTCGCAACGAAAAGCGCATGCTTCAGCAGGCGGTCGACGCTCTCTTCGACAACGGACGGTGCCGCCGGCCGGTTCTGGGCAGCAGCAACCGCCCGCTCAAGTCGCTGACCGACATGATCAAGGGCAAGCAGGGGCGCTTCCGCGAGAATCTGCTGGGCAAGCGTGTCGACTACTCGGCCCGGTCGGTCATCGTCGTGGGACCTGAGCTCCAGCTCCATCAGTGCGGCCTGCCCAAGAAGATTGCCCTGGAGCTCTACCAGCCGTTCATCATCCGCAAGCTTCGCGAGCGGGGATTGGCCGACACCATCAAGAGCGCCAAGAAGATGCTCGAGAGGCGTGACCAGGAGATCTGGGACATCCTGGAAGAGGTGATCGTGAATCACCCGGTCCTCCTCAACCGCGCGCCCACGTTGCACCGCATGGGCATTCAGGCGTTCGAGCCGGTGCTCGTCGAGGGCAACGCGATTCGCATTCACCCGCTGGTCTGCAAGGGTTTCAACGCCGACTTTGACGGCGACCAGATGGCCGTGCACCTGCCGTTGTCCGTCGAGGCCCAGACGGAGGCCCACGTCCTGATGATGTCGACCAACAACATCTTCAGCCCGGCCAACGGTAGCCCGATCATGTCTCCCTCCCAGGACATCGTCATGGGCATTTTCTATCTCACCATGGATTATTCGCCGAACCTGCCGGATCCGAAGGCCAAGCTTCCGTGCTTCAGCAGCCCCCATGAGGCGATGATGGCCTATGAGCAGAAGAAGATCACCATCCACCAGAAGATCCGATGTCGGGTGGAGCGGGCCATGATGGTATCCTCGCAGAAAACCGATCCGGAACCCGTACCCGCCAATCGCATTGTCGAGACCACGGTCGGGCGATTGATCTTCAACGACATGCTCCCGCCGGAAATGCCTTTATACAACTATCCGCTCAGCCAGAAGGGGGCGGGCCGCGTCATCGCGGACTGTCACCATCTGCTCGGCCGGGCGGCGACCATCGACCTGCTGGACCGAATCAAGGCCACCGGCTTCAAGCACAGCACTCTGGCCGGTTTGTCATTCGGCATTCACGACCTGCGTATTCCCGCGGCCAAGTGGGATATCATCAGCCGGGCTCAAAAGCGCGTCGACCAGATCGAGCGCGGTTACCAGCGGGGGGCCATCACCCCGATGGAGCGGCACAACCAGCTCATCGACGTATGGGTTCATGCCCGCGAGCAGGTCACCAAGGAGATGATGAAGGAATTCAAGTTTGACCGTCGCGACGAGGAGGGTAATTATGTTCCTGCCGGCGAGAATCGGGGTCGCTTCTATCTCAACCCCATTTACCTCATGACCGATTCAGGAGCCCGCGGATCGGTGGACCAGATCCGTCAGCTTGCCGGCATGCGGGCGCTGATGGCCAAACCGTCGGGCGAGATCATCGAGACGCCGATCAAGAGCAATTTCCGCGAGGGCCTGTCGGTGCTGGCGTATTTCAGCTCGACGCACGGCGCCCGAAAGGGTCTGGCCGATACCGCTCTCAAGACCGCGGACTCGGGATACCTGACCCGCAAGCTGGCCGACGTGGCCCAGAATGTCATTGTCACCCGACTGGACTGCGGAACCATCAACGGCATTACCAAGGGCGCGGTGTACAAGGGCGAGGAGATCGCCGTGCCGCTGCGGGACAGCATCATCGGTCGTGTCGCCCGCGACACCATCCGCAACCCCGTCACGGATCAGATTATCGTGGCGGAGAACGACGTTATTACGCGTGAGATCGCCGCCAAGATTGAGGAACTCGGCCTGGATACGATTCGTGTTCGCAGTCCCTTGACCTGCGAGAGTCCGTTCGGTGTGTGCGCCCGGTGTTACGGGGTTGACATGTCGACCGGCAATCTGGTCGAGGAGGGCATGGCGGTCGGTATTCTCGCCGCCCAGTCGATCGGCGAGCCGGGAACGCAGCTTACGATGCGCACGTTCCATACGGGCGGTGTCGCGACCCGCGCGGTGGCAGAGAACAAGATCATCAACATCCAGGCCGGTCGCGTGGTCTTCCACGATCTGAACGCGGTCGAGGTTCCGGCGACGGAGGGCGAGGGGACCCGCCAAGTGGCCCTCAAGCGTAACGGTGAAGTGGCCATTGTCGACGCCAAGAACCGCGAGCTTGAACGTTACAAGGTGCCTTACGGGGCCCTGCTGGTGGTAAGGGAAGGCCAGGAAGTCGGTCCGCGGACCGAACTGGCCACATGGGATCCACACTTGACGCCGATCTTGGCCGAGGTCTCGGGAGTCGTCCGCTTCCATGACATTACCGAAGGCGAGACGGTGCGCCTCGAACAGGAGCGGGCCGGCGCCAAGTACATCGTCGTCGAACACAAGGGCGAGAAACATCCCCAGATCGTCATCGAGGACGTCGAAGGCCGCGTGCTCGATTACCACTATCTACCCGCCAAGGCACGTATCGAAGTCGCAGAGGGCGACAAGATCGTTCCGGGTACACTCCTGGCCCGCCAGCCGCGGGCCATCGCCGGAACGCAGGACATCACCGGCGGCCTGCCGCGGGTCACCGAGATCTTCGAGGCCCGCAAGCCCAAGGAGCCGGCGGTCATGGCCGAAATCTCCGGGAAGGTCGAGATTCGCGCCGATCGTCGCCGTGGCAAGATGACTATCATCATTCGTTCCGAGGGCGGCATGGAAAAGGAACACCACGTTCCGCAGGACAAGCAGTTGCTGGTTCACGCCGGCGACTTTGTCGAGGCGGGCGACCCGCTCGTCGAGGGGCCGCTGGTGCCGCACGACATCCTGCGGATCAAGGGCGAGGAGGCCCTGCAGAACTACCTGCTCTCGGAGGTTCAGGCTGTCTACCGCAGCCAGAACGTGACGATCAACGACAAGCACCTGGAGATTATTCTGATGCAGATGCTCCGGAAAGTCCGGATCGACAATCCGGGGGATACTCGCTTCCTGCCGATGGAGGTAGTGGACAAGTTCCGGTTCCGGGCTGAGAACGAGCGGCTGGCCGCGAGCGTCAAGATCAAGGATCCGGGTGACAGCACGTTTACCGCGGGCCAGATCGTCCCCAGGACCGAGTTCGCCGAGGTCGTGGCCAGGATCGAGCAGGACGGCGGAACGCCACCGACTCGCGACCGGAAACCCAAGCCGGCGACCGCCAAGACTCTACTGCTTGGTATCACCAAGGCCTCGCTGCAGAGCGAGTCGTTCATCTCGGCTGCCTCCTTCCAGGAGACGACGAAGGTGCTGACCGAGGCGGCGATCAGCGGAGCGGTTGACAGGCTCGTGGGCCTGAAAGAGAACGTGATTCTGGGACACCTGATCCCGGCCGGAACGGCGTTCAAGCCATACCTGGAGATGCGCGTGAAACAGGTGGGCGAACCGCTGCCTGAAAAGCAAGTGACGCCGGAGGCGGCTCACGTCGCCATGCAAGAAGCCGGGGCTGCCATGGCCGGGATGGCCGCAGTGACTCCGATGGGTCCTCCCGTGCAGGCCCTGAATATCAGCCCCATCGAGGAGCAGAGAGATCACCAGTTGGGGTCGGTGACAGGTTAGGCGGGGACGGTCGCGGACCGCAGAGTCGCAGGCGACCGGTAGGGCTGGAAAAGCCGGCCCGGATCCGCTAAGATGGGTATTTGGGTTGCCGGGGGGAGGTCCCGGCGTCCATGAGATGATCACAGAGGATTGGAATGCCGACGATTAACCAGCTTATCCGGCGCGGTCGAACCAAACAGGCGCGTAAGTCAAAGGTCCGCGACCTGGACCAATGTCCGCAGAAACGTGGTGTCTGCCTGATCGTGAAGACCCAGACGCCGAAGAAACCGAACTCAGCCCTTCGCAAGGTGGCACGTGTTCGGCTGACCAACGGCAAGGAAGTAACGGCCTATATTCCAGGGGTCGACCATAACTTGCAGGAGCACTCGATCGTCTTGATCAGAGGCGGCAGAGTGCGGGACTTGCCCGGCGTGCGGTACCACATCATTCGCGGGACGTTGGATTGTGCCGGAGTGCAGAACGACAAGGACGGCCGCCCACGACGTCGCAGCCGCAGTAAGTATGGCGTGAAGAAGGGCAAGTAGGTCGCCGAGACCTTTAGGCGGAACGGAACCCCGGGCAAGATCGCCCGGGGTTTTTCTCTGGCCGCACGGGTCGACCAGGGGCCAAAGAAGAAGGCGGCCGACAAGAATGCCGGCCGCAGTACCTCATTCAGGTTCGACGATGGCACCGATCCTCAGCCGCCGCTCATGCCGCCGCCGCCGCTGCTGTTATCGGTTGTTTCCACCTGCGTACAATCGGCTGAAACGTTCGTTTCGATCCGAAAGACCGTGAGATTCTGGTTGGCGCAGTTGTTGCGATCGACGATCGTGTATTGAATGGTTGCCCCACAGGCGACATCCTCCGTGTAAGCCTGTGCACAATCCAGATCCACCCTCGTGCAGCGGTAATCGGGGCCCGCGCGCTCCTGGATCAGACCGGGCAGCTCGCCCTCCAAACCGACTTCCAGACCGATTGTCTTGACCTCCTCGCAGCGAATACTGATGGTGATGCGGCCTCCCAAGGCCGAGAGCCGGTCCTGGCGACCTGGGATGGTGCGGATGACCTGGCCGGTGCTGATTTCGTAACGATTCTGCGGCTGAAACAGTTCCGGAGGCGTCAGTTGCATTTCACCGCTATTTGATCCGCATCGGTAGCACGGGCAGGGCTCGGTAGCGTTTTGATTCTCGCAGCACTCCACGGCCCTTCGAGTCACATACGTACCCGTCAGGTCGTAGCCGTCGTGGACGTACAGCATGACGTCCGTGTCCGTGCACGTCTGATTAAGAATGCTGATACAGACGCGCCCTCGTTCGCAGTTGGGCAGTTGCTGGCCGATCGTGGAGCCCGGGCCGGTGATGATCGACACAAAGGCCGGGTCATCGGGTGGCGGGCAACTGGCCCCAATGATGATCGGGAGGCCGACCAGTGCCGTCAGAAGACCGAACAACAGAAACTTTCGTCGGCGCATGGTTTGCTCCGTATCAAAAGCCGCCCAGAAGCAGAATCAGATTGGCGGCCTCAAAAGGATCAGCCCTGGTAAAGCCGCCCGGCTGCGTCTGCGCATCGATACGACCGATGTTTACCCTCACGAACGCCGGGGCTCGAACATCTCCGTTCAGCGAGAAGATGATCCCGTCGCCCGACATGTAGTGGACACCGGCCTCCAAAGCATTGTAGCCGAACGGCACGGCGCTGATGCTGCCGTCCGGCAGAGTGGCGATGATGTTTGGGTTGTAGGGATTGTCCAGATCGCAGAGTGCCAGCCGCATCACCGGCCAATCCAGAACGACACCCGTCTCGTGGACCTGGGGCGTCAGACCGGTGATCACGAATTCGCGATCGGCCGTCCCGTCGTTGTAGACGATTGGCACGTCCAACATGGCGTTGGTGTTATTGATCACTCGGACCAGCAGGAACGGCTGATTGCCCGGTACGATCGGATAAAGCCGCCCGTTGATCCGATTGACCAACTCGGGGTTCAGGCAGCCGGTGCAACTCACAAGGACGGCCAGAGTGGCCGCCACGAGCGTCGCGAACCTGAGTGTCTGTAACCGTTTCATCACATGGAACCTCTGGCTCATGTCAGTATATCGAAATCACCGGCTGCAAGCCCACGCCGACGATGGTGATTGCGACCACGTCTCCGCAAAAGAGCTGTGAGCCGTAGGTGATCGGCGGCAGGTCGGCGGGTATCTCGACCGGATCTCCGCCGGTGTCGCTCTGAATGCTGCCTCCAAGGAATTGAATACTGGTAACGTCGCATTCCTGCACGATCATCGCATGGTCGAGCTCGGTCGCGGGCCCGTAGGGCTCCAGGGGGATGCTCAACTCCAGTGAAGTGGCGGGGATTGTCGTGTCGTCGCCGGTGGTTCCACCGCCGGTGGTGCCGTCCCCCGTGGTGTCGTCACCGGGGACATAGCGAGTCTTGTTGACTTGCACGCGGACCACGGCCGCCGAGCTGGTCTGGTTCATGACCAGGATGATAATCGCGCCATTGGGACGTGGCAGCCCCGCCACGGCGTTGCCGCCAAAGCTGCTGAACAGGTTGTCGTTGAGGATCTGCCCGCAGCCCTGTGTAATAAAGGCAAGCAGGGTGACGGCCAGAATGCCCCAACTGCTTGCAGACCGACGGTGAGGGATCATCCGGAGATACCTCCACGGGAAGGCAGGTTCACGTCATACCCCGGGTGGCACGCGCCGGGAGACCCTGGGGACATGTCATGATAAGGTACACCACGTGGGCGTGGCAAGGATCGGAAGCTCGCCCCTGGGTTCCCCAAAAAACGCGCCTGTTACAGCGATGCTTTACGCTGGTTTGGGCATTTCCAACGGGGTCGATTCCTGGCGGCGAAGCGACAGTCTGAGATCGGCACTGTGGCTGTTCGCGCCTCGACTGCTCGATTAGAATGCTCCGAAGTGCTGCAAGCAACCATTGTGTTGAGAGGAGCGGACCATCGATGCATCAAAAAAGTGACTTTTCACGTCGAGCGGTACTGGAGAAAGGTTTGGGGGTCGCGTCCGCCGTCTTGTTGGGGGCCGTGCGACTTCGGGCCGAGGATACCCAGCCGACCACGATGCCGGCGGACGACCTGCGTTGTGGCATGATCGGGATCGGCGGCCGCGGTTCGGGCTTGCTCAATGCCGTCAATAAGTCGCCCGGCGTTCGCGTCACGGCCTTGTGCGACATTGACCCCAAGCACCTCCGGGCAGCGGCCGAGAAGGTCCAGCAAGACGAGCCGCGGCTCTTTGAGGACTACCGCAAACTCATCGAATTCAAAGACTTGGATGCGGTGGTGATCGCCACGCCCGTGTACTTGCACGCGGAAATGGCGGTGGCGGTCTTAAGTGCCGGGTTGCACCTCTATTGCGAGAAGCCCCTGGGTATGACGGTCAAGGACTGCAAGGCCGTGCTGGAGGCCGCTCGATCGGCTAAGGGCATCTACCAAGGGGGAACCCAGTTGCGTTATGCGCATCCCTGGCAGTCGTCCATCAAGCTGATTCTCAGCGGCGAGGTGGGGAAGCCGATTTTCATACGTGCCCACCGGCACAACGTAGGCGACCTGCCGCACGACCGGCAATGGCTTTTCGAGAAGCGATACTGCGGTGACACCATCGTCGAGCAGGCGGTGCACGAGTTCGACCTGTTCAACTGGATTCTGGGCGGGCCGCCGGTGCGTGCGGCGGGCTTCGGCCAGCAGAGCCTGCGTTTCGAGCCGAAGGGTCGCGATATCATGGACAATTACGCCCTCTCGCTCGACTATGGGAAGGATAAAAAGGTTTCGTACAGCCACTCCTGGATTTCGGCGCCGAAGATCCCGATGGACGGCCGGCAGGAGATCGTCTACTGCGAGGAGGCGGCGGTGGACGTCGAGAACGGCATGGTTTATCCGAGAAACTTCGGCGAGCCCTACAAGGTGACGCCGGCGGAGCCGGCCGGCGATTCGACGCAACTGGCGATCGACGATTTCTTCAAATGCATCCGGGAGAAGCGCAGGCCGCTGGCAGACGTCCAAGCCGGGTTCGATGGGGCGATGGCCGCGATTCTGGGGCGCGAGGCCATGGACAAGGAACGCGTCGTCACCATGGAAGAGCTGCTCAAGAACGGATGATATAGAGCACACAAAAGCCTATTTACTCCAAAATAATCATCATTCGAGGACCATTGCGTCGTCGGCGCGTTTGAGGCGGCCTTTTCGATAGCGATCGGCGGCCGTCCGGTTGCCGATCCGAACGGCCCGGACTTCCGTTGCGGTCACGCGAATGATGTTGCCCCCGTACCGGGTGCGGGACGGGTTCAGCTTCGTGCCAAGCCCGCGACTCTTTCCGGCGGCGCCAAAACGGTTGTGTCGTTGCGTCGTTGGAGCCGGATGACGCAGACAGGCGGGGGCTCGGTTCCGAATGCCAGGCAGGTGTCGGCGCCCTGATTCGTCCGTGTGACTTCGCAGGGCTTTGATCTGCCCTACCTGCTGGTGGAAGATTGCCATCGTCATGAATGCCGAATGCGGAAAGGATTCCGCGGGGGATGCGGCCCGGAAA
>ERZ795051.3478-NODE-3478-length-16032-cov-5.401890_pt1 | contig 16032 bp, 13 predicted proteins | sample MGYA00375135_ERZ795051 | MGnify/ENA primary metagenome ERZ795051 (study PRJEB30180, sample SAMN05720222) | activated sludge metagenome | isolation source: Anaerobic digester | place: Japan | collected 2015-05-26 ... | reverse complement strand
ACCAGCTGCTCAGGAACGCGGCCAAGCCGCGCACGATCCGCCTCGTGGAGAAGGACAACGAATAGCGGACCGGCCATGGCCGATTTCGCCGCCGCCCCCGCGCCCGAACCGCCGGGGGCGGTTCCGTCTCCGCCCCTCGCGCCCGGCCTCTACCTCGTCGGCACGCCCATCGGCAACCTCGAAGACGTCACCCTGCGCGCCCTGCGCATCCTGCGCTCCGCCACGCATATCCTCGCTGAAGACACGCGCCGCACGCGCCTGCTGCTCGACCGCCACGGCATCCGCACGCCGCTGATTTCCTGCCACAAGTTCAACGAGCGCGCCCGCGAAGAGGAAATCCTCCGCCGCATCCGCGCCGGCGAAGCCCTCGCGCTGGTCACCGACGCCGGCATGCCCGGCATCTCCGATCCCGGCGCCCGCGCCGCCGACGCCGTCCGCGCCGCGGGCCTCTACGTCACCGTGATCCCCGGTCCCTGCGCGCTCTCCGCCGCCGTCGCCCTGTGCGGATCCGTCGAGAGCCGCGGCTTCCTCTTCGAAGGTTTCCTCGACCACAAAACCGCCGCGCGGCGCCGCCGCCTGTTGGAACTCGCCGCGTTTCCGGCGCCGGTCGTCTTCTACGAATCCACCCACCGCATCCTCAAGCTCCTCGACGAGGTCGAACAGGAGCTCGGTCCCGCGCGCCGGCTGTTCATCGCCCGCGAACTCACCAAGAAGTTCGAGGAAACCCTCGCCGGCACCCCCGCCGAACTCCGCGCCCACTACGCCGCCCATTCGCTCAAGGGCGAATTCGTCGTCATCCTGCTGCCGTCGTGAACTCCGCCCGCCCGCTGCCGCTCGGCAAGAAAATCGCCTTCGCGGCGTGCGCGGCCGCGCTGGCGCTGGGCGGCGCGGAAACCGCGCTGCGCCTCGGCGGATTCGCCTACGCCCCGCGGCAACCGACGCTCTGGGTGCCGACGGTCGCGGGCTTCCAAGGCACCTACGAATTCTTCATCCCCACGGCGCTGGCGCCGCCGGGCTACGTCTGGTTGGCCGCGCCCAACACCCCCTACACGGACCGCCGCGGTTTCCGCCTCCCCGAACTGCCGGACCGCAAGGAGCCCGGCAAGATCCGCATCGCCTTCCTGGGCGGCTCCACCACCCAGGGCGGCTACCGGCCGTACCCCGAACGCACCGTTGCCATCCTCAACGCCGCCTGCGGCACAAACCGCTACGAGGCGCTCAACGCGGCTTGTTCCTCCTACTCCACGCACCAGAGCCTGATCGTCCTCGCGCGCCTCGTGTTCGGTCTCCAGCCGGATCTCGTCTGCCTCTACCACGGCTGGAACGACGTCCAAATCCAGGAAGACGGCTTCCGCGACGATCAGAAAGACGCCGCCGCGAACCGCGCCGGTCCGCCGCCCCGCTGGACGCAGCCGCTGCGCCGCGCGCGGCTGCTCCAGGCCATCGGCTGGCTGATCGACCGCTTCCGGAATCCCGAACCCCGCGTGCCGCCGGAACGCTTCCGCGCCAACCTCGAGCGCTTCGCCGACCTCTGCGCGGAGCATGGCTTGCCCGGTCTGCTCTTCACGCGCCCGCCGTGGCGCCGCGAGCCTCCGCCCGCGCTCGGTCCCGCCATGGCCGTCTATTATTCCGCGCGCTACGGCGTCGCGGACGACCGCGCCTGGCAGGAGCGCGAACACGCGGAAACCGCCGGCATCCAGCGCGAGGTCGCCGCGCGGAAGGGCCTCGATCTCTTCGATGCCAGCACGGTGGTGGACGATCTGGAAACCCGCCGCCAGGCCGGCGAATTCGGCCCCGACGTCCGCATCTACCAGCCCGACGGCCTGCATCTCACGCCGTTCGGCGAACAGCGCCTGGCCGAAGCCCTCGCGCTCCAGCTGGCCGGACCCGATGCGGGCCAAGTCCGGGATTACCTCGCCTCGGCGGGCTATTTGGCCGAACTGGCCCGCGTCTCGCTCGCCGAAGTGCTTCCGTTCGATGCCGCCTGGTACGCGCAGGCCGCCGCGCAGGCCGATCCCGCCCGCCGCCCGGAAATGGACGCTTGCCGCGCCGAGGCCGAAGCGCTGTTCGAATTCGCGCGCCTTTTCGAAGAAGCCAGATGGGGCGGCACCGACCCGGACTTCTCCTCCCAGCTCGCCAAGTTGCGCCGTTGCCTGGAACTGCGGCCGCACGACCTCGGCATACCGCTCCAGATTTCGCGGCTGTGCGCGTTCAACGGCCGGCCTGATCTGGCGGCCGACGCCATGCAAGGCTTCCAGCCGGCGAGCCCAAACGATTTTCTGCGCTGGAAAGGCCTGGCGTTCGAGTCGCACGCCGAAGCTCAGCGCTGGGACGCGGCGGCCCAGACGGCCCGCGAAGTCTTGGCCGTGGACCCCGCCAACGAAGCCGCCCGGTCGTTCCTGGCCCAATTCTCCGGCCCGTGAGCCTCCCGTGGCCTTGAGCCACGGGCGAATCAAGTTGAATCTGCTTCCCCTCGCCGAAAAAATGCGCCAATCTTTCCGCGCCATGAAAAAAGCCGCGCCCACGCCGTTTTTCCTCCTCGGCCATCCCGTCGGCCATTCGCTCTCGCCCTTCATGCACAACGCCGCGTTCAAGGCCCTCGGCCTGCGCGCGAACTACGCCCTGCTGGACGTCGTTCCCGGCGACGTGCCCCGCACGCTCGAAACCCTGCGCGCGCAGGGCTGCGGCGGCGCCAACGTCACCATTCCCCACAAGGAAGCCGCCTACCGCTTCCTGGCCGCCAAAGGCAAACTTTCGGACACCGCGCAACTGCTGCATTCCGTCAACACGGTCGTCTTCCGCCCCGACGGCACGCTCTACGGCGACAACACCGACGCGCCGGGCTTCCTCGACGCGCTGAAAGAGTCGTTCCGCGCCACCCCGCGCGGCCGGCGCGTGCTCGTGCTGGGTTGCGGCGGCGCCGGCCGCGCCCTCGCCCTGACCTGCGCCATGCAGGGCGCCGCGGAAATCCTCGTCGCCGACGTCCACCTCCCCGCGCGCCGCCGCCTGCTCCTCGCCCTGCGCCAGACCGCGCCGGGCCTGCCCGTCGCCGGCGTCTCCCTCGACCGCGCCCGCGCCGCCGCGCGCGACTGCGACCTGATCATCCAGGCCACGCCCGTCGGCATGAAGCCCGGCGATCCGTCGCTGCTGCCGGCCGAATCCTTCCGCAAGGGCCAGCTCGTCTTCGACCTCATCTACAATCCCGCCGTCACGCCGCTGCTCGCGACCGCGCAAGCCGCCGGCGCGCGCACGTCCAACGGCCTCGGTATGCTTCTGCATCAAGGCGTCCGCGCCTTCCGCCAATGGACGGGCCGCCAGCCGCCCGTCCCCGCCATGCGCGCCGCGCTCGAAAAAGCCCTGAAAGCCAAGCGCCCGTGATGCCGTTTCCGCCAGAAGCCTTCGCCGCCGTCTCGGTTTTCGTGTTCCTGGCCGGACTCTGCATCGGCAGCTTCCTCAACGTCTGCATCTGGCGCATCCCGCGCGACGAATCCATCGTCTGGCCCGGTTCGCACTGCCCCGCCTGCAACCACCCGATCGCGCCGTGGGACAACCTGCCGCTGCTGTCGTGGATCCTGCTCGGCGGCAAGTGCCGCCACTGCCGAGCCCCCATTTCCCCGCGCTATTTCGTCGTCGAACTGCTCACCGGCGCGCTGTTCGCCGGCCTCTGGTTCGTCCACGGCTGGTCGCTCTTCACCCCGGTCTATATTTTCTTCACCGCCGCCTTGATCCTCGGCACGTTCGTGGACTTCGACCATCTCATTTTGCCGGACCGCGTCACCCTCGGCGGCATGGTCGCCGGCCTCGTTCTCTCGTTCGCGTTTCCGGAACTGCAAGGCCGCGGCGAACGCCTGCCGGCGCTGATCCAGTCCGCGCTCGGGCTTGCCCTCGGCTACGGCATCCTGTGGACCGTCGCCACCGTCGGCCGCCTCGTCCTCAAGCGCGAGGCCATGGGCTTCGGCGACGTGAAGCTGCTCGGCGCCGTCGGCGCCTGCCTCGGCTGGCAGGCCGTCCTCTTCGCCGTCTTCGTGTCCTCGCTCTCCGGCACCTTGCTCGGCTTCGCCCTGATCGCGCTCGGCAAAAAAGAGCTGCAAAGCAAGATCCCCTACGGCCCGCACATCGCGCTCGCCGCCGTCCTGTGGATGTTCTGCGGACCCGCCTGCATCGATCTCTATCTGACCTGGGCCTTCGCCGCCCGTTCCATCCCCTAGGAGAACGCCATGAATCCGTCCGCCGCCGCTTCGCTTCGTCCGCACCGGATCAACGCCACCGCGCTGTCGCTCGGCATCCTCGCCGTCATCGCGGTCGGCGCCGTGCTCAAGGCCGCGCAAGGCGTCGTGCTGCCGTTGCTGATCGCGTGGCTGCTGAGCTACCTGCTCGCGCCGGCCGTGAACTTCCTCGTGCGCCGCCTGCGCTTCCCGGCGCCGCTGGCGGTCGGCTGCGTCGTCGCCCTGCTGCTGCTCGCGTCCTGGGGCGTCGGCCTCGTGATCCAGCAGCGCCTGCTGGCCTTCGCCAAGGCCTTTCCCGCCTACGAAGCCAAAATCGCCGCGCTCTACGCCCACTTCGGCAGCGAGCTCGACATCCCCGCCAACGTCCTCAACGAGGCCAACTGGACCGCCCAGCTCGGGCCGTTCGTGCTGAAAACGTCGCGCTTCTTCATCACGTTCATTTCCAACGCGGTCCTGGTGATGATCTTCCTCGTCTTCATGCTGCTGGCCAAGCCGTTCGCGAACGACAAGCTGCGCGCCGCGCTGCCCGACCGCGCCGACGTCATCATCGGCGTTTCCAACGCCATTTCCGCGCAGATCGGCGTCTACCTCGGCTCGCTGTTCGTCATTTCGCTGGCCACCGGCCTGCTCGTCTGGGGCGCCCTGGCCTGGCTGGGCATCGAATTCGCCTTCACCTGGGGCCTGCTCGCCTTCGTGCTCAACTTCATCCCCACGGTCGGTTCCATCGTCGCCAGCATTCCGCCGGTCGTCATGGCCCTCGTCCAGCACTACCCCGCGCTTTGGCCCGTCGTCGGCGTGGCGCTCGTCCTGCTGGCCATCCAAATGACCCTGGGAAACATCATCGCGCCGAAAGTGTTCGGCGACCGGCTCAATCTCTCTCCCGTCGTGATCCTGCTGTTCCTGGTGTTCTGGGGCTGGCTGTGGGGCATCACCGGCGCGCTGCTGGCCGTTCCCCTCGCCGCCGCCATCCAGATCGCCCTCGCCCACATCCCCGCCCTCGCTCCCCTCGCCGTCCTGATGGGCTCCGGCAAGCGCTACGCCAAGAAACAGCCGGCCTAAGACCCCCACGGGCTCGCCCCGTGGGTGAATCAGGCTTGTTTCGGTCAGTCGGCCGTTTTGCGGCTGCGCTTCTTCTTCGGCGTTTCCGCCGCCGGAACCTCTTCATCCGGAATCGGCGGCGGCTCGGGCAACGGGGCGGCTTCTTCTTCGACGGCCGGCACGCCTTCGGCCCCGGGCTCTTCCGCCGGCGGCTCGGCGGCCATGGCCGTCGCGCTTTCCGGCGCGGATTCCGCGGGTGCGGCCTCCGCCTTGCGCACCAGCGCCTCGCGCTTCGCGACCAGCGCGTCGGCCAGGTACGGCGGCACGAGGAAGGCCCGGCCGGCCAGCTTCTTCGCCGTCGCGGCGGGCACGTCGCCCGTCGCTTCGATCCGCACGGGGCGGCCGTTGCCGCGGTCGGCCTGCGCCGAACCGATTTCGATCCGGTAGGTCGCGCCGGCCGTTTCCGCCGCGTAAGTCGCGGCGGCGCCGAACATCCCTTCGCTTTCCTCCGGCTTCAGGATTTCGTCCGCACGCAGGTTGCGCAGCGCGCCGAACAACCGTTCGGCGGCGGAAGCGTCCACTTCCTCGCCTTCGGCCGCGCCCACCAGCGCGAACGTGCCGTTCGTGCCGCGCTCGACGGCGACGGATTCGCCTTCGCCCGCGACCTCAACCTTGCGGACGGCTTCGGGTTCGATTTCCAGCAGCGCGCGGTCCCACCACTGCGCGGGATCGGCGTCGGCGCCGGGCACGTCGTCCTTCAGCAGCAGGACCGGACCTTGGTCCACCCGCGCGTAGCGGCCGGCCGGCGGTCCCCAGAACTCCTCGCCGCGGCGCGGCGCGCGCGTTTTGCCGAGGCTCACCGTGGTCGTACCCGCGGCGAGTTCCAGCGCGATCCGCAGCGGCGCTTCCTCGCCCTCCGCGGCCAAGCCGAACTCCGCCAGGCGGTCCGCGCCCGTATCGACGACCTGCGCGTCGTCCGCGTCGTCCAGCGCCTGGATCAGATTGCGCAGCCGGCGGAGATCGACGGGATAGTCATCCTTCTCGGCCACGCACCAGACGCCGTCCGCCTGCGCGAGGCGCGTCGTGGCTGCCGCCGTTTCGAGCGCGACGGCCCGCACCGTCGCCAGATCCGCGCCGGGCAGCAGCCGCCCGCCCGCGGCGGACGCCGCCGCCGGCGCCGCGCGCTTCCCGTTCCACCAGACCGCGGCGCACAGCGCCGCCAGCACGATCGCCAAAACCCACAGCGTTTTCTTGGACATGGTCGTTCTCCTTTCCCGATCAAGCGGCGGACTGCCGGCGGCGGCGCCAGCCCAGGCCGATGCCGAACGCCGCCACCAGCAGCGGCACTGCCGCCATGTTGAGCACCTTCAGCGCCAGCCCGAGGTTCTCGATGCTGCTGCGCAGGTTCTTGCGGACTTCCTTGAGCTGCCGCTGGGTCTCGAACCGCTCCTGGCGGAACTTCTCCAGTTCGGCTTTCTGCGCGGCGCTGAGCACCAGCTGCTGGTCCTCGCTCTTGGCGGCCTGCAGCTCGTTGAGCCGCCGCTGGGTTTCCGCCAGTTTCTGCTGCAGCTTCTCTTCTTCCTCCTGCCAGCGTTCCTGCGCGGCCTTTTCCATGGCCAGCACGCGGTCGAAGGGCCGGTTGAACGTCCCGCGCCCGCGCAGCCCGATCAGCGCCGGATTGCCCGAAAGCTGCTCGACGAGGTTCAGCACGAAGTTCAGGTTGTCGTTGAACGGCTGGTAGAGCGTCCGGCCGAAGAAATTGATTGCGCGCGCCGAGTAGTCGTTCGCGAGCAGGTCCGCATCGGCCACGAGCACCACCGCGCCGTCCTTCGCGCTCTCCTTAAGCCACGCGTTCGTCGCGGCGGCGGTGTCGTTGGTAGCGCCTTCGATCTTGGGCTGCCCGTCGGGGAACGCGGTCTTGAACTTGCCGGCCAGGCGCACCGCCAGCGCCGCGTTCGGCGCGGGCTTTCCGTCGCGGGGATTCCCGCCCGTCGGATTGCGCGCCAGGTACGCGTTGAGCGTCGCCGCGTCGCCCGAGGCCTTGACCAGCGTCTTCATTTCGAGCCCGTCCGCCGGCGTCCCGACGAGCGCGCCCGCGAAGGGCAGCATCAGGGTTTCGAGCGAACCGGTCGCGATCTCGTCGCGGTCGAGGTTCGCCGCGCCCCGCAGCGACAGCCACGCCGGCAGCCGCTCCGCGCGGCCGTCGCCGACGTTGATCGGCGTCGCCGCGGCCAGATCCACCACGACCTGCGCCGGCGACATCTCGACGCCCCACGCCTTCGTGAGCCGGTTGAGATCGGACGACAGCTGCGGCCGGCCGGGTTGCTCGTCCATTTCCCGCTCGCCGACGAGCGCCATCGGATCCTCGAACGCCAGCAGCCGGCCGCCCTTCAGCACGAACTGGTCCAGCGCGAAGAGCGTGCGCTCGGACAGGCTGCGCGGATGCACCACCACGAGCGCGTCGACGTCGTCCGGGATCGTTTCCGCCTCCGGTTCCACCGGCACCACGTCGTAGGATTTCTTCAGCTCGGTCGCGAACAGCCAGTCTTCCTTGCGCGCCGGAGCGAACGGCGAAGCCGGCTCCGCCAGCACCGGCAGGGTGCTGAGGATGCCGATGCGCGGGCGCCGCGCCTGGGTCGTTTCCTGCACCAGCCGCGCCACCAGGTATTCCATCTGCGGCTCGGCCGAGGGATCGAGGAACGGGATCGCGGCTTCCTTCGTGCCCGCCACCGCCACCAGGCCCAGGTAGAAGTCGGGCGGCATGCCGATCCCGCCGGTCGCCTGCGGCACCAGGCCGTAGCGCTGCGCCCATTCCTCCGCGTCCGAGTCCGGCTGCGGATCGTATGTTTCCAGCGTCACCTTGCCGCCGCTGCGCGCGGCGAGGTCGCGCAGGAAGTCCTGCGTGCGCTGCACGTAGTTCTTCAGCGCGGGCGGCAGGTTCGGATGGCCCTTGCTGTAGTACAACTTCAGCGTCACCGGCCGTTCCAGTTCCCGCAGCATCCGGACCGTGCCCGGCGCCAGCGTGTAGAGCCGCTCCGCCGTCAGGTCCTTGCGCAGGCGCACCGGCGCCACCAGCGCGTTCGCCGCGATCAGGATTCCCAGCACCGCCAGGCCGCCGGCCGCCCCGGCGAAGAGTTTCGACGTCGTCTTTTTCATTCGCTCACCTCGTTGGAAAAGGACCCGCGCCTAGCGTCCCGTCCGGTTCGCCAGCACCAGTTGCGTCAGGAACAGCAGGAAGCCCGTCGCGCTGCCGAAATACAGGAAGTCGCGCAGGTCGAGCACGCCGCGCTGCATGGCCTCGTAGTGCGGCATGAAGCCGAACGCGGCCACGCCGTCCACCAGCCACGCCGGGGCCCAGCGCGCCAGCAGTTCCGTCACCGGCTGGAACCCCGCCAGGATCAGGAACAGCCCGCCCACCACCGCGAGGACGAAGCTCACCACCTGGTTGCGCGTCAGGGCGGACGTGAACATCCCCAGCGCCAGATAGGCCCCCGCCAGCAGCAGGCTCGCGAGGTAGCCCGACACCACCACGCCCCAGTCCGGCTGGCCCAGCCACGCCGCCGTCAGCGGCACCGGGAACGTCAGCGCCAGCGCCAAGGCCAGGAAGCCCCACGCCGCCGCCATTTTCCCGGCGATGGCCTGCATCGGCGTCGTCGCGGAGGTGAACAGCAGTTCCAGCGTGCCCTGCCGCCGCTCCTCCGCCCACAGGCGCATCGCCACCGCCGGCACCAAAATCAGGTACAGCCAGGGATGCCAGAAGAAGAAGCCGCGCAGGTCCGCCTGCCCCGCTTCGTAGAAGCCCCCCACCGAAAACGTGAAGAACCCGGCCAGCGCCAGGAAAATCACGATGAACACGTACGCCACCGGCGAATGGAAATAGGCGCTCCATTCGCGCTTCGCGATGGCCCGGGCATGTGCGCAGAATTCCATGGATTCGTCTCCTTTCGTCCTAGGCGGATTGCCGGCCCACGTCCGCCGTCGTCGTGATCTGGCGGAACACTTCGTCGAGGCGGCCCGGATCGGACCGCATCTCCGTCACCATCCACTTGTGCCGCGCGGCGGTTTCCACCGCCCCGACCGACAGCGATTGCTTGTCGCGCGGCACGAGCCGCAGCACCTGCTTGCGGTCGTCGCCCGCCACGAACTCCACCCGTTCCACGTCGGGGATCTGCCCGAACGCCTGCAGCGCCTCCGCGCGCGGCGCCAGCAGTTCCACCGTCAGCGCGTTGTAGCTGGCGCTGCGCTTCTTCAGGTCCGCCGGGGCGCTGTCCGCCTTCAGCCGGCCCTCGCTGATGATGACCGCCCGCGAGCACAGCGCCTCGACCTCTTCGAGCACATGGGTCGAAAGCAGGATGATCTTCTCCTGCGCCATCGCGTGGATCATCTCGCGGACGACCTGCTTCTGGTTCGGGTCCAGGCCTTCCGTCGGCTCGTCGAGGAGCAGCACGGCCGGATCGTGCAGCAGGGCCTGCGCCAGCGACGTCCGCCGGCGGTAGCCTTTCGACAGCGTGTCGATCGTCTGGTGGCGCACCTTCGCGAGCATGCACTTCTCGAGGATCGCGTCCACCCGGCGGTCGCGCTCCTTCCCGGAAAACCCGCGCAGCTCGGCCAGGAAGCCCAGGAAGCCCGCCACCGTCATTTCGTCGTAGAGCGGCGTGTTCTCCGGCATGTAGCCGATCTGCTTCTGCGCCGCCACCGGGTCGGCCCCCACGTCGATCCCGTTCACCGTCACCGTCCCCGCCGTCGGCGGCAAGTACCCCGCGATCATCCGGATCGTCGTCGTCTTGCCCGCCCCGTTCGGCCCCAGCACCCCCAGCACCGTGCCCTTGCCCACCTCGAACGACACGTCGTCCACGGCCGTCCGCAATCCGAACTTCTTGACCAGATGCTCCACCTTGATCATGCGCGCATTCCTTTTCTTGGATGACTCCAGCCCATGCCGGGCCATGATTTTTCGCATGAGCAGACCCCATGCCAAATTCATCCAAGACCCCGCAAAACCCCATGAAAACGCCCCGAAACGTCTTCTTCCCCGGTCTGCGCCGCCCCCCGCTTGCGACAAAATCGCGCACCGCCCTGCGACGTTTTGTCCGCCCCGGGCGAAACTTTACGTAGAACGTAAAAACTTTCGCGCCGTTTTACGTAGAACGTAAAAACTTTGCGGCTAGGGCGCGGGGGGCTGGAGGGCGGCGTCCTGCGCGCGCTTGTAGTCGAGGGCGCGCACCAGCACTTCGGCCAGGGAAGCGCAGCCGAGCTTGCGCTTGATGTTGGCGCGGTGCACGTCGACGGTGCGGCCGCTCAGGCCGAATTTCTCGGCGATGTCGCGCGTGGTGAGGCCGCCGCCGATGGCGTAGAGGATCTCGGTTTCGCGGGCGGTCAAACCGGGGACGCCGGCGGCGTCCTTCTCGGCCGCGGCGGCCGGGGCCGCCAGCAGTTTTTCCGCAGCGGGGCTCAGGTAGGTCCCGCCCGCCCGCACCTGCCGCAGGGCGGCGACGAGGGTTTCCTCGGCCTGGTCCTTCATGACGTAGCCCTGCGCGCCGGCGCGCAGCGCCTTTTCGGCGTAGACGGCTTCGTCGTGCATGGAGAGGACGAGGATCTTTCCGGCGTAGCCTTTGGCCCGCGCCTCGCGGATCCAGTCGAGACCGCTGCGGTCGCGCAGGGACAGATCGAGCACGACGCCGTCCGGCGCGAGCGCGGCCAGGGCGGCGAGACCGTCTTCGTAGGTGCCCGCCTCGCCGGCAACGGCGAAATCGGCTTCGCGCGCGAGCAGCGCGGCCAAACCTTGGCGCACGATGGCGTGGTCGTCCACGAGCAAGAGGGTCGTTTTTCCGGCGGCGGCCATCGCGGGCTCCTAGTCGCGCTCCGCGCGCGGATCGCGGCGCATCAGTTCGACGACGGCGTCCTTGGGCTTTTTCCCGGCGTGCAGGATGGCGTCCACCTGCTCCATGACGGGCGCGGCCACGCCGGCCTGGCGCGCGAGCGCCAGCGCCGGGCCGCAGGTGCAGACGCCTTCGGCCACCTGGACCATGCCGCCGAGGATGTCCGCGACGCGCTCGCCGCGGCCGAGACGCTCGCCGACGGTGCGGTTGCGGCTCTGCGGGCTCATGCAGGTCACCATCAGGTCGCCGATGCCGCTCAGGCCGTAGAAGGTCTGGGGATGCGCGCCGAGGGCGACGCCCAGGCGGGTCATCTCGGCCAGGCCGCGCGTGATCAGCGCCGCCTTGGCGTTGTTGCCGAAACCCAGGCCGTCGCAGATGCCGGCCGCGAGGGCGATGACGTTCTTGAGGGCGCCGCCGAGCTCGACGCCGCGCACGTCGTCGCTCGTGTAGGCGCGGAAGGCGTCGCCGGTGAACAGCTCCTGGAAGCGCCGCGCGCGCGCTTCGTCGGCGCAGGCGATCGTGACGGCCGTGGGCACGCCGCGCGCGGTTTCGGGCGCGATGCTCGGGCCGGAGAGCGCCGCCGGATGCTCCGCGCGCCACAGTTCGGCCAGGATTTCCGTCATGCGTTCGAGGGTGCTTTCATCGAAGCCCTTGGTGGCGCTGACGACCGGGGGCGCGCCGGCGGCGCGGTAGGCGCCGGCGAACCGTTCGAGCGTGGCGCGCACGTATTTCGACGGCACGACCAGGACGACGGCTTCGGCGCCGGCGAGCGCTTCGGCCGGATCGGCGGTCCACCCGATGGCCTCGGGCAGTTCGACGCCGGGCAGGAACTTGCGGTTGCAACGGGCGGCGCGCACCTCGGCCAGATAGTCCGCGTCCGGCCCCCAGACGCGCGGCGCGTGGCCGTGGCGGGCCAGCGTCAGCGCCAGCGCCGTGCCCCACCCCCCGTCGCCGATGACCGCGACGTTCATTGGGCGTCCTCGGCGCGATCGGCCACGACGATCTCGTTGGTCCGCGCGGCCGGCGTCTGCGCCTTGGCGTAGGGCGTGGTCAGATAGACGTATTTGATCCACGAATTGAAGAACTCGTTGCGGTTCGCCCGCCAGGTGTTGACGGGATTCTTCGCGTCGAGGTTTTCCAGCGGGCCGACGTCGGGGCGCTTCTTCAGCAGGTCGCGCTTCGCTTCGGCCAGCAGGCGCGAGGAATTGTATTCCTGGTGGCCCAGGTGCATGACGATCTGGTGGTCGGGGGTCTCGAAGATCGTGTAGCCGCCCTTTTCCGCGTGCGCGAGCAGGCGGACTTTGCCTTCTTTTTCGGCGGCCTCGAGCACGGCGTCGTCGATGCCGGAATGCCGGCTTTGCGGGCACGGAAACACGTCGTCGAGCCCGCCGGTGATGGGATGGCCCGGCACGAGGTTGCGCGTGGGATAGACCCCGAACACCTTCTGCGGGTACATTTTCTTCTCGATGCCGAGGTACTTCGCCAGCGCCAGCCCGCCCCAGCAGATGCCGAGGAGGCAGGTGCCGGACGCCCGCGCGACGTCGATGATGCCGCAGAGTTCCTTCCAGTAGGTCACGGTTTCCCACGGCAGTTCCTCGACCGGCGCGCCGGTCACGATCAGGCCGTCGAGGGAGGCCACCGACTGCGCCCAGTCGTAGGGCACGTAGTGCTTGTCGAGGTGGGCGTGGTCGGAACTCTTGTAGTCGTGCGTGCGCAGCCGGATCCAGATGGGCACGATCTGGAGGATGCTGCGGCCCATCGGCGCGAGGAGGTTGAACTCGTAGTCCTCCGCGTGCGGCATGATGTTGAGGATGCCGATGCGCAGCGGGCGGATGTCCTGGTGCTCGGCGGCCTCTTCGCTCAGCCACGCGACGTGGTTGCGCTCGAACAGGGGCTTGAGCCGGTGGTTGGGCGACAATCGAATGGTCACGGTCGGTTCCTCACAAGCGGATTATCCTGCACCGGGCGCCCGCGGCTGTCCATCCTAGAAGTAGAGATCGCGCGCGCCGGCGACGATGCGCCGGTAGGTCGCCTCGAACGCCGGCCAGGCCTGCGGCTGGGTGCGGCGCGTTTCGTCGAGTTCCTTTTGCAGCAGCGCTTCGCCGACGGCCTGGGTTTCGGGCGTGGCGAAGTCGTCGAGCCATTCCTTGAAGGTCAGGATGGCGTTGAGCTTGCAGAACTTGCCTTCGGCGCCGCTGCGCAGGAGGTCCATGATGCACTTGCCGGTGCGGCCGCAGCGGTAGCCCGCGGTGCAGAAGCTGGTGATGCAGCCGGCGGCGGCCCACTCGCGGATGCACTCGTCGAGGCCGCGCGGGTCGCCCAGCAGGAACTGCTGGCGCTCGCCTTTCTGCTTTTCCTGCCCGTCGGCGTAGGCGCCCACGCCGACGTTGGAGGCGGCATCCATCTGCGTCACGCCCAGCGGCAGCAGGCGCCGGCGCATTTCCGGCGTTTCGCGCGCGGTGATGATCAGGCCGGCGTACGGCACCGCCAGCCGCGCCAGGACGACGAGGCGCTCGAAGTCGTCGTCGCTCACGCGCCACTTCGGCTTTTCCACGAAGGGGGTGTTGACGGCGGGTTCGAGGCGCGGGAACGACAGCGTGTGCGGGCCGATGCCGCAGAACCGCTCCATTTCCAGCGCGTGCGCCTGCTGGCCCAGCAGCTCGAAGCGCCAGTCGGAGAGGCCGTAGAGCGCGCCGATGCCGTTGTCGTCGATGCCCGCTTCCTGCGCGCGGTGCATGGCCGTCAGGCGCCAGCGGAAATCGCTTTTGACCGTGCCCGCGGGATGCAGCTGGGCGTAGGCGCGCCGGTCGTAGGTTTCCTGGAACACCTGGAACGTGCCCAGTCCGCATTGCTTCAAGGTTTTGAGTTCGGCCACGCGCATCGGCGCGGCGTTGACGTTCACGCGGCGGATCTGGCCGAAGCCCCGGCGCGCCGGGACTTTCACGGAATAGACGGCGCGGATGCTCTCGGCGATGTAGTCCACGTCCGTGTCCGGATGCTCGCCGTAGACGACGATCAGGCGCTTGTGGCCCAGCTTGCCGGCCAGCGCCTCGGTCTCGGCGCGGACCCCGGCCATGTCCAGCACGCGGCGCTCCACGGCGGGATTCGAGCGGCGCAGGCCGCAGTAGGCGCAGTCGTTCACGCACTTGCTGCCGAGGTAGAGCGGCGCGAAGGTCACGATGCGGTTGTCGTAGACCCGGTGCTTGACGGCGCCCGCCGCCGCGCGCATTTCGGCCCACAACTCCGGATCGCGCACGCGCAGCAGCGTCGCCAGCTCCGCCAGCGACAGCGTCTGGACGGCCAAGGCCTTGGCGACGATCTCCCGCACCTGCGCCGCCGGCGGCTCGCCGGTCTCCGCCAGCAGGCGGTGGATCTCGGCGTCGGGAACGAAATCGCCCCCGCCCGCGCCCAGATACCGGTCGATTTCCTCCGGAACGATGCGCGACCGCGCCCAATCTTTCTTTTCTTCCAGCAACATGGTCCAACCTGGCTTTCCGGCCCCCATTTCAGGAGGCCGATCCCGCAAACGCAGCGCAATCCACGAGGTAAAACGCTTTGGGCGGAATCGCAGGAACCATACACCCCGGCGGCCGGTTTCTCAACTGCGCTCTTCGCGGCCGCGGCGCGGCGCGGTTTTCCTTGCCGAAGCCCGCGACGGCCCCTATCTTCTTTCATTTACAACCCTACCGAAGGAGCCCGTCCCCGCCATGAGCGAATCCACCGACAAATCCGTCAGTTCCTTGCGCACCTTGTTCCTGATCCTGCTGCCTTTGGTGGGCATCGTGCTCGTGGTCGCGGTCATTTTCGCCACCCGGGCCAAGAACAAAGCCGTCGTCACCGTGGTCGTCGGCGCGGACGCCGCCGGCGCCGCCGCCATCAACACCGGCGAGGTCATCGACGCCACCGGCGCGGCGGGCTACGGCCTCGTGCCCCGGCTGGGCTACCGCTACCAGGTGTTCGTGGACGACGAAAGCGACGACCGGTCCTCCGGCATCGCCAAGATCGGCGGCCTGGCCACGTTCATCCCCGACGCCCGCCGCGGCCAAATCGCCATCGTGGACGTCACCCGCGTGCGCGAACGCGTCGTCGACGCCGTGCTCGTCAAGGTGGTCTCCCAGGTCGCCCTGCCCCCGAAGGCGCCGCGGCCGACCTTTGCGCCGGCGGCCGGCGACCCGGTCGTCGTCGGCGCCGAACTGGACGTCGTCGTTTCCGAGGCCTCTTCCAAGAATCCCGAAACGGAAGGCGTCGCCAAGGTCGGCGGCCTGGTCGTTTTCGTCAACGGCGCGACGACGATCGGCGAGCGCGTCAACGTGCGCATCACGGAGCGCCGCGAAAAGCTAGCTTTCGCCGAGCCCACCGGCAAGCCCGCCGGCACCGGCCCCCTGCCCGTCATCGAATCGAGCCGCCCGGCGCGCGCCCCGCGCGCCGCCTTCGCGCCTCCCGCCGGCGATCCGGTCGTCGCGGGCGCCGAACTGGACGTCGTGATCGCCGAGGAATCCGAAAAGAATCCCGGCCTGGAAGGCATCGCCAAGGTCGGCGGCCTGGTCGTCGCCGTCAAGGGCGCCACGACCGTCGGCGAGCGCGTCAACGTGCGCATCGTCGACCGCAAGGAGCGCATCGCCTTCGCCGAGCCCACCGGCAAGCCCGCCGGCACCGGCCCCCTGCCCGTCATCGAACCGAACCGCCCGGCGCGCGCGCCGCGCCCGGCCTTCGCGCCCCGCGCGGGCGACTCCGCCCCGCATGTCGTGCCCGGCGCGGTGATCGAGGCGACGATCGTCGAGCCGTCCAACAAGAATCCCGAAACCGAAGGCGTCGCCAAGGTCGGCGGCCTCGTCGTGTTCGTGAAGGGCGCCACGACCCCCGGCCAGACCGTCCACGTCCGCATCGCC
>ERZ795051.3458-NODE-3458-length-16081-cov-21.770124_pt1 | contig 16081 bp, 10 predicted proteins | sample MGYA00375135_ERZ795051 | MGnify/ENA primary metagenome ERZ795051 (study PRJEB30180, sample SAMN05720222) | activated sludge metagenome | isolation source: Anaerobic digester | place: Japan | collected 2015-05-26 ... | reverse complement strand
CTGCTCCACCAATTTTCTTTAATTCCTCAATTATATTTCTTAAATATTTTACCTTCTTTAAATAATATATTACTCTGCTTTTCTGTTCCTCATTATTAATAATAAATTCATAATTATCTGGATACTGATTTTTTATATCATCATCGGTTACTTCAATATCTTTAGATAGAATATCAAGTATAATATCATATGCTATCTCTACTGTTGAGTTAACATCAAAATTTTTTTCAAGATCTTCTAAGGTCTCTCCTCTTTCATTGAGAAAATCTTCAAGTGTGTATCCACTTTTTAATAACTCCTCCTTAAGATGCTCAATTTTATGGTATGTTTCATCTTTTATATAAGTTTCTGGAATATAAAAATCATTAATTTTAATTAATTTTTCCTGTATCATCCTTTCTAAATACTCATCTTGAAATCTCTCTTTTAATATAATATCTTTAACTTTTGATTTAAATTCATCCATATTATTTGCACCAAAATCTTTTATAAATTCCTCATTGATTTCAGGATATTTAGGATTTTTGATCTCTGATATTTCTATCTCAATATTATTACTATTGATACTAATCTCTTTTCTTTCACCTTTTGATAAACCAATTAAATAGTCTTCAAGTATATTTCTTTTCTCCCCCACAATAACTGCAATTTCTTTAAAATCCTCTTCTTTATTAAACCTGTATTTAAAAATAACATAATCTCCATCTTCAACAACTCCCTGTTCCTTAGGAACAAATTCTTTCATTTCCTCCTGTAACTGTTTTATTTTTTTATCAATATCCTCTTCTTTAATATCTTTTATATCATTAATAATTTCATTTAAATCAACAGATTTAACTTCAGGTATTTTATAGGTTGTTATATAAAATTTTAAATTTTCTTTTGAAAACTCTGAAAAATTTGTTTCAATTGAAGGAAAAAGTTCCTTATTTTCTTTAAATATCTTTTCAATGCTTGAATCTCTTATCTCTTTTTTCAATTCTTCAAAGATTGCATCTTCTCCAACAGCATTTTTTACCATATTATCTGGTGCTTTACCTGGCCTGAAACCTGGTATTTTAACTCTGTTTCTAAATTTATTTAAAATCTTGTTATAAATATTGTTATATTCGTCTAAATCATATAAAACTTCGAACTCTAATTTATTTTTATCTTCACTTTTAATTGAAATATTCAAATTATCCTCCTTTTCCTAAAAAAACTGTGTTATACCAATTAATAATTTTTTCTACTCTATTTCCATAAACAATAATATCTTGATTTTCTTCCATTAATTTATCTTTAAGTTGAGCTAATCTTTTATTTGCTTCAACATTTATATATTTTTCTTTTACCTTGTCTTTAAAACTCTCAAAGTCATCGATTCTATCGATAATTTTAAATATATAAAAACCATCAATAGTACTTATTGGTTTTGAAACTTCACCAATTTTTAAATCAAAAATTACTTCATTTATTATTGCATTGTATTTATATATATCAAAATAATCAGATATGCCATCGTTATCTTTAATATCTGAATATTCTTTGACAAGCGAAGTAAAAGAGTACCCTCTTAAAAGCTTATTATATGCCTCATTTATTTTTGCCTCTTTTACCTTTCTTTCAGTATCATTTGCTTCTGACTTAATATAAATTATCTGTGCTTTAATTGATACAAAATCGCTTTTATTATCATTAAAATATTTTAATAATTCCTTGTCTGATAAATTATTCTTAATTTCATTTTCTATTTCTTTTTTTATCAATTCAGCAAAATAAACTCTATATTTATCATTGCCAACATAATCTTCATTATTCAACTCTTCTTCTTTAACTTCATAACCTTTTTCCTTTGCATATTTCATAACCAATGAGTCTTTAACAATCTCATCTGTTACCTGTTTTTTAATCGTTAAATATTGTGCTTCATATGCAGGATTATCAATATTTTCGATTCCAACAGTTAATAGTATTCTATTGTTTATTTCTCGATAGGTAATAATATCATCACCAACTTTTACTGCAATTTGAGACTCCTCATACCACCATCTTGAAATTTGCCTATATGCAAAATATCCGACAGCTACAATTATTAAAATTATAATAAGCCATTTAAAAATTTTGTAATTTTTTCTTTTTTTCTTTTTCAAAATTTTTCATCCTTTCATAGTGGTGCGAAGGGCGGGACTCGAACCCGCATGGACCTAATGTCCACTGGATCCTAAGTCCAGTGCGTCTACCAATTCCGCCACCCTCGCAGAATTTTAAGCTGGTGGGTCGTACAGGACTCGAACCTGTAACATCCTGATTAAGAGTCAGGTGCTCTACCACTTGAGCTAACGACCCATTATTGTTATCATTGGTGCGCCTAGCAGGAATCGAACCTGCAACCTGCGGATTAGGACTCCACCGCTCTATCCTATTGAGCTATAGGCGCAAAATGGGGTGGACGACGAGATTCGAACTCGCAACCATCGGATCCACAGTCCGATGCTCTAACCAATTGAGCTACGTCCACCATGGTGCGCCCAGCAGGATTTGAACCTGCGGCCTACGGATTAGAAGTCCGTTGCTCTATCCAGCTGAGCTATGGGCGCGAAATGGTCGGGGCGAGAGGATTCGAACCTCCAACCTCATGTACCCAAAACATGCGCGCTAGCCAAATTGCGCCACGCCCCGAGATTATCTTTAAAAGTATATATAAAATTTAGTAAAATTTCAAGAGGGTTTATTTCATATATGTTTACAAAAGTAGGCTATCTGCTTTTATAAACTATTTTATGAAAATAGATAGAATAAAAGCGATTATTAAGGCTGGTAAAAAATTTGCGAGTTTTATTTTTTTAATACCAAGTAAATTTAAACCAATCCCAATTATTAAGACACCCCCAACACCAGTAATCATATTTATTGCGTGGGTTGTAAATAAATTTTTTATTGTAGATGAAAATAGAGTTATCCCTCCCTGATATATAAGAATAGGAAGTGTTGAAAACATTACTCCAATCCCAAGTGTTGAGGATAAAGCAATAGAAGTTATACCATCAAGAATCGATTTTGTATATAATATTGTAGCATCACCAGTTAATCCTTCATTTATAGAGCCAATTATAGCCATTGACCCAACACAAAATATTAAAGTAGCCGTAATAAAACCCTCAGTAAAAGAGGATTTTGCTTTGACTTTATTTTTTATTTTATCGCCAAAATTTTCAAGAAATTCCTCAATTTTTAAAAGTTCCCCAATAATAGCACCAAATAAAATTGAAAAAACCATTATTATTATATTATCTGTTTTTAATGCAAGCATTATGCCAAGAGCTAAAGAAGATAAACCAACACCATCAAAAGCAATTTTTTTTATATTTTCAGGAAATTTTGTTCCAATTAAAATTCCTATAAAACTCCCCGCAATGACTGTTATTATATTTACAAAAGTACCTTTCATTTGTAAAGGCTGGAGAGTTAAACACTCTCCAGCTCTTCTACTTCCTTATTTTTTTCAACTATTTTTATCTTTTCATATTCACTGAATCCAGTACCAACAGGAATCATACTTCCTACAATTATAGCCTCTTTTAATCCCTCAAGCGTGTCTGTTTTACCAGCAATAGCTGCTTCAGCAAGAACTTTTGTTGTTTCTTGGAATGATGAAGCGGATAAGAATGAATCAGAAGATAATGCAGCTTTTGTTAATCTTAAAAGCAAAACTTTATAACTTGCTTTTTGTTTTCCTTCAGATTCAATAACTCTATTTTCTTCTTCGATTTCGCTTCTTTCAACTTCTTGACCCGGATAAAAATTAGTATCACCTGGATTTATTATTATTGCTTTTCTCGTAAGTTCTCTTAAAATAATTTCAATATGTTTATCATTGATTGAAACTCCTTGACTCTTATAAACATTTTGTATCTCATTAAGAAGATATTGCTCAGTTTCTCTTAAACCTTTAATCTGGAATATTTTATGTGGATCAAGTGGCCCCTCTGTTAATCTATCACCTGCCATAACAAAATCACCTTGTTCAATTTTTAAAGTTTTCCCATAAGGAACTGCATAAACTGTCTCTTTACCCATTAACTTCTTTATAAGTTCATCCTTTTCAAAATTTGTTAAATCTTTAATTTTTTCAATTTTTATCTCTTTGAGAATCTCTTTTATCTCTTCATCGAATTCACTATCTTTAATTGAAGCATTTAAATCAATAGAATTGCTTTCATTCAAAATATTTTGAATTTTTTCATATAATTCTATCGCTTCTTCTTTATTTCTTGGAGTGATGATAATTTTTCTTGACTCCTCTTCATCTTTAATAAACACATAACCTGAAACTTCAGAAATTACTGCTCCACCTTTTGGCTTTCTAACTTCAAAAAGTTCCTCTACTCTTGGTAAACCTGTTGTTATATCTTTTGCTGCAATACCACCTGTATGGAAAGTTCTAAGAGTTAATTGAGTACCTGGTTCTCCAATTGATTGTGAGGCAATAATTCCAACTGTTTCTCCAAGATTTACAAGCTTTCCAGTTGATAAATCTCTCCCATAACATTTCGCACATACTCCATTTGGTGATTGGCAGGTTAAAATAGAACGAATTTTTACTTTTTTAACACCATAATCTTTAATTTTTTGAACAGCTTTTTCATCAATCTCTTCACCCTTTTTCAAAATTAACTCTTTTTTCATAGGTATTTTTATATTGAATTCAAAAATATTATGTTCTTCAAGAGTCTTTATAATTTTCTCTGTTAATGGTGAACCATTCTTAACAATCAAATTATCATTATCATAAATATCTTTTGCAATACTTGCATTTTTTGGTATCTTTTCATCAGTTTTAAATCTTATTATTTTCTCCGGAGGAGAGTATATATCTTCTGCTGCATATCTACCAAGGACTCTCTCTTCAAGTGTTTCAATGATTCTTTGACCTTCTTTTATCTCTTCAACCTCTATACCATCAGTAAAGTTTCTAATCCAGACAGTTTCTACTTCCCTTTTTTCAATTTCATTTGCTTTTTCTTTTGTAATTTCCTCATCTTTATGGACGATCACTTCTTTTGTTTCTGGATCAATGATATCTTCAGCTGTAATTTTTCCTACAATTTGTCTGTAAAGTGATTTTACAACTTTATCTCCAACCTTTAGGGCTTTTACTGGTATTCTTTCACAATCATCATATTTAATAAAAACTTTATGTGCGACATCAGCAAGTCTTCTTGTCAAATATCCAGCATCTGAAGTTTTTAAAGCAGTATCAGCAAGACCCTTTCTTGCTCCATGTGTTGATATAAAGTATTCAAGAACAGATAAACCCTCTCTTAAGTTAGATTTAATTGGAAATTCAATGATTCTTCCTGATGGATCTGACATAAGACCTCTCATACCAACCATCTGGAGTATCTGTTCAGGTTTTCCTCTTGCACCTGATTGAGCCATAAGTAAAAGGAAATTGAATGGGTCATATTTATATATCTCCTGAACAAGTTGCTCACCTGCATTTAACCATATATCTATTGTTTTTTTATACCTTTCATTCTCTGACATTAAGCCTTTTTCATAATATTCCCTTATCTTTTTTTCTTCCTGTTCAGCAATTTTTATAATTTCATCTCTTTTTTCAGGTATTAACATATCATCTAAACCAATCGTTAAACCAGCTATAGTTATCATTTCAAAACCTATTCTTTGAATAGCATCAAGAAGTTCAGCTGTTTTTTCAAAACCATACTTTTTGAATATTTGCATGAATAAATCATTAATACTTTTTTGATCAACAAGTTTATCAAAATATGGGAATGAATCATCTTCAAGAATTTCCTGCATTAAATCATTGAAGATAACCCTACCAACCGTTGTGTTTTTAATCCAACTCTTTTTCCAATAGAAATCAATTATTGTATGATATGTAATTTTATCATCATCAAGAGCAGCTTTAAGATCCTCTACTGTGAAAAATTTAAGACCTTCACCCTTTTCTCCCTTTTTCTCCATCGTTAGATAATAACATCCAGCAACAACATCTTGAACAGGGAGTGTTAATGGTTTCCCATGAGCTGGAGAAATTATATTATATTTTGAAAGAAGAAGATATTTTGATTCTGCTTGTGCAGCAATAGAAAGGGGAAGATGAACTGCCATCTGGTCTCCATCAAAATCTGCATTGAATGGAGGACATACAAGAGGTGAGATATTAATCGCCTCACCATCGACAAGTACAGGTTTGAATGCTTGTATGCTCATACGATGTAGTGTTGGAGCTCTGTTTAAAAGAACTACATAATCTTTAACAGTATCAGCAAGAACTTTCCATACAGGACTGTTTATATCTTTTACTGCCTGTTCAATCATCCATTTAGCACTTCTTAAATTTAACGCTATACCTCTTTCTTCAAGATTGTGCATTAAAAATGGTTTGAAGAGTTCAAGTGCAATACTTCTTGGTACTCCGCATTCGTCAAGTTTTAAATTTGGTCCAACAACTATTACACTTCTTCCAGAATAATCAACTCTTTTTCCAAGAAGATTTTGTCTGAATCTGCCCTGTTTTCCTCTCAAAATGTCAGAAAGAGAATGAAGTGGTCTATTATGAGAGCCCATAATTGGGTGAACCTTATGTGAATTATCTAATAGAGCATCAACTGCTTCTTGTAACATTCTTTTTTCATTCTGTAACATAATATCTGGTGCATTAACATCAATCAACTTTTTTAATCTATTGTTTCTATTTATCACTCTTCTATATAAATCGTTCAAATCAACTGAAGCAAATCTTCCACCATCAAGTGGAAGAAGTGGTCTCAAATCAGGTGGTATCACAGGAAGAACCGTCAAAACCATACTTTCAGGTCTACTCCCAGATTTTATTAATGATTCAACATAGTCAAGTCTCTTCATTGCTCCAGTTTTTTTCTGTTTTGAATATGAATTTTTTATATCCTCTTTAAGTTCTTGTCTTAATTTTTCAAGATCAATAGCTTTTAGAAGTTCATAAATTGCCTCAGCTCCTCTTTTTGCGACAAAATTAAATCCTTTCTCTTTATATTCTCTATACTCTTCTTCACTTATAACCTGTTTTTCTTTTAAAGAGGAGTTTCCAGGATTAATAACTACATAAGCTGCATAATAAACAATTTTTTCAATATCATTTTTAGACATATCAAGAATAACAGGTATTATATTTGTCGATCTGAAATACCATATATGAACAATTGGTGCAGCAAGAACAATATGACCAAATCTTTCTCTTCTAACTTTAGAAGTTGTTACTTCAACTCCACACCTCTCACATACGAGATCTCTATATCTAATTCCTTTTAGTTTTCCACAATGACATTCATAATCTTTAACAGGTCCAAAAATTCTTTCGCAGAATAATCCTTCCATTTCAGGTTTAAAATTCCTATAATTAATAGTTTCTGCTTTTTTGACTTCACCATGAGACCAGGAAAGTATGTCTTCAGGAGATGCTATAGATATTTCAATTGCATCAAACTTTTTATGAACCAAATAAATTCACCTCCTAAGATTTCTCAGCTTCTTGTTTTCTCTTTTTTATAATGTCTTCTGCTAATCTTTGTGGAACTTCTTCATATTTAGCAAATTTAGCTGTAAAATATCCTCTACCTTGAGTTATAGATGCAAGATCGAGTCCGTATGTTAACATCTCTTGTTCTGGGACTAATGCTCTTACAATAGATATTCCTTTAGTTGAATCCATACCTAAAATTTTAGCTCTCCTTGTGTTCAAATCAGAAATTATATCTCCCAAGAATTGTTCAGGTGCTCTAATTTCAACTTCAAGAATTGGCTCCAAAATAATTGGGTTTGCTTCAATGAAGGCTTTTTTAAATGCCATTGATCCAGCAATCTTAAAAGCAAGTTCAGAGGAATCAACAGGATGATAAGAGCCATCATATAAGACAACCTGAATATCAATAACAGGATATCCTGCAAGAACACCCTCTTTCATTGCCTCTCTAATACCTTTTTCAACTGCTGGAATATAATTTTTGGGTATTGCTCCTCCAAAAATTTTATCTACAAATTCAAATTCTTTCCCTCTTTCAAGTGGATTAAGTTCAATAAAGCAGTGACCATATTGACCATGTCCACCAGTCTGTTTTTTATATTTTCCTTCTGCTTTTGCGGAACCTTTAACTGTTTCTTTATATGCTATTTCAGGCTTTGTTAAAATAACTTCGACTCCATATTTTCTTGATATTTTTTCAAGGTTAACTTGAAGATGAGTTAAACCCATTCCTCTTATTATCAGTTGTTTTGTTATATCGTTCCTTTCAACAAGAAAAGTTGGATCCTCTTCAGACATTTTAAATAAAGCATTAGTTAATCTATCTTCATCCTCTTTCCTTTTTGGTTCAACAGCATAAGCAATAGCAGGATACGGAAAATCAACATAATTATAAATAACAGGGAAATTGTTTTGTGCTAAAGTATCACCTGTTGTTGTTACATTAAGCTTAATTAAAACTCCAATATCACCAGCTGTTATCTCAGAAGTTTTTTCCTGATTTTTTCCTGAAATAAATGCTATTCCAGATACTCTTTCTTCTTGTTCCTTATTAACATTATATATTTTTGTATCTTGATTCACTTTCCCTGTAATGACTTTTATATAATTTATCCTTCCAATAAATGGGTCAATGATAGTTTTAAAAACCAAAGCTGAAAATGGTTTATTAATATCGAAATCAGTAACTACAACTTCTTTTGTTTTTGTATCATAACCTTTTCTTTTTTCACTCAATTTTGGTTCAGGAAATTCATTCACTATAAAATCGAGAATCTCTTCAGTCCCGACATCTAAAACACTTGAAGAGATTAAAACTGGATAAATTATTCTTTTTTCAATACCTTTTTTAAGACCTCTTTTTATTTCATCTTCATTGAGAGTTCCATTGGAAAGATAGTTATTCAAAAATTCCTCATCAACTTCTGCTATTTTTTCAATAAGTTCGCTTCTATATGTTTCAAATTTTTCTTTTTCACTGTCAGGTAAATCAATCTCTTTAAGGATATTATTTTCTAAAATTCTTGCTTTACCTGTTGTTAAATTTATATAACCTTTAAAATTTAATCCTTCTCCAATTGGTATCATAAATGGTACTGCATCTTGACCAAAGAACTGTCTTATAGAATTAAAAGTATTTGAAAAATTAGCATTTTCTCTATCCATTCTACTTATAACAAAAGCAATAGGTAAATTATCTTCTTCTGCAAATTCCCAAACTCTTTCTGTTCCAACTTCGACACCACCAACAGCATCTACAAGAATAATTGAACTTTCAGAGGCAATTAATCCTCCTCTAACTTCTGATATAAATTCAACATAACCTGGTGTATCGATTAAATTTATTTTATATCCTTTCCAATTGCAGGGAAGGATTGTAGTTGATAAACTAATATGTCTTTTAATCTCTTCTGGCTCAAAATCAGAAACTGTATTTCCTTTATCAACACTTCCCTTTTTTTGAATTGCTTTTGATATAAAGAGAATTGATTCTGTTAAAGAAGTCTTACCAGCTCCACTATGAGAAATCAAGGATACATTTCTAATTTTACATTTTTCTATCATTATTGACTCACCTCTTTCTTTTTATTTTTTCTTTTTCTTGTTGGTAGGAAAAATTTTGGCTCTTTCACTTCCTCTTTCTTTTCAAGATCAGGTATTGTTCTAATGTTTATTGCAAGTCCTCTTAATTCTCTTACAAGCACTTTGAATGATTCTGGTATTCCAACTTCCTCAATATCCTTACCTTTAACTATGCTTTCATACGCTTTTCTTCTTCCATCTATATCATCAGATTTTACAGTCAACATCTCTTGAAGTAGATTTGCAGCACCATATGCTTCAAGAGCCCAAACCTCCATCTCTCCAAGTCTTTGACCTCCAAACTGAGATTTACCACCAAGTGGTTGTTGAGTTACAAGTGAATATGTACCAGTTGATCTTGCATGTACTTTATCAAGAACAAGATGGTTAAGCTTCATAAAATATGCGTAGCCAATAAGAGAAGGAGAGTTAAAAGGCTCACCAGTGTATCCATCGTATAAAAGTTCTTTACTATTAATATCTATCCCTGCTTTTCTTAAAATTTCTTCTATATCTTTTTCTTTTACTCCTGAAAAAATTGGTATTTCATATCTTAATCCAAGTTTATATGCTGCATAGCCAAGTATAGTTTCAAGGGTTTGTCCAATATTCATCCTTGAAGGAACAGAAAGAGGAGATAGAACTATATCAATTGGAGTTCCATCTTTTGTGAATGGCATATCCTCTTCAGGAAGAATTGCAGCAACAACTCCTTTATTTCCGTGTCTTCCTGCCATTTTATCTCCAACCATAACTTTTCTTTTTTGAGCTACAAGTACTTTTACAAGTTTTTCAATACCAACTGGAAGTTCATCACCTTTATCTCTTGCATAAATTTTTGTTAAAATAACTGTTCCAAATTCACCAGGTGGAAGTCTCAATGAGTTATCAACAACATCTCTACCTTTTTCTCCAAACATTGCTCTCCATATTTTAGATTCTGGAGATGTATCAAGCTCAACTTTTGGTGCAAGTTTTCCAACCAAAATATCACCTGGTTTAACTTCTGCTCCCAATCTCACTATCCCTTCTTCTGTTAAATTTCTTAATTCCGAACCCTCTACATTAGGGATATCCCCTGTTAAAGTCTCTGGTCCTGCTTTTGTCTCTCTAACAGTTGTAATATATTCCTTTATATGTACAGATGTATATGTATCATCTTTAACAAGCTTTTCACTTATAAGAATAGCATCCTGATAGTTATAACCTCTCCAAGGGAGATATGCAATTAAAACATTTCTACCAAGTGAAAGAACACCATCTTTTATCGCCTGACCATCAGCAATAATGTCACCTTTATTAATTTTATCGTTTTTCTTAACAATTGGCCTTGTATTTATTGATGTATCCTGATTTGATCTTGAAAATTTATTGAGCTCATAAATCTTTTGCTCTTTTTTACTTTTTATAACAATTTTATCTCCAGATACCTCTTTAACAACTCCATCTATATCTGAAATCACTATACTTGGATCATATTTTGCAACCTCTTTTTCAACTCCAGTTGAAACAATTGGAGGCTCGGGAAAAAGAAGTGGAACTGCCTGCCTTTGCATATTACATCCCATAAGAGCTCTGTTTGCATCATCATGCTCCAAAAAAGGAATCAAAGATGCTGAAACAGAAAAAACTTGTAAAGGTGAAATTTCCATAAATTGTATTTTATCCAATGGAATCTTTTCTAAAACTTCACCTCTATATCTTCCTATTGCAAATCCATTATTTAATAATTTACCTTCTTCGTCTTTTAAAAGTTCGCCTCTTTTATTAACAGGAGTATTTGCTTGAGCTATATAATAATTTTCCTCTTCTAATGCTTCAAGGTAAAATATCTCTTCTGTTAATTTACCATTTTTTACTTTTCTGTATGGTGTGGTTATAAACCCATATTTATTAACTTTTGCATATATTGTTAACGAATTGATAAGACCTATATTCTGTCCTTCTGGAGTTTCTATGGGGCATATTCTTCCATAATGTGAGGAGTGGATATCTCTTACCTCAAGACCAGCAGTTTCCCTTGTTAATCCTCCAGGTCCCATTGATGATAATCTTCTTTTATGAGTTATTGTTGAAAGAGGATTTGTTTGCTCCATAAATTGTGAAAGTTGTCCTGTTCCAAAAAAACTTTGAAGTGCTGCGGTAATAGGTTTTGAGTTTACTATATGTTGCGCTGTAAACATCTCTTCAGAATAGGTGCTTATTCTACCTCTCATAACCTTTATCATCCTTAAGAGACCATATCTCATATTTGTTTCCATCAGTTCACCAACACCTCTAACATATCTGTTTCCAAGATGATCAATATTATCAAGGGATGCTTCATTATTTTTTATTTTTACAGAATGCCTAATAATTGCTACAATATCCTCGAGTGTTACAATATTGTCTTTCAAATTTAGATGGAATCTCTGATTTATTTTGTGTCTTCCAACATCTGAAAGATAATTTCTTTTTTTATCAAAAAATGTTATCTGTATCAAATTTTTTGCTGATTCAAGGAGAACTCTTTCACCTGGTCTTAATTTTCTATATATATCAAGAATTGCATCTTCTTGTGTTTTATTTGTATCTTTTTCAAGAGTTTTTTTTATTAAATTATCAACAACATCTTTAAAAATTTCTATATCATTTATTCCCACCGATAAAAGAGTATCTATTTTTTCTTTTGTTAAATCTTCATTTTCATAAAAAATAGCTTCACCAGTAGATGAATCATAAATATTTTCTGCAAAACTACAAGGAAGATATTTATTAATATCATCGACATCTATTTTTATTCTTCTTTTTTCTTTAAAGAGCTCCATAATCTCTTCATCACTCATCTCTTTAAATACTCTTAATATTGTTGGAAAATAGAGTTTTCTTGAACCCTTATTTAATCTAATAACAAGAGTATTGTTTGTTTCAATCTCAAAAATAAACCATGTTCCTCTTTCAGGAATCAATCTTGCCTCAAAAAGTACCCTTCCTGAATGTGCCGAAGATGGTTTTGTGAAATAGACACCTGGTGATCTTATGAGTTGAGACACTATAACCCTTTCAGCACCATTAAAAACAAATGAACCATAAGGGGTTATATAAGGAATCTCTCCTAAAAAAACCTCCTGCTCTTTTATCTCTCCTGTTCTTTTATTTGTTATTCTAACCTTTGCTTTTAGAGATCCTGAATATGTCAATTTTCTCTCTTTACATTCATCGACTGAGAGTTCTGGTGGAAAAGCAACAGGATCAAAAAATTCAACTTCTGCTTTTGGAGTTACAATTGGTGATATCTCTTCAAGAAGTTTTGGCATCTTTTCGTTAATAAAATTAAAAAAGGATTCCTTTTGGTATTCTAATAAATCAGGAATCTCTAAATTACCAAAATTAAAATTATTGAAGTTTATAACTTCTTTTGTTTGCATATAATCTCCAAATTTTAAAAAATGAACCCCGAAAAAATAAAATCGGGGTTCTACTATTTAATTTCCACTGTTGCTCCGACAGTGGAGAGTTTGTTTTTAAGATCTTCTGCTTCCTCTTTACTTACACCTTTTTTAATTGCTTGAGGGGCTGATGAGACAAGGTCATTTGCTTCCTTAAGAGATATGTTTAAAATCTCTCTTAAAACTTTGATGACCTGTATTTTTGCCTGACCTACATTTGTTAGGACAACATCAAAGGTTGTTTTTTCTTCTTCTTGAACTGGGGCTCCACCTTGTTGTTGTGAATTGCCTACTACTGGGACTGCCATTGGCATACCAGAAACACCAAATTTCTCTTCGAGTGCCTTAACAAATTCAACAAGTTCAACAACACTCATCTTTTCAATTGCTTCTAAAAGTTCCTCTTTTGTCATTACCTTTTTTCCTCCTTTATTCTCTCTTACTTTTTATTTCATTCAAAACATTGATAAGCCTTGATAAGGGACTTTTCAATGCAAATACCATTCTTATTAATGGTGATTTTAGTGAATATGCAAGATTTCCATAAACCTCTTCAACTGAATTTATAGATGAAAGAGAAATTAAATCATTAGATGCTAAGATAGATTCACCAAAAATGCCACCTTTAATACTAAAGTTTTTTCTATGTGTTCTTTGATAATCAGAAATTAACTTAACAACTTTAAATGGATCTTCATAACCAAAAACAACAGCAGTTGGACCCTCTAAAATATTATTATTCAGCTTAATTCCTTTTTTATCTAAAATCTTTTTTATCAGAGTATTTTTGAAAACTTTAAATTCACCTTTTTTTACCTTTAACTCTCTTCTCAATGGGGCAAGTTCTTTAACAGGAAGTTCATTAAAAGATGTAAAAATCATAATTTTTGATTCGTCAACTCTTTTTTCTATTTCTGAAAGCATAATTCCTTTTTTCTCTTTGGTTATCATTACATCCTCCTAAAATTAAAAAATCCTTCCACCGAAGGACATGAAAACATCTTTTCTCAATTCCATGCCTCGATGGGCGAATGAATCTTTAAGCTTTTAAAAAGCACCCATTTTCTTAGGCTCAATTAGGTTAAAGAATTTAAAACTTTTACAACATCTAACTTTAAAGAAGGGCCCATTGTTGTAGTTAAATAAATTGATTTAATAAATTGACCCTTCACTGAGGGTGGCTTTGCTTTCAAAATAGCATCAATTAAAGCTAAAAAATTTTCTTTAAGCTTCTCTTCACTAAAGCTAACTTTACCAATAACTGAATGTATATTTCCAAGTTTGTCTGTTCTTATTTCAATTTTACCCATTTTTATCTCTTTTATAGCTCTTTCGACATCCATAGTAACAGTTCCTGTTTTCGCATTTGGCATAAGACCTCTTGGACCAAGAACTTTTCCAAGTTTTGAAATCACTGGCATCATATCTGGTGTTGCAATTACAGAATCAAAATCCATCCAGCCCTTGAGTATTTTTTCAACAGTTTCCTGATCTCCGATATAATCTGCTCCTGCATCCTGAGCTTCTTTTACCTTTTCTCCTTTAACAAATGCTAAAACTCTTTTTGTTTTTCCAATACCATTAGGTAAAAGTACAGAAGTTCTGACTGTTTGGTCTGCTTTTTTCGGGTCTATATTTAATTTTATGTGAGCTTCAACAGTTTCATCAAATTTTGCAGTTGCGAGTTCTTTTATAAGCTTAAAAGCCTCGTCAACATCATAACTTTTACCTTTTTCGACTTTGGTAAGTAGTGCATCATATCTTTTTCCCATTCATCTCACCTACCTTTCAACCTCAACACCCATACTTCTCGCTGTTCCTTCAACAATTTTTATAGCTGCTTCAATTGAATCAGTATTAAGGTCTTTCATCTTTTTTTCAGCAATTTCATGTAACTGTTTTTTTGATAGTTTTCCAACTTTATTTTTGATTGGATCTCCAGAGCCCTTTTCAATTTTTAAAGTTTTTTTAATAAGTTCTGAAACGGGTGGAGTTTTTATTTCAAAGGTAAAACTTTTATCTTTAAAAACAGTTATTATTACAGGTAAAACAATACCTTCCTGATCTTTAGTTCTCTGATTAAATTCATTACAAAACTGCATAATATTGATTCCTTTTTGTCCTAAAGCTGGACCAATTGGAGGAGCTGGTGTTGCTTTTCCTGCGGGTATTTGAAGTTTAATTATTGCTTCAACTTCTTTAGCCATCTATTACCTCCTTTATATCTTTTCTAAATGGACAAAATCAATCTCAACAGGTATATCTCTCCCAAAAATTGAGAGTCTAACCTTTGCTTTTTCTTTGTCTTCATATATCTCTTCAACCTTTCCAATCATCTGATCAAAAGGTCCTCCCATAACTCTTACTGTATCGCCAATTGTAAAAGTTAACTGTGCTTTGGCTTCTTCTATTCCTATTCTATCCATAATCACTCTTACTTCTTCATCAGTTAGAGGTGTAGGTTTTCCACCACCACCAACAAAACCAAGAATACCAGGAGTATTTCTCACTATAAACCATGTATCATCATCCATTATCATTTCTACAAGAATATATCCTGGATAAACTTTTTCAGGAACAATCTGTCTTTTTCCATCTTTAAGCTTCACTCTCCAATCAACAGGAACTTCAACTCTAAATATTCTATCATGCATATTATTTGCGTCAATACTCTGTTCAAGATTTTTTTTGGTTTTCTCTTCCATTCCTGAATAAGTATGAACAATATACCACTTTTTTTGTTTTTTTTCTTTTTCTTCTTTAATCTCTTCTTTTTTCATTCTCTTATATTGATGTTATTATTTTTAGGAACCACGCAAAAACATAATCAAATATTCCAATGATAACTGCCCAAAAAGCTATGAATATTAAAACAGTTACAAAGGAATTGATCATTAACTCTTTTGATGGCCAAACAGTCCTATTAATAAATTCTAATTTTACTTCCTTAAAGAAGTTTTTTATTTTTTTAAAAAAACCTACTTTTTCACTCATATTATAAATGGCAGGCCAGGAGGGACTTGAACCCCCAACAACCGGTTTTGGAGACCGGTGCTCT
>ERZ795051.3445-NODE-3445-length-16121-cov-5.803436_pt1 | contig 16121 bp, 17 predicted proteins | sample MGYA00375135_ERZ795051 | MGnify/ENA primary metagenome ERZ795051 (study PRJEB30180, sample SAMN05720222) | activated sludge metagenome | isolation source: Anaerobic digester | place: Japan | collected 2015-05-26 ... | reverse complement strand
GAAAAATGAAAAAAAATGAAAATAAATTGATAACTAACTTAATTTCAACCTGTTTGTTTAAAAAACAACGAATAGAATGTGATAAAAACAAAGAAAAAAATGTAATTTTGAATAGAAAATTGATGAAAAATCAACAGCACTCAAATGCAAATTTCGACGTTTTTTTAAGAAAAAAGATAAAATGTAATTTTGAAACTTGATTTTAGTTTCTAAAAAAGTTGTGAAAAAAACTGAGTTAACCTCCGTTCTACCTCTAACAAATCAAGTTTTCTACCCAATTCTTGCTCCATTGAAGTCACACCCTTATCTACAAATCCACAAGGATTTATATTTTGAAAGAATGAAAGATCTGTATTCACATTCAGTGCAAAGCCGTGCATAGTTACAAAACGGCTACTTTTTACACCAATAGCACAAATTTTTCTACAAGTTGGTTTTTCCACATCCAACCATACACCTGTAGCATGTTCAAGGCGCATGGATGTAATTCCAAAATACGACAATGTTAAAATAATAGCTTCTTCCACCTTATATATATACTCTTTCAAGCCCAAGTGAAAGGTATCCAAATCAAAAATAGGATAGCCAACTATTTGTCCAGGACCGTGATAAGTAATATCGCCTCCTCTGTTGGTTCGTACAAAAGGAACAGCGTGCGGATTATATAACATATTTTCCGTATGTCCACTCTTCCCTAATGTGTAAACATGAGGATGTTCACAAAAGACTAAATAATTGGTCGTAGTTTGATTGTTGATTTTCTGTAGAATAGTGCCATCAAACAACACTGTTTGGCGTTCCCAAGCAGTTTGATAATCAACAACACCCCAATACTCAACAACGAAAGACATGTGCACTCACCCAATAAAAATCTATAAAACCAACAGATCATCTGTACTCTGAAGGAACTTTACCTGTAATTCTCTTGAACCAATCATTAAAAGACGATGATGAGGTAAAACCACAGTGAACATAAATATCCATCATATTCATTTCTGGGTTTTCACGTAACATTTTTTTGTGCTTCTTGGACACGTAAAGTGTTTATATAAGTGCGAAAGTTAGTTTTATAAACATCTTGTAAAAATTGCGAGAAATAAGTGCGATTAGTATTCAATTTTTCTATAACATCAGTAGACGCTAAATTACTATTGCGCCATATTTGCTCAGAATCGCACAGACGTTCAAAACACTGTTGCATATTAAGATACAGAATTTGCGCTTCTCTATTTACCTCTTCTGACACCAATTGAGACAAGGGTTGAAACTCAGGCGAATAAACACTTTTGTATGAATAACCAAAAAACGCCAAAGCAACATTCAAGAGAACAAACACAGCAAACACTAATAATTGTAGCCATAGAGCACTATTAAGATAAGCTGTAATGGACGCCAAAAAGTAAATAATATACAAGAATACAGTAAGATACATCCACTAAAGAGTTTGACGTGGCGAAGAGGATGACGAGAAATCCTTCTCTATGTCCGATTGATAACGTTTATAATTGACGCAAGCCCCCACAATCATAACTCCACCATATACGAGTACCATACCAAAGGTAATAAATCGCCCTATTATATCTGGGTGTTTTAAATACGGCTTTACCTCTTCCAAAGAAGCAATAAATGGGGCATGTCCATAATTAAAAATCACGAAATGGAATCCTACAATTAATACCAGTAGAGGAACATAAAAGGCAGTCCATTTTTGCCATCCCATACAACGCCCCGACGCTACAGCATGCATATAGTTGTAAATCAGTGGAGTTTTAACCATGAAAAAAAGCATTGTTAAAAAATCTAAGATTGGCAATTGATGATTGGCCAAAACTGCTTCGTATCCTAACCACACTAAAACAATTACTGGATTGATGATAAAAAATATAAGCAACGCACGTACAGAATGATTTTTTCTCCAATCTGAAAAAAAGAATATGAATAGCGCTATTAATGCTGAATTAGCAAACGGTAAAATATGCAATAACGAAATTAAAAAAGAAGAAAAATTTAACATAATTTTATCTTTAAATTTTTATTTAATTATTGTTCCATTCAATAGCAGGCAACATACGCATCATCCACAATATCTGTTCTTGACGTCGGCGCATATAAGGTCCCGGATTAGTCACACTGTAGCGACGAGGGCTAGGCAAGCTTGCTACCAATAACGCCGACTGTGACGCATTCAACTTAGCTGCCGATTTGTTAAAATAGCGCTGTGAAGCCGCTTCAACACCGTAAATACCATCGCCAAGTTCTACTACGTTGAGGTAAACTTCCATAATACGCTCTTTACCCCAAACCAGTTCTATCAACACCGTAAAATAAGCCTCAAATCCCTTACGAACCCACGTTCGCGAACCTGATGTAAAGACATTTTTGGCGGTTTGCTGTGAAATAGTGCTACCGCCTTTTAAGCGTTTCCCTTTCTTATTATCTTCATAAGCTTTACGGATTCCTTTGATCGAAAACCCATAGTGACTCAAAAAGAGGTCATCTTCACCAGCAATAGTCGCACGCACTACTTTGGGCGACATTTTTTCTATCGGAATCCAAGTTTTTTCAACACGAACGTCTCTCTCCTTGTCAAATATAGCCTCTACAACCCGAATAACCATTAAAGGTGTAACATAAACGGGTAAAAATTTCAATAAAACAACCCAAGCAAATGTAATACCAAAAAACCAAACAGGAACCTTCCAAAATAACTTTTTCATACATTTAGCAAATATTTATTTATAAGGTCAACTATTTGTATAATTACAAGTTGCTCATTATCGTTAACGATCACATAATCAACGCATTCCCGCAGCTCTTCCGAACTCATTTGTGCTGCTATTCGTTGTTGAGCTTGTTCTTTTGTGATTTTATCTCGCTCTACAATTCGCTGAATACGCACCTCTTGTGGAGCATCTACCAGTAAAATTTTATCCATAAAACGAGAGAATCCAGACTCAACCAAAATTGCCGATTCTGCAAAAACAACAGCAGTTTGTTGAGTTTCGCACCACAATCTAAAATCAGCAAACACAACAGGATGAATAATAGCATTGACCGCCTCTCTATGTGATGAATTTTGAAACAGATAAGATGCTAAAAGTGGGCGATTTAAACGATTGTCAGTATATATTAACTCCCCAAACAATGCTACAAGCAATTGACGAATGTCACTATTGGAATCCGAAAGTTCTTTGGCTCGTTTGTCGGAGTCGTAAACGGGATAACCAAGCAGACGTATGACATCAGCAACTACCGACTTACCACTACCTATACCACCAGTAATACCGACTTTTATCATAAATCTACTCAAAATTTTACATAAAACGTACCTAAACTACTCCTTTTCCAATAAAAACTCAACTTCCGTAGGCGTATAGCGCACATTGAGAGCATCTGGTTGTAGGGTGGAAAGATGCACTTTTACATGATGTTGTTTGGCGTAATCTAACTCTTCATAAAACACTTCCGCTTTAAAATCATTTTCAGTGACAGCACCAAACCGACTTACACCGATAGAAAATGTAACACGTACAAATGCAGGAAATGTACGCAACTGCGTAGTTAGCGGAAAATTTACCCCTTGAATAGGAATATCTAATGTTTTTTCAGTAGAGAACTCTACAGGTACACTTATTTTTACTTCGCTCACGTCAGTACGTCCAAGTTCTAAAGGTACGAGCGACTCCTTGAAAACCGACGTTTTTGTGAGTGGTTCTAGGAAAAATGATTTTACCGTAACAAAACTTAAAGTATCTAGTACAGCTTGTGGAGCATACACAGTAACTACCGCTGGCGTTATGGTAATAGAATCAGACAACACACAATTTGATTCTAATGGAATCGGCCCTGACAAACGCACAGGTAGCATTTTCTGATTCAGTTTTAAATAATTGAGTGTCAATAATTCTGGCGTAAGATCTTCAATCTGCGATGATTCGGGCAAACGACGTTGAATTTCATTTTTTAATAGTTGCATGTCATATGTCACCTGTCCAGAACCATCGAAACGATTCGATAAATCAATCACAAGCGTATCATCGTCAGCATGTAAGTAGTAACTCATCAACTTCTGCCCTTCATTTTTTAATGAAAATGTAATTTGCTGAGGCAACTCAGTTGTAATTAACACATCGTTAGGTACGCCAACATAAACTAAATTTAAGGAAACAGTCATAGCTCGGCGCGTACCAATAGTGTGCATAAGCCAAAAAGCCGAAGCTATACATAAAAACAATAAAAAAGTTGCCGTATCTTTCGTAAAAAAGACTTTGGCAACCTTTTTTATAATTGTCTTAAAGCTTTGTAATACGGATGTCAAAGTTGTTTTCCGCATGCAAGACTCACGGTTTTAAATTTGACACTACTTATTTTGCTGGTTGTTGTGATGCATTTTCTGGAGAATCAAACACCATGCTTTTATTCACTTTAATGCGAACGTTATCTGCAACTTCAAGTACAACAATGTTATCTTTTACTTCTTTAATTTTTCCATAAATACCGCCAGACGTAACCACGTGTTTGCCAGCTTCTAATGAATCTTGAAATTTACGAATCTCTTTTTGACGTTTATTTTGTGGACGAATCATAAAAAAATAGAATACCACAAAAATTAAAACCATCATTAGAATACCGCTCCAGCTACTATTAGCTGCTGCTTGCCCATTTGCGGCTTGTAACATAATAGTTAATAAATTCATAACGTAATTAATTTAGTTTTAAGTTTATAAAAATAAAAATGAATAGACAAAGGTAATAATTTATTTTGAATAGTTTGAATCTGCTTTGATTAATTTATTCGAACGTTTGAGTTCATTCACAATTTTATCTAACACACCATTAACAAACAAACCACTACGAGCAGTACTATATGTTTTAGCAATTTCGATATACTCATTGAAGGTAACGTTCACTGGAATTGTTGGGAACGAAAGCAACTCCGAGAGTGCAGCTTTCATAATCACAATATCCATAAATGCAATACGATCCAACTCCCAGTTTTTAGTATGTTCGTCTATCAAAGCTCCGTATTCGTCAGCATTAGCAATGGTATTACGAAACAACGTAGTCACAAATTCTTCGTCGGACGCATCTTTGTACATTGGTAACAACTTTTGTTCTGCTCCGTTAGCTTGGTCAAATTGCTTAATCGTTTTTATCACAAAACTTTCCACAATATCAAGATCATCGTTCCAATAGATGCTCTGATCTTCTAAGAATTCGTCGAATTCCTCGTTGTTCAACAACTCTTGTTTGATAATTTTTCGCCACAAATTTTTGTCTGATTCATACAAATGCTCAGTTTCTGCCATATAAGCGGCATAATAATTAGATGCTAAAATACTTTCGTAAATACGTTTTAGTATGTCTTGATGATCGTCCCTAGGGAAAGGATTCTTTGTACGATAGGCGTTTAATTGTTCATTCTGCACTAATTGCTGCACAAATAAATTATCAATAAAACGTGTGTTGGGATTTAACTCTTCTTCTGTTGGACGAAATTTATTCCGTTTGTTATCAATAGTAAGTTCGGCGTAACGCGTCAACTCAATAATTATTGAAAACAAAAAATGATATAAGTCGTAAGATTTTGAAATACTTGCCTTTAATTCTTTTTCAGCAGCAGAACTGCTTTTATTGTCACTCTGAAAATAGGCATACAAAACTTGAACAACTTTAATACGGAGAAGAGCTCTGTTTATCATAAAAAACGAATATTTTTGACATGCAAAGATAAGCATTTTGAAGGGAATCACAGCGTTTTATTCAAAAAGATTTCGGTGCAGATAAAGAATACTAATAATCAATCAGTTACAAGAAAAAGAAGTACAACACAAAAAAATAGCAAGAAAATAGTTTGTTCAGCTGAAAAATTATTCTCAAATTTGAAAATGTAAATGGAAAGCGTTTTTACACACATCAAAACACATCACTGTTTTATTTTAACAACTTAAAAACTAACAAACTAAGCTATGACGACTCCAATAAATGATAAAAAACAAGAGCAAGACATTGTATTTTCAAGAGCTATCAAAACAGGCAAACGCATCTACTATTTAGATGTAAAACGCACACGCACTGACGACCTTTTTTTGGCTATTACTGAAAGTAAAAAACGGGTAACTGGCACCGACGAAAATGCACAAGTGACATTTGAAAAGCACAAAATATTTCTTTATCGAGAGGATTTTGAAAAATTTACAACCGCTTTACAAGATGTGATCGACTTTATACACCAAGCGCAACCCGAAGACGAAATAAAATACAAAACGACAGATAGCGAAGAGTCTACCGAACAGGCAAAATCAACCCATAAGTTTGATTTTGATATGGACTTTGAAGTGTAAGAAATGCTTATACAGATGTATTGAGAACTAATCAAATCGGAACTATTAACTTCCACTTGGTTAGTTCTTTTGTTATCTATAATAAGAAAAACAGTATTAGGTTTCAAAGAAACATATTTTTTTGTACCTTTGTCGGTTGCAAAAACTGACAAAATAACACCATAATAATCATTCAATGAATATTTCTTATCATTGGCTCAAAACGTATTTAGCCACCAATTTAGCTCCTGTTGAGCTTGGAAAAATACTCACTTCTATCGGATTGGAAGTTGGTTCAATTGAAACAGTACAAACCATTAAAGGCGGATTAGAAGGTTTAGTTGTAGGCGAGGTACTTACCTGCGAAGCGCACGAAAACTCCGACCACTTACACGTTACCACTGTAAACATTGGCAGTGAAGAGCCGTTACAAATCGTATGTGGCGCACCCAATGTGGCTGCTGGGCAAAAAGTTATCGTGGCCACTATGGGCACCGTACTTTATTCAGGCGACGAATCATTTACAATTACACGCTCAAAAATTCGTGGTGTAGAATCATTCGGTATGATTTGCGCCGAAGATGAAATTGGCGTTGGTACAAGCCACGATGGTATTATGGTACTGCCCGCAGACACTAAAATTGGAACTCCTGCCAAAGATTATTTTAACATTCAAGACGATACTGTTATTGAAATAGACATCACGCCAAATCGCGCCGATGCAGTTTCACACTTTGGTGTTGCACGTGACGTAGCTGCCTATTTTACGGCACACAACCAGCCTGTCAATTTGATAAAACCAAGTGTTGACAGTTTTCATGTAGCTCACACAAATTTGACTATTCCTGTAACCGTTGAAAATAATAACGATTGTCCACGTTATGCCGGTGTAACAATTTCTAATGTTCAGGTAAAAGAGTCGCCACAATGGCTACAAGATCGTTTGAATATTATAGGAATACGCCCAATCAATAATGTAGTAGATGCAACTAATTATGCACTGCATGCTTTTGGACAACCACTACACGCTTTTGATGCAGCAAAAATTAAAGGTGGAAAAATCAATGTCAAAAAAGTAGCTGAAGGCACTAAATTTATCACACTCGATGGTGTTGAACGCAAACTGTCAGCACACGATTTAATGATTTGCAACGCCGAAGAACCAATGTGTATGGCTGGTGTATTTGGCGGTCACGATTCAGGAGTAACCGAAAAAACTACAAGCATTTTTATTGAAAGTGCCTATTTCAATCCTGTAACAATACGCAAAACTGCACGTCGTCACGGATTAAATACGGATGCAAGTTTCCGTTATGAACGTGGTATTGATCCAAATAACACAATTTATGTCCTTAAATATGTAGCTTTACTTATTCAAGAATTGGCTGGTGGCGACATTTCGAGCGAAATCATTGACGTCTATCCAACGCCCATGACCGATTTTAAAGTTACTGTATCTTTGGAAAAAATTTACACACTGATTGGTAAAACCATTCCAGAAACAACTATCGAAACCATTTTCAAAGGTTTAGAAATGCGCGTATTGTCTCAATCAAATGGCGTGTACGAGTTGAGCATTCCACCCTACCGTGTCGACGTACAACGTGATGTAGATGTGATTGAAGATATTTTACGTATTTATGGCTACAATAATGTGGAATTTAGCGATTCGTTGAAATCAAATATCAGCTACTCACAACATCCTGATAGCAATAAATTACAACACCAAATTTCAGAACAGCTTACAGCGTGTGGATTCAATGAAATTTTAAATAACTCTTTGACCAAAGTGAGTTATTACGAAAAATCAGAGAGTTTTCCTGTTGAAAATTGCGTAAAATTGATGAACCCGTTGGGTAATGATTTGAGCGTAATGCGCCAAACATTGCTTTTTGGTGGTTTGGAAAACATGACCTACAATATCAATCACCAAAATGCAGATTTGAAATTCTACGAATTTGGTAATTGTTATCACTTCGACGGCAATAAACGTAATGATGAAAATGTACTATCACCTTACCATGAAGAGTATCATTTAGGCTTGTGGCTTTGCGGTAAACGCACACAACAAACGTGGCTACGTGCCGAAGAAAAAACTTCGTTCTACGAGCTCAAAGGTTACGTACATAATGTTTTACGCCGTTTGGGTATCGATTTACAAAAAACAACGATTACTGAATTGAGTAACGATTTGTGGTCAGAAGGATTAACAATTTCTACCATATCGGGTAAAACATTAGCTACACTCGGCTTAGTAGCTCCAAAACTATTGAAAACATTCGACATCAATACTACTGTCTTTTTTGCAGATTTAGAGTGGAAACAGTTGCTCAAAGAGGCAGGGAAACACAAAATTACGTATCACGATATTTCAAAGTTTCCTGCCGTAAAACGCGACTTAGCACTACTACTCGATAAAAATATCACCTTTGCAGAAGTAGAACAAATTGCACATAACACCGAACGTAAACTATTAAAGTCGGTTCACTTATTTGATGTGTACGAAGGTAAAAATCTGGAAGCCGGAAAAAAATCGTACGCAGTAAACTTCACACTTCAAGATAACGAAAAAACCTTGAACGACAAACAGATTGACGCTATTATGCAAAAATTGATTACCAATTTTGAAGAAAAGTTAGGTGCAAAATTGCGCTAACCTGCGTTCAGATAAATTCAAAAAAATCCCGCTTTATAGCGGGTTTTTTGTAAAGGAAAGTACGTATTAAAATAAATAACCGGTATTAATATACAAACTACCGCCACCATCTTGGTGATTGAATGGCATACCGTATTCCACCGCCACAATAAAATTGTGGTTAATAATAATACGAAAACCGCCACCAGCAGCCATGTGAGGCGTTTCTTTAGTGCCTTTGCTCATATACAAATTATACGCATCACGCAACGCTGGCGTATCGGTTCCAGGCGCTGGATTGTACTACATATCGTAAGGACGCGTTACCATGCCACCATCGAAGAAAGCACTCAAACCCAACGCCACATTTTGATTCAACAGCGGAAATTTGACAAACTTCCAACGAAATTCGCTGTTCCACGACACCAAATCGAGTCCTTGTAAACGGCAAAATAACAAACCACGTGTAGTGCGATAGCCACCAAATCCTTCGCGGTCGAAATTCAAACCCACATTCGTAATGTAAGGCAACACATAGTATGGCGCTGATTTTCCCATCGTGCCCTGATAAACAACACGATAAGCGAATGTTAATTGGTCTTTTACAATTGGAACATATTGACGGAAGGTAGCAGAATAACGGTAATAAGGATGCGTAGTTCCTAAGAATTTAGGGGCAATAATAGCGTGTACATCAGCCCAAATACCACGGTTTGGTGCAGCTTCGTGATCGCGTGTATCGTACACTAAACCCAAACGCAATGCGCTCGAAAAACCGCCATCAGCTTCATCAGCAGGAATCACGCCCCAATCGTTGTATTTATCGAACAACGTTTGTCCCGAAAACATATACACGCTGTCCTTGCCTTTATTCACACGGTCGTGGTCGATGCTACGCATACGAAACCAACTGAAATGATAACCAGCTTCCCACAAGAGTTTATGATCCCAAATATTACCGCTGAAATCTGCCTTAAAGGTGGGCACTAAACGATCGACACGATAAAAAGCGGTCATGTGTTCAGGATTAGCAGGCGTTGTACGAGTATAATTATCATCCTTTTGTTCATTTTTCAACGCCGTGACATTGTCAAAATCGTAAAACGATTGGTAGCCATTGAATCCATAAAAGTCCAATGCTTTTTCAATCATCACATTACCAGCGAGCGACATACGCACATGTGGAATCAAATGGCGCGTATCGTACGTAACAATGTATTTTTGTCCGCCTTTGGTATAAGCCGACGCCTCGAGATACCATTGTTGACGTGGCTGTGGATACGTAGAGCCGTCACCGAAATCGTAAATATTCAACAACGCGCCGTACTGCAAACCACGGTCTTGGTCGAAAGCTACGACAGGCAGCGGACCAAACGAAAATCCTTTCTTAATAATGTCTTTTTTGTTTTTGTGGCCAAAAAGTCCTTTCTTTTCAGTCACAGTAGAATCTAAAGTAGGAGCCTCTTTTTTTGAAACCGTTGATACCAACGTATCATCGGCCAAAGGAGCCAAGTCGTGCATGTCTTCTTGTGCTGAGAGCACACCGACAGACAGACAAGCGAATAACAACACGATTTTTCTTTTCATACTTGTAAACAGATTTTGGTGGTTAATAAAATAACGTACGCACTTCTGCTATCAGGGCACGTAACGTTGGGTTTCTAAACAAACGCCAATCGGAAACTGTTAAACGTAATAAACGCATATATTCGTTCAAAACGATATGTGATGGAACGACCGCCAGCCATAATACTAAAGCTACAGGCCACGAAAAATTCAAAAATAAAATCAATCCACAAACCAACATAATAATAGGCAACAAAAGCAATGTTAACACGTACCGAAACGAATTACGAAATGCTTTATCCTCCATACGCGAGGTAATGCCTTCAGCCGTTGCCCAAATGGGCAAAGTAACAACAGCCGCCACCAAGAAATAAGGCAACGTCACCAATAACACACACGCTTTGAGCAATAAAGAACCCACTAAGTGTTTAACATGCAAAGAATCGACCGAAATACCGAGTTTCTGACGTGCCTCGGCCACTTGTGCTGCTTTGGCAAACAAATGAGCTGCCTGTTGTGGTTGCTCTTGAGCCAATTTCTGTGCATCGACCACCACGGTTTGATTCATCTGTAAGCGATTTTTGAGCGATGGCTTCACACCTTGCTCTTTCATACGCTTAGCCGTAGATAAATAGCATAATTCCAATATGGCATCATACGTTTCGTCATCGGGAATCCACAAAATGATTTTTTTTAGTTCTTCGGTCAACTCGTGACGAAGTCCATTCATCAACTGCGGAATATCGTCATCAGGATGTTCAGCCACATAACGCGTCACATTAATTGGATTACCAACCGTAAATAGCAACGACGACCGATAACGGAAATAGTTTCCATATTCAACGCCCATAGGCACAATATAAACTGGCATACGACCAGCCGTGCGTTCGTTGGTCAATAACGCTATACGAAAAATACCTTTCACCAAAGGTAATAAACTATGTTTAGCACGATGTGTACCTTCTGGCATAATACAAAACGGCACTTTATCGGACAATACATCCACAGCACGCTCCATAATTTCGTCATTCTTCGACAAATTACTAAACCCATCGCGAATGCGCAAGATAGGCATAATTTTCAAGAATGTAAGAATTTTAGCGATAACTGGTTTTTTAAAAATATCGGCACGCGCCACAAACACCGTAGGTTTATGGTCGGCCACCAACACTGCCAAAGCATCCTGCAAGGCATTCGTGTGATTCGGTGCAAAAATCACCGCTCCATCTCTTGGGATTTTATCCAATTCGGTATACTCAAACCGTCGATACGCCATAAAAAAGGTAGCATCGACATAATAACGTAAAAGCGAATAAAATTTATTATTGTCTTGAATACGAGCCATAATAGTAAAAAAACAAACAATTAATCTTTGTACCAACGCGAAAAAATTAACGACACTGACAAGCCTGAAATAATATGCCAAATGCCCCACCAAGCGGTGATAAATAACATACCTCCAATCGCTAAATCGGGTGGAAATATTTTAGGATTGAACAACAGTACCAAACCTAAACCAGAATTTTGAATCCCTGTTTCGATGGTCAGCGTACGTCGGTCGGCAAACGGTAATTTAAAAATAGTGGCCATACCAAAGCCTGTTGACAAAGCTAGACCGTTATGAATCAATACCAAAATAAAGATAAACCCAATGTATTTCAAAAATAAATCCACGTTATTGCCAAAAGCCAATACCACCATCATGATAAAGAAAAGAATGGAGAAATACTGCATTGGCTTTTTCAATTTTTGAGCTACCTTAGGCAAATAGTGCGACACTAAAATACCTAGTACCAAAGGAACTCCCAAAAGAATAAATACGGTTTCAAACATTTGATAAATATCGATGTGTAATTCGCGCAATGCACTGCCTGCTTCAGGATTTACAAAGTTGACGTACAAACCGCCCCAAATGGCAAAGTTGGCTGGTGTAAAAATGGGCGATACCAACGTGGTAATAGCAGTAAGCGTTACCGAAAGTTCCGTATTAGCTTTAGACAATTGCGACATGAAATTGGAAATATTGCCACCAGGACACGCTGCCACCAAAATCATACCCATCGCCACTATAGGTGTGAGATACTGATTAAAAACAACGATAAGTAAAAACGTAAGTGCTGGTAAAGCAATGAGTTGTGAAATCAAACCTACAACTACCGATTTTGGCTTTTTAAAAACCTCCTTAAACATGCTTGGTTGAATACCCAAAGCAACGCCAAACATAACAAATGCTAATACCAAGTTGATAATATGCATACCACCAGCCGAGAAATTGATACGAATCGTATCTAATTGTAGTAAATCTTTGTACATAAATAATCCATTAAGTGATTAATACTAAATAACACTCAAAACCCACAAACAAAGAAACGAAAAAGAGCCGAATCCAGAATGCAGTTGCATCTTGAATTCCGCTCTTTGTATTTTGACCTTAAGTCCAAGTTAATTTACATTTAAGACTCCATTTTAGCTGGATTTTTGTAATAGGTTCCCCCTTCTTCAAATTCTTTTATAGCGCTCAAAGTTGGTTTCGGCATTTTTTCATAATAACGTGAAATCTCAATTTGTTCACGATTTTCAAATACTTCTTCCAAGTTGTCGCTTACAGAAGAAAAATCTTGAAGTTTTTTGTCCAATTCGCGTTTCATCTCTGCCGCAATTTGGTTAGAACGTTTACCTATAATACGCACAGTTTCATACACATTTCCTACTGGCTCAACTAATGAGATCATATCACGTGTAATAGTGCTCGTAGGAGCTTTAGCTTTTTTTTGATTCATAATTTGTTATTTTATGTATTGTTTTGCTTCTTTCAATATTTTATTTGCATCACGAATGTATTTCCCATTCGGATATTCGCTTGCATAGTTGTAATACTCGTCAACAACTTCGCTATAACGCTCTGCTTGTTTTTCGGCTACACTCAACACAGCCTCTTTATACTTCGCCTGTAAAATCAAATAGAGCAATATTTCGCGATGTTTAGTTTCTGGATAATCTTTCAGCGTATTATTCGCTGTGATAATAGCCGAGCGATAATTATTACCCAAATACATGCCTAAATTATAGTATAATTTAGCATTCAAATAGCCTTTGTACGCCAATTTATCTTCTAATTCAAACAGGTATTGATAAGCCTGTGGCGTACGTTCACTGTGTGGATATTGTTCCAAAAATTCACCAAACGCTTGAATTGCACTATACGTACTTGCCTGATCAAGGCGTGGATCTGATGAATCTTTATAGTAACAATAGCCTACCATGTATTTACAATCGGCAGCAAATTCACCCCGTGGATAACTTTTTACGTATGTGCGATAATATTCGGCTGCTGAGTAATAATCCTCTTGACCCAAATACGATTCAGCCAACAAATAGAGCACTTCTTCTGAACGACTTGTGCCTTTGTAATACGACATAATATCTTCGAGCAAAGTGGCGCTCTTACTAAAATCTTTCTCTTGAAAATAATTTTTGGCAGCTGTAAATTTTACATCTGGATCAGTACTTTTAAGTAGCTGTTGGTAGCTATTGCACGACGCTAATAACAGCAACAAAGCAGTTATAGAGAGAATTCTTTTAGTCATAATAAGTTCAGCAGGCAAAGTTATATAAAAAGCACGAATAATGAAAATATTTTTTATACACGCTACGTAGCCCTATTTTCACTATCATTTTTGCTCTTTTAGCTATAATCATTTCCCTTTTTCAATGGGGAAACCGTCACTCCAAACGGTTTTCAATTCGCCATGATCATCATAAATAAAATAGCCTTCAATATCATCGTGTGAGCGACACAACTCTAAACTTTTTTCCAAGCCCATAACCATACAAGCCGTAGCATAGGCATCGGCAGTCATGCAGTTATCAGCCAAAATAGTTGCGCTTAACAACGAGTGTTGTACCGGATAGCCCGATTTTGGATCGATGGTGTGTGAATATTTTTTACCATTTTCAACGTAGAAGTTACGATAATTGCCAGACGTAGCCATTCCACCACGCGTTAACTCTACAACTTGTTCAATTTCACTCACGGTTGATGTGCTATCTTCCACTGGTTTATTGATGCCAACACGCCACGGTTTCCCTTTGGCATTATGCCCTTCCACCACTACTTCACCGCCTATTTCTACGATATAATTTTTAGCGCCACGACGTGCCAACTCTTGTGCAACCACATCGCAAGCGTAACCCTTAGCTATAGCACTAGCATCGAGCATAATGTGTGGATTTTGTTTCACCACTCGACCATGTTGAATAGTTATTTTTTGATAACCTACTAAAGGCAATAAACTATCGACTTGTGCAGCAGTAATTTGACTCTTTTCTTCAAATCCAAAGCCCCACAAATTTACCAGTGGCGCCACAGTCATATCAAATGCTCCGTTGGTTGTAGCAGATACTTCCTCTGCCTTATGAAACACATTCAAAAAGAGCGAATCGAGCGTTACCGAATCGTTGCGATTCACAGCAGAAATCACAGAGTTAGTATTAAACATCGACAACGAGCCATCAATACTCCGAAATGAGGCTCGAATAGCATTTGTAAGCGAAGAGTCAGCCTCATACGTTATGTGATACGTTGTACCAAACACGTAGCCACTATCTGTAAAATACTCCTTTTTCGGGTGAGCATCTACAAAAAACAGCATATAGAGCGCAAAACTGATGACTATAGCTGCAAAAATCAATCTTTGTTTTTTCATATTTTAATTCAATATTAATAAATTTCAACTATAAAATGCATCGCTGTTCATGTTCGAGCAACGCTTGTTTACGCTCTAAACCACCGGCATAACCCGTGAGCGCACCACTCGCCCCTACTACACGATGACATGGCACTAAAATAGCTATGGGATTACGATTATTTGCTCCACCTACAGCACGATATGCCTTGGAACGTCCTACACGTTCAGCCAATTCGCCATACGACCACGTAGCGCCAAACGGAATCTGTTGTAATGCTGTCCATACACACTGTTGAAATGGAGTTCCTTCAAAACTCAGCGGTACAGAAAACTCCTTCAATTCACCAGCAAAATAAGCTTCTAACTGCTGTACGCACACATCTAACAGGGGTGAAATTCCTACAGATTCGCCCTCTTCAGACACAAACGAAACAGCTGAAATAGCATCACCCTTAGCTACAATTTGCAACCAACCAACGGGCGAATGATAATAACAAACAGCTTTATTCACAGCCACAAAGTTACTGCTTTTTTCACATACAACTATCTCTTTTCACTGACACTTTGTCATAAAAAGTGACAAGAAAAAAGGTTTGAATTCCTTATTTTATGCCAAAATAAAAGAACATTGCTCGTTTTAGCGCATGGCACACCATTTGCAAAAATCAGGTCGTACGACGCGAAAAGTCGTCCACTCAACGCGAATTTTAACAACTAAACTATATAATGTATTATGGGAAAAATTATTGGTATTGACTTAGGAACAACCAACTCATGTGTGGCTGTTTTGGAAGGTAACGAGCCTGTAGTAATCGCCAACAGCGAAGGCAAACGTACCACTCCATCTATTGTAGCATTTATCGACGGTGGCGAACGTAAAGTGGGCGATCCTGCTAAACGTCAAGCTGT
>ERZ795051.3429-NODE-3429-length-16151-cov-3.923708_pt1 | contig 16151 bp, 10 predicted proteins | sample MGYA00375135_ERZ795051 | MGnify/ENA primary metagenome ERZ795051 (study PRJEB30180, sample SAMN05720222) | activated sludge metagenome | isolation source: Anaerobic digester | place: Japan | collected 2015-05-26 ... | reverse complement strand
CCAATCTGATAGGTTCGGCGTCCTTGTTCCAATCGGAAAGGTCGCCATCTATCGCCAGCGGACGCAATGTTTGAATGCATTCGTAAAAGCTGATAATCTGTTGAAATTCCACATCCGCCCCGCCATTGAGTCGCGCCAAGCCCTTGATTTGATATATCATATCCGATGGATTGTCGGAAGTTATTTCAACATTTTCCACAAAAGCGCCATTGGGTTTTAATGATTTTATTTCAAAGATATTGTTTCCGAACGTGACATTATCGGGAGGCGTCAGAGTTAGAATTCCAGATAAATTCTCCAGCGAAAGATTGCGCAGCGTCATTTGAAAAAACTTCGCAACTTTTGTCGGAGGCATCGGCTTGATTTCAACGGCAAGTGGCTCGGAAATAATTGCTTCATCCATTATAAGCGCGCAGGGATTTTTGCCGCCGGATGGCATGGTGAACATCGCAAAATGCTCAACGCCTATCTGAGCGTTGAGACCTGCCTTTATACGATTGCCCTCAATGGAAAGACCATTTTTTTCGCTGGCAATCTCAAGCGATGAATTGCTCAGAGAAGCGGGCAGTTTGAGATGAAAGGGGCGACTCTGTCCGCGAGGGATAAAATTCGTCTTGCCTTCGAAATCAATCGTAAATTTTCGCGTAGGGGATGTGTTCCAATCAATTGGCTCTTTTGAGGCAATCAAAATAGGCATTTCACCTGCGCGGATATAGACAAATCCCTCCCATGGCGCAAGGAGGCGTTTTGAGCCATCCATGCCAAGCATCTCGCAGGATGCGGAGCATTTGCCTTCAAAATCGGCATACCCCTTCAACGCCCAAAAAGCGTAGATATTTTTATCAGCGCGGGCATCTCTTAAATGGAGAAGAAAAAAATTCTCCCCTTTGATTGTGCTGGAGGTTTCCGCATCTTTAAGTGCGGCAACGAGCGTCTTTGTGGCGAGATAGGCGGGCTTGGGCGACCAGTCCTGATGAATCATCCCGAACCTATCCTCCGCCCATTCCGCATCTGGCCCATCCGGTCCAAACCAGTAGATAAAAACCGTTTGCACAAAAGGGTAAATAAAGGTGTTCAAATAAGCGCGAGAAATGCAAACCGCTTGATGATACTCCGTCACGCCGCCGGAAAGATTCGTGGGCCAACCCACCTCCGTCACCCAGATGTTTTTTTTCATGCCGTATTTGCCCAGCTTGTCTCGGATATCCCCCATTCTTTCGAAAATCCGCGCATCTTCCGGCGTGCGCGGAGTGCAATATGGGTGAAGCGAAAGGATGTCCATCGAATCATATCCGCCCGCATCAATGACTTTCTCAATGAAAGAAACATTCTCAATCCCAGAAAGGGAAACACCGCAGACAACCGCCTCGGGATTTCCTTCTTTGATGCGCCGATAAGCCTCCTTTAATAACACACCATAAGCAGCGGGATCTGCCTTTGGCTTCCAAAACCCATCCGCATTCGGCTCATTCCAGACCTCAAAATATTTAACCTTACCTTTAAGCTCCCTTGCCATAGTATAACAATACTGCCCAAAGGCGCGGACAGCCTCCGGCGAAGTCGGCGCCATCCCGCCGTCATAGAGCATGTTGGCGTAATTGAGGATGATTAAAGTATCAAGCCCCTGTGAAATCGAATAATCAAGATTTTTGAGGATGTTTTCGGGGATGCGATAGACGCCTTTTTCTTTTTCCACCACATGCCAAAAGCATTCATCGCGCCCCTGACGGATGCCGGCGGCTCGAATTAAATCAACGCATTTTTTGTGTTTCTCAAAATCGCCGGTCAGAGAATGCATCTGCATGCTGAATCTGGTAGGCGCCGCTCCCCATGCTACGGAGGCAACGCACAAAAACAAAACGAATCTGATAAGGATTTTTTTCATCTATTCTCAGATTCTAAAAAATTATGGAATAACGCATTACTTCTGCCCTTGAAGTCGGTCGAGTGAAAACTGAGCCATTTGGGAATATGAATAGTAATTTTCCATATTTTTCAGCTGCTGGAAAATGAAATTCATCTGAGGGTCTTTTGAATACGCTTCGTCCTTTCCGCCGAATACAACCGGATGTTTACGGTCGGTTTTGACCTTTTCCAAAAGGGCGGCAGCCTCATCATCTTTATATTGCAGCTCCATCAGACGCGCCTTGCAGAGCATGGCTTCCGCGCCTGCCGCCTTATCCTTGCCCAACTCAATCGCTTTTTCATAAGCCGAGACCGCCGCATTCAAAAGCTGTTTATCCTCCGATAGGAAATACTTGTTTTCATAAGCATAACCCAAAGCGACATAGCCAACGGCTTTTTCCTCGTTGGAACTTACGCTATTAATGAATTCATTAAAAATGCTGATAGGTTCATCAAGTTCCTTTGCGCCGTCAGGAGAGGCGTTTGCCTTGAAAAAGAGGGCGCTGCCTTTGACATAAAGGGCGTTTGCGGCAAGCGGCGAGGAGCGATAATCGGAAAGAATGCGGTTGCAACTATCCAGACATTTCTGAAATTCTTGCTCTTTTTGTTCCTTCTGCTCTGAATTAAGACCAGTTTGAAATGAATTGGCGGCTTGCGAAAAAAGGAGGTTTGCCTCCCGCATGACGTTTTGTTTTTGGACATTATAAATCTTCCAGATGATAAAAAGGACTACAATAGCCCCTGCGATAATTAAAATGGTTTTTTGGTGCTCTTCAAAATAATCCCATGCGTTTAAGCCGAAAGTGCGGACTTCATCCTTTTTGAGCGCCTTTTTGTTGATTTTAATATGAGACATAATTTTATCCTTTCCAAAATATCACACAAAAAAAGTTAAGGAGTTCCTAACAACCCGCCAAAATCGAATCAAGAACAAATTTCAACAACATTCGACAGGCTCGCTTTTTGATTTTGGGAGAACGCCCAGTCGCGCAACTAATTCATTTTTTCGTATCAACTAATTTTTTCAAGAGATGAGGGCTGTTTGAATTTGAAATATTTTATATACGGCTTTTAATGATTGGGATTATCATCTGCGCGGAGCGGGCACGGTGGCTAATCCGGTTTTTTTGCTCAAGACTCAACTCCGCCATTGTCTTGCCCATTTGAGGGATAAAAAATATCGGGTCATATCCGAAACCGTTCGACCCCCGCATCTCGGAAATTATCACGCCTTCGCAATATCCCGTTTTGATTATGACATCGCCCTCCGGCGAGGCAAGCGCCATGGCGGAGACAAACCGCGCCTGACGTCTTTCCTGCGGGACGCCGTCCAATTCCTTTAACACGCGTTGAATCCGCAAGATATTATCAGCGGCGTATCTTGCCGAATGAATGCCCGGACGTCCGCCCAGCGCGGCTACCTCCAATCCCGAATCATCCGCAAGACACCACCTCCCGATTATCTTTGCAGAATGAACCGCCTTGGACGCGGCGTTCAATTCAAACGATGGCTCATCCTCGTCATCGGGCGGAAAAGGCGGAAAATCATCCAGCGATTTCAGCGGGATGGGCAGCTCGCAAAAAAGGGCTGTCAGTTCGTTAATTTTATGCTGGTTATGCGTGGCAAAGACCAGTTCCTTCACTTGTTGAGTTTCTCCTTCAGCCCTTTGATTTCTGGATCGAGTGTGAAGGCGCGTTTCCAATAATCCTTTGCCTTGTCGGGCTGCCCTAATTTATCATACGTATCGCCAAGATGGTCGAACAAAACGGGGTCTTCAAGAGAGGCTTTTTCTGCGCGCAGGAGATATTTAAGAGCGTTTTCATATTCCCCTTTTTTGAAATACACCCATCCTAAACTATCAATCATATAAGCCGCGCCCGGACGTAGATAAATGGCTTTTTCAATCAGTTCCTCCGCCTCATCAAGGTTTTTACCCAGCTCGGCGAACATATAACCAAGATTGTTCAGGACGTCGGCATGCTCGGGATTTTGCTCTATGACCATGCGGAAACTTTTCTCAGCATCATCATGCCGTTCTGCTTCATAATACATGAGACCAAGATGGTAGATATATTCAATATTCTCTGGATCCGTTTTCAGAAGAAGGCTGTATAGATTTTCCGCGCGGTCGAATCTTTTTTGACCTGTCATAACCTGCGCCTCAAGCAGCATGCCCTCCGATGAATTGCGGTCAATATGTTTGAATGCTTCATCAAGAACCTTTTGCGCTTCCTCGTAACGTTTTTCCCTATTGAGAAGCAACGCCCAAGAAAGATAGATGCCGGCTTTTTTGGGGTCATAAGATAGCGCCTTTTGATATGCCTCGATGGCGCTTTTATTGGCTTTTTGTTCCGCATAAATAGATGCGAGAATTTCATAGTAACTCGCCGAATCCGTTTCAGCAGGCATATCCTTATTCAGCGAACTTAACACCTCGAGCGCCTTTTCATATTCTTTCTTCTTGTTATAGAGGGAGGCGATGAGCATATAGCTGCTCAAGTTTGCAGGGTCGGCGTCCCGCGCAGCCTTAAAAAATTCCAACGCTTCATCAATATATCCGTAATCGGAAAATGTCAGCCCCATGACGATATAAAAATCCTTATTCTTCTTGAAATTCTCGCCCGCAGCGTTGGCAAATTCAACCGCTTCTTTTGGACGCTCCATCTCAAGAAGAAGCGTGGCGACCATAACTGCATAAACGCGAAAGGATTTTTTTTGCTCATAAGCCTTCTTAAAAAGGTCAACGGCTTCAGAATAACGTTTTTGATGACGATAAAAATCTCCGAGCAAGGCAAGTATATCGGAACTTTGCGGAAATCTCTTTAACGCATCCCGCAATATTTCTTCAGCCGCTTCATCCATTTTGAGCTGATGATAAACGCCGAAAAGAATCATGTAAAGCCGCTCTTCATCGGGCTTGACCTGAATGGCTTTCTTGTAAATATCCAACGCGCTTTTATAATCTTTGCGCTCCAGATACGTTGCGCCTATCTCCGAATAAACCTCCTGATTATCCGGATTGACGGCAATCGCCTGATCAAATGCCTGCGACGCGCTTTGAATGTCGCCCTTGATGATGCCGATATTTCCCAAAGCCACAAATGCCTTGTAGTCTTTTGGGTCTATGCGGACGATGCGTCTAAATTGACGAGCCGCCTCGTCGTAGCGTTCATAACGCATGAGGATTTTGGCATAGAGCTCAATCAGACTGGAGTTGCTTGTCGCCCCGTCTTCCGAAAGGTTCTTGTATCCCGCAATCGTTTCCATCTCTAAAAAATTCAAGAACTCTTTATCCTTGACCAGTTCCTGTAGAGAAAGAGTGGTGGATGTGATGCCCTGTTCTTGAATCTCCGCCGCTTTTTGGTTGCTGTATTTGCGGAGCGCCTGCAAATGCAGAAACGACTGAAACCCTTTGAGTAATTCCGGATTATCCGGCGCAGTGCGCAATGCCTCAAAATAAACCCGCTGCGCCCCCTCATAGTTCCTGTTTTCCTGAAAAATCCGCGCAAGGTTCGTGTAGGAGTTCACAAGATTCGGACGGTAATGGACAGCCTTTCCATATAAATCAAGGCATTTATCAACATCGCCTTTGATAGCATAAGCCGAGCCCAACATAACCAACGCCATGATATCTCTCGAATTCAGCGTTAGTATTTTTTCATAAACCTCCACCGTCTTATCCAGATTGCCCATGAACTGGTAGTAATTGTTTCCCAGCGCCTGCAGCGATTCCATATTATTCGGTTCGTAGGCGAGTATCTGCCGATACGACATTTCCGCTTTAACATAATCGCGATTTGCCTCGAATATTTTTGCCAACAGCAGATGAGCGGGGGTGAACTGGGAATCGGTCAGGATAATCTCCGTGCAAATCTGAACGGCTTTATCATTTTTGTTCATGAGAAAATAGCTCTGGGCGATTTTATAGCGCGCCCTCAGCGAACCCGGATCCGCCTCATGCGCCTTTTGAAACATCTCAACCGCTTTGGCATATTTGAATTTCTGGATATACATCTGACCGAGTAAGTAATAGCTGCGCGATTGTTTAAGAGTTTTAATGACGGAAGTGTCCGTATCATCTGCGGAATACATATCGGAGGCAAAATCGAGCAAACCAAAATTCTCCAGATCCTCCCTGTTTAACAAATCGGCAATCACAGATGATGGCGTTTGCTCTGACGCCGCGTTAGAGGCTGAAAGAAAAATTGGCAACGCCAAGAGCGCCGCCGCAACCAGTGTTATTTTGATTTTATGCATTTTCCCTTTATCGCATTTAATATATGGGAAATTTCTTAAAACGAGAGTCCGAATGTCAAGATAAGGCTTTCATAGAATTTCAAAATTATTAATGGGCGGTGTTGCGGCTTGAAAGCTCTCTTGCAATCATCGCGCCCACTCGGGCGTTGTTTTTTATCAACGCAAGATTCGCTTTCAGGCAGCGCCCCCCAGTTATTTCATTCATCTGTTTCAAAATGGCTGGCGTTACATCCCGCCCATGAACATCGCATTCTTTCTTGATGAACGCCTCCGCCTTCGCAAGGGCTGCCTCAACTTCCGCGCTCGAAAGCGCCGCCTTCGCAGGCACAGGCACAGCCGTCAGCAGGCTTGTTTTATGTCCCAGCGCTTCCTGCGCCATGAACACCGCAACCGCTTCCTCCGGCGAGTTGACGCGCATATCCACCCTATAGGGACTTTGCCGAATATAAAACACCGGAAAAGAATCAGTCTCGTATCCAAGAACGGGGATTCCCATCGTTTCCAGATATTCCAGCGAGGCGCGCACATCAAGGAGCGATTTGACCCCCGCCGAAACAACAATCGCGCGATAACGGCTGAGCGCCGTCAAATCCGAGGATATATCGAACGATTCGCCAAAACCCTTGTGAACGCCGCCGATTCCTCCCGTGACAAAAACTCCGATACCTGCAAGAGAGGTTGCCATCAACGATGTGGAAACGGATGTTGCGCCCCATATTCCGCGCGCGCAAACAGCGGCGATGTTGCTCAAATTGGTTTTCACAATGTCCTTGCGGATAGCAAATTGTTCCAATTCTTTCTCATCCAGACCAATTTTCAGCTTGCCGTCAATGATGCCGATTGTGGCGGGAACCGCGCCCTCGCCCCGAATGATGTCCTCACACTCCTGAGCCATTTTTAGATTTTCAGGGTAGGGGAGCCCAAAGGCAATAATCGTGGATTCGAGAGTCACAACCGGTTTATTTTGGGCAACCGCCGCCTGCGCCTCATCGCCCAGCGCGACTGCATCGGATATCTTTTTCATAAATATATCCTTTTACGAAATTATTGTTCTGATTAATCCAAGCATTTTAATTCATTGCAAGAAATTTGATGACACAAAAAGCCGGGATAAGTTTTAACATATAAAATTTTCTCATTGCGCGCATGAATGAAATCATAGAAACAAAACTTGCTTTAATGCCAAAAAAAACCGTCATATAAAAAATATGAACAGACTCCAATCATTTCAGATAGAGCGGCTTGAGGGGAATGAAGAATTCATAAGATTGCGCGAACGCCTTGAAAAAGGCGAAAAGGCAATCCCGATTTGCGGGCTGGCAGGGTCTTCGCTTGCCTATATACTCGCCGCCTTGTGCAGCAAACGCTCCCACCCCTTGCTCCTCATCGCCTCCAATCGAGAACGCGCCGAGCAAATGGCGGACGACATGCAATTTTTCGGCGTGCAGAATGTTTTTCATTTCCCCGACACAGAAACGCTGCCCTACGAGTTGGATGAGCCACATGTTGAAATAGCGGCGCGCCAGATTGAGTCTTATGAAATGCTCTGCCGCATCGCAGACGGCGAGGAGTTCGCAGAAGGCAAGGCGCCCGTCATTATCGCCCCGCTGGAATCCCTGCTGCAAAAAATATTGGCGCCCGAATTCTACAGACAAAAAAGAGTTCGTATCCGTTGGGGGCAAACTCTGGACATCAATGACCTATGCGCCCGACTTGTGGACATCGGTTACGAGCGCTCCGCCGTTGTTGAAGCGCGGGGCGAGTTTAGCGTGCGCGGCGGCATCATTGACATCTTTGCCCTCCCGATGGAAAACCCAATCCGCATAGACCTTTTCGGACGCGAGGTGGAATCCATTCGTCCTTTCGATTCCTTCACCCAGCGCTCCTTTCAATTGAAGGACACGCTCGAGGAGGTTGCCATTCCTCCCGCCAAACTTGTCGCGCTGACGAGAAAATCCATTGAGGCAAACATCAATCTTGCCGTCCTTTTGGATTATCTTTCTGCCAATGCCCTGATTGTTCTGGATGAGCCGGACGCCTTTGAGCCGCAATCGGAACGATTTGAGCAGCTTGTGGAGCAGCAGTATTTCGAGGCAAGCGCGCATAGCGAACAACACACCCCGCCGGAGCGGCTTTACAGCAGCTGGAGCGCCCTTCATCCGCGTCTCGGCGCCTTTGCGGTTATTTCGCATAGCCAGCTTTCTGTTTTAGAAACAGGCGGCGCTAAATCAATTCGCTTTGCCTCATCCTCATTTGAAGATGTGCGCCCCTCATTTGAACACTATCTCGAATTGATAAAAACAAGGCAGTTGGCGGACTATCACATCAATGTGGTCTGCGACAATGAAGGACAGTTGCAGCGCTTTGATGAGTTATTGCGCGAGCATGAGATTTCCGCCGCATCGTTTATCCCCGGTTTGAAACAGGATTTGAAGTGGTCGCCCGAAGTGGGCAAAGGCGGACTGCGGGATATTGTCCTTTCGATTGGCAATCTGCACGAAGGATTCAGCCTCTCCGGCGCGCAGACGCTTTTTATCACAGACCGAGAGATTTTTGGACGCTACAAAAGGCGCCATGTCTATCGCCGTGTTTATAAAGGCGCGCCCATCGCCGCGCCAACGGAGATTGCCCGCGATGAATTTGTTGTTCATGTGGATCATGGCATCGGCAAATTTCTCGGCATCCGCACTCAGATGATTGACGGACGCAAAGTTGACCTGCTCGAAATACTATACTCTGATGATGCGCGGCTTTTGGTGCCGGTGGATAAAATCAGACTCATCCAAAAATATTCCATCGTGGAAAATGTCCAGCCCTCGCTTGATGAACTCGGCTCTAAGGCGTGGCTGGCTCGCAAAAAAAAGACAGAAGAAAAAATTGAGCAGATGGCAGATGAACTCCTCAACCTTTATGCCCGCCGCACCATCGCCAATGGATATTCTTACTCATCCGACACCGTCTGGCAGAGCGAGTTTGAATCTTCGTTTATTTATGAAGAAACGCTGGATCAGTTGACTGCTATCGAACAGGTCAAGCGCGACCTTGAAATGGATAAGCCGATGGACCGCCTTGTTTGCGGCGATGTTGGATACGGCAAAACAGAGGTCGCGCTGCGCGCCGCTTTTAAAGTTGTGCAAGAAGGCAAACAAGTTGCCGTACTTGCGCCCACAACCATCCTCTGTCAGCAGCATTACAACACATTTTCCGAGCGCTACGCCGAATATCCTTATAAGGTGGAGATGCTGAGCCGATTTCGAACCGCCTCAGAACAGCGAAAAATTCTTGAACGAGTCAAAAACGGCGAAGTCCATGTCATTGTCGGCACGCACCGTCTCCTTTCAAAGGATGTGGCATTTTCAGATTTAGGGCTGGTCATTGTGGACGAAGAGCAACGCTTCGGCGTCCAACACAAAGAGCGTCTCAAAGAAATGCGCACGTCTGTGGATTTTCTGACGTTGACGGCAACGCCGATTCCGCGCACGCTTTATATGGCGCTTTCAGGTCTGCGCGACTTGAGTATCATCAACACCCCGCCGCCCAATCGCCTCCCCATCAAAACCAGAATGATTCACTGGGACGATGAACTTATTCGCGAGGCAATTCTGCGCGAATTGAATCGCGGGGGTCAGATTTTTTTTGTTCATAACCGCATTCAGAATATTGATTACATCGCCGAACGATTGAAGAAAATCCATCCTGCTTTGCGCATCGCCATCGCTCACGGTCGTCTCAATGAAAACGAACTGGAACATGTGATGCTCGATTTTGTTGACCAAAAATATGACGCCCTGCTTTCAACCTCCATTATAGAAAACGGTCTCGATATCCCCAACGTCAATACCATCATCATCAACCGCGCCGATGCCTTCGGATTGGCGCAACTCTATCAACTGCGCGGGCGCGTCGGCAGAGACGTCAAACAGGCTTATGCTTATCTCATCACCCCCGCCGGCGAGGCGATTACCGACGCCGCCATCCGCCGTCTGGCGGCTATTAATGAATTCACCGAACTTGGCGTCGGATTCAACATTGCCATGCGGGATTTGGAAATTCGGGGCAGCGGCAATCTGCTGGGCAAGGAGCAACACGGCTGCATTGTCTCTGTGGGATTTGATTATTATTGCTCCCTTCTTGAAAAAACCGTCCGGCGTTTAAAGGGAGAACATGTTGAAGATTTGCAGCCGCCTGAAATAAAATGGAATGTGGAGGGCTATCTTCCCGCCGATTATATCCCTGTTGAATCGCAACGCGTGGGAATATACAAACGCCTCTCGGAGGCTCTGAAACGCAATCAATTGCAGGATATCAACGATGAACTCAAAGATCGTTATGGCGCCATTCCCCTGCCGGTGGAAAATCTTATCAAGGTTTCGGAATTGCGCATTGCCGCAATGGAACGGGGCGTCAGACGTATTATCGAAACGCCGCAAGGTTATAAATTAAGCCTTCGCGCCGGCGCTGATATCGCCGAGTTTTCGCGCAACCTGCAAGAGTCCCGCCGCTCCATTAATGATAAAGCTCTCATCAAAGCCGAAGATGATGAAACGATTGTTGTTCAATATGCAAACTGGAGAAAACTCCCGCGGCTTGAAAAAGCAATCCATCTGTTAAGCGCAAAGGCTGCTCAGGAGTAATATCTTGTGAAGCGGAAAATATTTTGCATCCTGTTATTTTCAACGCCTCTTTTATTAACAGCGGATCAGATTGTTCTGAAGAATGGCGGCGTGATTAATGGCAGGATTGCGGTAAAAACAGAAAAAAAAATCACCATCCGCAGCGCCTCCGGCGAGTTGACCATCCCGATAAATAATATCCGCCAATGGCGCATGGAAACGACCGCCGAAAATTTTTTATGGGATGCCGATGCCCGACTTGCCTTTGGCGACCTTGATGGGGCGTTGGCTGCGCTCGCCCAATCCCTTGCCGACGGTCTTTCTTATCCGGATTTAATTCAGTTTATTATGCCCAGAATAGAATCTATAGAAAAAATATTCGCGGAAAAAAAAGATAACAAAAATAAATATGGCGCGCAGATACTGTCCCTGTTTCCCGCTGACGGCATCGCTTATTTCAAAGACAACCCAACCAGCGCCTCGATGGAATTTGCATATTACATTGCTCGGATGCTCGCACAGAGCAACCAGCCGCAAAGCGCCGCCCGGCTTTACATGTCTCTTTCGCATGATTGGTATGAAAAAAATAAACTAAACCAAACCGCTGCCGTCAATTTCCTCAAAAATGAAATCTTGCGCCTTGCCATGAGCGGAGATTATGACGGCGCTGTGGAAATTCTGGAATATCTGCAGGAGGTTGACCACGAACTGGGACGCTCCAGCAAGATTTTGCTTTATTTGAAATGGGCGGCGCGCCTTCGAGAACAAGGACAGTGGGAAGAGGCGGCAGATATTTATCAAACAAAAATTCAAGACATCTCGCGCGAATTGGCTGCCAATCGCCTCTCCTTTCTCCTCGATTATATTACCGGCGCGGCAAAAAAAGATTCAGATTGCGAAAGAGGAATCAAACTGCTCCAAAAATATGGAAACCTTTTGCCTCCCGACGAAAAATCTAAACAGTTTGCGGAACTTTCAATCGCCGCGGGCAAAATCGCCCTCGATGATAAACGCACCACTGCGGCTCGCGCTCTATTTCAATCCGCGTTTGAGGAACGCGGCGCAATTGACGAACGGCTCCTTTTGCTTTGCGATTATAAAGAACGCGCAACGCAACTAAAGCCGGATGATTATCTCGGACATTACAGGCTTGGATTGTTTTGCAGAAAATCCAATCTCGAATGCGAGGCGAGGCACCATTTCAATCTTGCGCTTGCCTCATCGGAACTCAAAGAAGAGGCGATAAATGAATTGGCGCTTCTGACGTCAAAAGAACGCCTTAAGTCTATGGCGGATGCCATAAAATTATTTGACATGAATGAATGGGCGGCTTGCCTTGACCTGCTCCAGCCTCTGTTGAATGATACAACGACAACGCAAGGTTTGGAAGAAGCCGCGCGTCTTGCATCGCTCTGCCGGCAAAAAATGCAAGCGGAGGGCGAAAAACGACCCGCCAAGGCGATTGTCCTTTTCCAACAGGCGGAAAGGTTTTTCATCTTTGAAGATTATGAACGCGCGCTCGAAAAACTGGAAATCATCCTGCGCTCATATCCCGACGTCCCCGTTGCAAGACAGTCAAAAGAACTAATGCAACGGGCTAAGCAGCGCCGCGATCTTGCCCGCCTCGAAGGAAAAGAGCCGCTCTCAACAGGAAAAGTTATTAAACCGGAATATACTCCTCTTGACGCCGGCGAATTAAAGTCCCAGATAAACAATCTGCTTGATTCATTGAATGAGAAATAATTTATGAAACAATGGAAATATGCAGATTTGCCGTGGGTGGAAAAACAGGGGGGCTGGCTCCTTTCGCTCTTCATCCATCTTGCAATATTCTCGTTTCTTTTGACCTATTCGCCATCAAGCAAAATCTCCCGCAACAGGGCATATCCTCGCCAAATATTTCTCAAGTTCTCCGCGCCGAAAGAAAACTCCGCCGATTCCTCGAAATTGCCTGAACCCGCCCGCGCCACTCAGGCAATGGAGCCGGAGGCATTGTTTACGGAAACTGCGTCTGCAAATCCGTATGAACATCCCGCCGTGCCCCATCCATACGAATCCGCCATCGCGGAATTTCGACGAGAACAGGAAGATGCCGCAAAAGAACTTGCGCAATCCTTTGCCGGTCTGCGCGGCGAAATCGAAAGACGCGCCCCCGCAGAAACCAAAGCGGCGCCGGCGGATGTCAGTTCCATCGGCGCGGCGCAGGGAGCCGTCCGCGTGTTTGACATCTCAAAAGTCCCCGAAGCCGTCGCCGCGACAGTCCTTGAACGTTATGATATAAGAATATCGCAGAAGTATATGGATGGCGGCGCGTTCAATCCAAATTACTTAAGCAGCGCAAGGCTCCGCGATAAAACCTTTGTCAATGTTGCAGGTTCAGGTTTTTATGAAGTCTTTGAAGTATCGCGCCGCGCCGTCCAACGCCTGATCCTTCTTGAATCAAGGGAAATGGCGGTGCGCGGTCTCAACCCTGATAATACCCGCGTCATTAAGGTTGTCTTCGGCATCATTGAACTGAGCGGCGGCATCGCCCAAAACGAACAAAACGATTCAAAAGGCTATGATCTGGGCATCACGGAATTTCAGTTCGAGGAGATTAAATAGAACTATGCGCATATCTGAGATTTTGAAAGAATTAAATCAACTCATGGAAAAGGGCGATAGCGCAGCGCTGGCAACCATCATTGCCGGCGAAGGCTCCACACCGCGTAAAATCGGCGCAAAGATGCTCATCCGTCCGGATGGCTCAACCATGGGAACAATCGGCGGAGGAATCGTTGAGGCGCAAGTCATCAAACGCGCTGTTGCCTCGATAAAAAACCGATGCCTGGAAGTGGCATCATATAATCTTAGGGCAATTAATGACCCAGATACCGATATGCGTTGCGGAGGAAGTATGACAGTCATGATTGAACCGGTAATCCCGCCCGATCCCGTTTTCATATTCGGCGGCGGACATGTGGGGTTTGCCATCTATAACATCCTATCCACACTGGATTTCAATATCACTATTGTGGATGACCGAAAACTTTATGCCGCTTCCAAACGGTTCCCTCTTGCTAAAAAAGTCCTCTGCGCGCCCTTTGATAAAGCGTTTGAAAAAATCGCAATCAACGAACAGTCTTATATCATCATCTGCACTCGGGCGCATAAAAATGACGAAGACTGTCTGCGCCAAGCATTCAAAACACCCGCCTGTTATATTGGGATGCTGGGCAGCCGAACAAAAGTGGCGGCGTTCAAAAAGATTCTGCAAGAAGACGGCGTCCCGAAACGCAGAATAAATCAACTTCATTCCCCCATCGGACTCTCCATCGGCGCAGTCACGCCGGAGGAGATCGCCGTCAGCGTGGCTGCGGAACTGATTCAATTCCGCGCAAACCGCTCCCATGCGTGAAACATCTCGACAAAAATTAAAAAACGTCTTGACGCCTTATCCTTAAATATTTCTAAAAATCATCTCAGTTGTATGATGGAAAGGCTTTTTCTTGGAAGGCGGAAAAAATGGCTCTCTGGATGGCGGCGAAACGTTAGAATGGAACGTTTACCCCGCCCGAAGCCACCCGCGCAAAACCGCGATCGCCTTATGCGTTATTGCGGCTTTTTGCCTTTTTGTGCTTTGGCGCACAAACGCTGTCATCTGGGCGGTTTTTTCAGCCGCTGTGCTTTTTCTATCCTTGAGCCGCTTTTTTTTGCCAACCCATTATACCCTAACGCCGGGGCATCTGATTATCAACTTCATGGGGATTCGCCGTAAAAAGGCGTGGTCTGAGTTCCGGCGCGCGGATGGAGTCAAAGGCGGGGTGTTTTTATCCCCTTTTGCCCAGCCTTCACGGCTGGATAATTATCGAGGGCTCCTCCTGCTTTGCAGAAACAATAAACCTGAGGTGCTTGAGTTTGTCCAAAAGCGTATCCACGACTAAAATGACATTCCGTCAGAGGATGAGGAACGCCTTCGCCGTGGGTGATGAAGGCGAACCTGCGTCCGAAGACCTTGCCGCCCTCGATAGGCTCGCTTCCTTTATTGCGACTCGCCGCCTTGAAGCCCCGGCAATTTTATTCTTACAAAGCCTCGTGCCCATTTCCTATCTGGGCAGCCAAGCAATGATCGGACTGGAGCCTATTGTCGGTCCATTTTGGCCCAAAGGCGATTGGGAACGCCTTGCGCGTATCTTTGAACGCCGTGATGGCATTGAACGTTTGACATTGCGAATTGAACACCTTGTTTCAGAAAGAGAAGCCAATGGAAGCAAAAGATCTTAATGTAATAATTGCAACAGATTGCGGAAGCACAACAACCAAAGCCATCCTTATCGAAAAAAACGAAAAGGGTGAATACCGCCAAACCTTCCGAGGCGAAGCGCCCACAACCGTTGAAGAACCTTACAATGACGTCACCCGCGGTGTCCTCAATGCATTTCAAGAAGTTCAGGAACTCTCCGGACGCAAAATCCTTGATGGCGAAAAAATCATTCATCCGGCTAACGGGAAAGAAGGCGTTGATATCTATATCTCTACATCCAGCGCGGGAGGCGGACTTCAAATGCTTGTGGCGGGCGCGGTGAAAGCCATGACGGCGGAAAGCGCCCAACGCGCCGCCCTTGGCGCAGGAGCCATTGTCATGGACGTCCTTGCATCCAATGATGGACGCCTGCCTCACCAGAAAATAGCCCGCATCCGAAGCCTCCGTCCCGATATGATTCTCCTGTCCGGCGGAACCGATGGCGGAACCGTGACACATGTTGTTGAAATGGCAGAATTCATCTCCGCCGCCAATCCCCGTCCCCGTCTTGGTCAAACATACACCCTCCCTGTTATTTATGCGGGCAATATCGCAGCCCGCGAAAATATAAAAGACGTCCTCGAAAAAAAGACAACCCTTTATATCACAGATAACATCCGCCCCACCCTCGAACGCGAAAACCTCTTCCCGGCGCGGCAGGAAATCCAAAACCTTTTTATGGAACATGTCATGGCGCAAGCGCCCGGCTACGGCAAATTAAAAGAATGGGTCGAAGTCCCCATCATGCCCACCCCAGGCGCAGTCGGATATCTCATCCACGCCGTTGCGGAAGAAGAGGGCATTAACGTTATGGGGGTGGATATCGGCGGGGCAACAACGGACGTCTTCAGCGATTTTGATGGCAACTTCAACCGCACCGTTTCTGCAAATCTGGGTATGAGCTACAGCGTTTCCAACGTCCTTGCCGAGGCGGGTTTGCAAAACGTGCTGCGCTGGCTGCCCTTTGAAATTGAAGAAGAAGACCTCGCCAACCGAATCAAAAATAAAATGATTCGACCAACAACCATTCCCCACACAAAAAATGAACTTATTATTGAGCAGGCGCTGGCGCGCGAAGCCCTGCGTCTGGCTT
>ERZ795051.3425-NODE-3425-length-16156-cov-13.157257_pt1 | contig 16156 bp, 34 predicted proteins | sample MGYA00375135_ERZ795051 | MGnify/ENA primary metagenome ERZ795051 (study PRJEB30180, sample SAMN05720222) | activated sludge metagenome | isolation source: Anaerobic digester | place: Japan | collected 2015-05-26 ... | reverse complement strand
TCATCTTCCGCAGCGTCCGCGCCAGGCTCGCCTGCTTCCGCGTGCGCGCGTCGTACCGGTCCGGGTTGGCCCGCACCTTCGCCGCGAACTGCGCGACCGTGAGGCCGCGCGACTCCGCCTTCCTCGTGAACGCGCCGGGGCGCTTCACGGCTCCCTTGATCCAGTTCTTCGTCACTTTCGCTACTCCTCCAGCACGCCGAGAAGATCTTCCTCCGGCAGCATCTGGTATTCCTTGCCGTCCAACTTTATCTCCGTGCCGCCGTACTTCGGCAGCAAGACCTTGTCGCCCTTCTTGACGCTGAACGGGGCGTCGCGGTTGCCCGTGGCCACGACCTTTCCGAGCGTCGATTTCTCCTTTGCGGCGTCGGGGATGTATATCCCGCCGCGCACGACTTCCTCTTCCTTCACGAGCTCCACGAGCACGCGGTCTCCCATCGGCACCAGTTTCATCTTTCGCTTTCTCCTCTCATTCGTCGTCCCAGCACCGGCAGCCCGGGTCGTCCGAGCCGCAATGGGTGCAGAACTCCTCGAACACCAGTTTCCGCTGCGCCGGCGTCATGCCGCGCAGCAGCTTCAAGGCGATCGCCTCGTCCGGGAATGCGGAGCTTTCCGCGACCCGCTGCAGGCAGCGGACGCAGGTGCCGTCCGCCAGCAGGACGTCGTCCAGGCGGCTCTCGCCGCACGTTTTGCAGACGCGCTTCATTTGGCCACGCCCAGCAGGCAGCGCTCGCATACAAGCGGGCCGTTCTCCGGACCTTCGGAACGGACATAAAAGTCGTTACCGGGCATGCAGCGCGACACGGAGCCGCACTCCGAGCACTTGCACAGCCTGCCGCGGTAGTCGATCCCGCCGTTACCGATCACCTCTTCCTCGGTTGACTTATCGTCCACGCCCTTTTCGGGCACGCTCATGATTTGCTCGGGGGTTTCCCCGCCGAACCGGCGACCTACATAAGTTGTCGTGCACTCGGCGCACCACAGCTCGTCGCCTACATGCCCGACGAACCATTGATGGTTTATCCGCTCTTTGCACTTCGCGCAGGTTTTTCCTACTGCGGACAAATCGGACGAGCACATTATCACGGCCTTCATTTCTTCGTCGCCTCCTCGAACGCCTTCTTCATCAGCCTGTCCGTCGCCAGCAGGACGCAGCGGCAGGGCAGGACGAAGCCCGCCTCCGTGCGCGCCGTCCAGCCGCGGCCGAAGCACTTTCCGCAGTTCGGCTTCGCCAGGTGCGCCGGGATCGCGGACACCGGGCAGCCGCGCTTGGCCGGGCCGGCCGGCAGCTCCGGCGGCCTGTCCTCCACCGGAGACTGCGACAGGGCTTGCGGCGCAAACTCTTCCTTCTGCTCCGGCGTCAGGTCGTACTTGGTCGGATCCATTCCGCTCATTTCCTCTCCTCTATCGCCAGGGTCCCGTTTTCCAGCAGCTTGACGTCGGCGATGCGCGGGTACCAGCGCTCCGCCTTGCCCTTCGACCCGTCGGCCAGGATCGCCTTCTTCTTGCGCCAGCCGATCAGCTCGGCCGGGTGATGGGCTACCCACTTCTTCAGGACGTCGCCGCGCTCCTCGACCAGCTTGTGGACGTGCTCGCTGAACGACTGTCCGCAGGACTGGATCCCGACCGCTCCGCGGACCGGGTCGATGCACAGGATGTCCATCCAGCCGAACGCGTCCTGCCGGATGCACAGGGGGCCGACGAATTTCTCCACGATCGCGCAGTCCCAGCCGCGCGATCTCAGCAGCGCCATGGTTCTCTCGGTAGGGCTCATTTCTCGATCTCCCTCTTCACGGTTATATAGGCCGGAATCCAGACCTGCCACCGATGCTTCCGGGCCGGGTTCCTCCGGTACTCGGCGAACCAAGGCCTCTTCACGCCGCGGATCGCCGACTCCCCGTCCCTCCGGCCTTCCGCATACGCCTGCGACATGGCGTCGCGGAACCAGTGGGTCAGGGAGTTGACGTCGAGGGCCTCGTCCTTGCCCCAGGCGGCGGCGTGCGCGCGAAGCGCGTTCGTCCAGACCCGGGGATCCAGGGATTTCGGATGTTGGGCGTCGATCATTTCCCGCCCCAGTCCGACATGTCCACGTCCTGCGCGCAGTTGCGGCAGTATGCGGCGTAGCGGCCCCGGTGCGGGGCCGGCACCCATTCCCGGCAGCCGCAGCGCGGGCACTTCGGCAGCCGCAGCAGGAAGAACCCGGCCGCCAGCAGGGCGGCGAAGAGCACGGTCAGGGAGGCGAAGATCGCGGTCACGCTCATGCCCGCTCCCACGGCTTCTCCATGGTCCAGCCCAGCCGCTTGGCCAGGCGGTTCGCCTCGGCCACGGCGTCCTTCTGCCTTTTCCGGACGACCATCAAGGTAGTCGTCTCGGCCTTGTCCTCCAGCTTGGCGACGAACCGGACGCCGTCCGCCAGCGTCCCCTTCTCGAATTTCATCAGCGTTCCTTCGACCGCCGTCTTCATTTGTGTCTCCTCGATTCGAACTTCCTCGTACCCACCATCCACAGCCGCTTCGCCGGGACGTTCTCCCGGCTGCGGTACTCCGCCGTCCACTCCGTCCTCCGGCCCTCCGGGTAGAACCGGCAGCGCTTCAACTTGGTCTCTTCGCTCATTTTTCTTCTCCTGTTTCCTGTTCGGCCGGGGCGTCGTGCCCCGGCAAAGCCTTCTCCCCGGCTTCCAGCGTCACCGGCCCGGACGCGTTCACGGTGATCCAGGGGCGCTTGCCCTTGGACTTGTCGAGCGTCTCGCGCAGGGATTCCGGGAGTTCCGGAGTCTTGCCGTCCGCGGCCGCGGCCTGCAGGACGAGCCCGCCCAGCTGCGCCGCGGATTCCGCCAGCCGCCGCACGTCGGTCATGCGGAACTTGTTGTCCTCGTCCCTGAGCGCGTCCTCGATGGCGCCGGCGATGCTCTTCATCACGGGCGAGTAGCCGTCGATGATGCCCTGCGCCGCCGCGGAACGCTTCTCCGCGATCAGCTCCGCGTAGCGCACGGCCGAGGAGACCTGCAGGTCCTCCAGTCGCTCGATGCGTTGCTTGCGCCAGCCCATGGTGTCCACCATGCGCCGGACCACCTCGACCGGGAGCTTGGGGAACTTCGTCGCCAGCTCGGCCGGGCCGGCGACGGCGCCGGACACGTACGCGTCGTGCGCCGCCGAGACCAGCCCGAGCAGCTCCGCGCGGTCGGCCACCTCCGGGCAGAACGCCAGCAGCTTGTCGAACCGGTCCTCTTTTTCGGCCAGCGGGTTTTCGCTCATTTCGCCTTCTCCGATCCGACGTATACCGGAAAGTCCGGCGGCGCGTCAACCAGCACGATCGCGTCCGTCCGCAGGCACAGCAGCGGGCCGGGCACGGAAACGCCGGCCAGACGCAGGTCGGCTTTGGCGGACTCCTCCGTCCTCGCCAGGCTGCCGGCGAACGGCCGCAGGTCGCCGTTCTCCAGCTGCTCGGCGAACAGCCAGACCTTCAGCTTCCCGTTGGACATCTCTTCGTATTTCAATCTGCGCCCCACGCTACGCCTCCCATCCGGCCAAGGCGGCGAGCCTGGCGTTGACTTCGTCCACGATGACGGACGCCAGCGAGATCAGCACGGGGTCCATCCGGAAACGCTCCGGCTTTCCGCCGGGATAGTCCGACGGCACGGACGCGTCCACGCGGGCTTCCGTCTCCTTGACCACTTCGTCTACGTCGATCAGCTTCATGTCTGGTGCTCCGTGTTCACGGTCGGGTCGAACGGGCGCAGCATCGCGTCGTCGAACCGGATCCGCCATTTTCCGTTCTGCAGCTTGTCCACCCCGAACCCGCGCGAGGCCAGGGTCGCCAGCGCGCCGGTCAGCTGCTGGCTCGATATGCGCCCCATGATCTGCGGCGCGAAGACGGAGAGCTCGCGGTACAGCCGGGAGGCCCGGCCTTCCCACGTCCAGGCCGCCCCGGCTCCGGGCTCGACGTCGACGCGGACCGCCCCGGAGAGCGAGGCGGACACTTCCGCCGGGTTCTCGCGCCACTCCTCCAGCATGTCGCAGAGGACGTCGAGCAAGGTGTTCGGGACGCCCGTGGACGATGCCGCCTCGCGCAGGTCCTCGTGGTGGTAGGCGCGCACCCCGTAGCGCCCGCGGTAGGACATCGGCGCCAGCGTCCATTCCGGCGGCTGCCAGTCCAGCAGGAAGCGCGCGAAGAACGGCAGTTCCTTGGCGAGGATGCGCGTCTGCTCGTGCTCGCCGGGCAGGTACACGCCGTTCTTGACCTGGAACAGCGACGTCTTGTCGAGGTTGGACTGGTCGAGGGCCGGCAGGCTGCGCTGGCTCTCGGGGTCCAGGTTGAGCGCCACGATCGTGGTTCCGGCCCACTCCACCTGCCCTTTGACTCCGTGCTTCTTGTTGTACGGCAGAACCCGGCTGGCCTGCAGCTTCTTCAGCAGGGCCGAGAACCGCCGATGGAACTCCGGATTCGTGGACGGGGTCGAGTCGTCGACGAAGTTGATCGGGCTCTCCGCCACGTCGGAGTTGAAGGCGTTGCCCTCGACCATGTAGGACGATCCGTCGGCGACCGATCCGACCAGCCCGCCCAGGATGCCCCGCACGTAGAACGTCTTGCCGACTCCCGGGGGGCCGCCGAGGATCATGCTCTGGCGGAACGGCGGCTTCTTGAAGTAGGCGCCCTCGTAGATGCGCTTGGTCAGGGCCAGGTTGATGAACATCGGGATGAATTCGGCCGGGATGTCCTTCGGCGCCCAGAACGGGCGGTTCCTCGGAGGCTCGAACCATTTTTCGTAGAACGATTTCATCCACGGGAAGTACCGGCGCCCGTACAAGTCGAAGTCGCCGGCCGCCTCGGCGTCCAGTTCCGCCGCCGGAGCCGCGACGTAGTACGAGGCCGTGTTCAGGAAGCGCGAGTGGTCGAACTCGAGCGGCCCGGGGTCGCGGTGGACGAACGGCAGGGCCGCGACGACCTCGTTGGTCTTGATTATCGCGCCCTCCAGCTTGTCCGCCTCGCTGCTCTCGCCGCCCTTGCCGCGCTTGAACGAGATGCCGTCGTTGCGGAGATCGCGGCGCAGTTCCTCCAGGCCGCACGGACGCCACCGGCCGATGGCCTTGCTGAAAATCCAGAAGACGGCCGGCTCGGAGGTGTAGTACACGGACTCCATGTACTTGCCCCAGCGGTCGCCGCGCAGCTCGTCGACGAACCGGACGCCGAAGATCTCCTCCCAGGACACGAAGCTCTTCGGTCCCGTGAAGCAGATCATGCCGTGGTCGCCGACGACGCAGCCGCGCGGGTTGTCGGCGGACGGGTCCCAAAAGCGCAAGCCCTGCGCGCCGCGCGCGAACGCGCCTTCCCAGCGGCCGGGGAACTTGTCGGCCACGGCTTGGGCGATCGCCTCGAGGCTGACCGCAGGGCTTGCTTTTCCATCGGCGATCCGCAGGTCCTGGGCGGCCTCGGCGGCCCAGCCCAGCACCACGGAATGCGGCAGCGGCAGCGGGTTGGTCTCCCGCCATTCGCGGCCGATCTCGAAATACATGGACGGCTTGTGTCCGGAAACGTCGTATCCGCCGAGCCACTTGCTCGGCTTCAGGCGGTCGGCCAGCACCTTGTAGAAGTTCTTGGCGTGCTGCATCCCGGCCAGGCGCACGGGCTTCTCGAAGCGCCAGACGAGGCGGCGCTTGAACCGGCCGCTGTCGCCCTCGGACGAGAACGACTTGACGAGGTAGTTCGGGACGTACGGCGACGGCGAGTCCGCCAGCAGGATTTCCACCTTGTCGTCGGAGACGGCCAGGTCGTAGTCCGCGATGTACGCGGACATGGAGGCCGGCGGGTTGTCCTCGCCTTCGCCCTTGCCCTTCTCCGTCACGCGCATCTTGGGGTCGAGCCCCTCGACGCCGGAGATGAACGCGTGGCTCGTCGTGGCGGACGTGCGCCACGCTTCCATCTGGGCCTTGGTCTTGATCTCTTCGGGGATCGGGAAGTCCTTCCACTGGTCCCACGGGGCCGGCACGGCGATCGTCGTCGCCGATCTGGTGTTCGGTATGGCGCGCATCTTCAGTTCCCTTGAAAACGCTACTTGGTGTAGACCTTGGATTCCTTCGACTCCAACCCGAGCGGGATGAACGACGCCCAGGAGTTCCTTCCGGCGTCGAGGATGATCCGTTCGGCCTCTTCCAGGGACTGCCCAGGCTTCTTCAGGATGACGAATTCGTCGTGCACGGTGACGCCGACGTCGTAGCCGTGCGCGTCCAAGGCGCGCCACGCATCGACGAGAATGTCTCTCGCGGCCCCCTGGCATATGTTTTCAACGATATTTGCGCCATAAGTCTTTCTGTACGAGCTAGATGCACCACGCTCAATCATCGTGAAGTATCCGGTGAAGGAGACCAGCTTGGACTCTCCAGTGACCTTGTCCTTCACGATCTTCTTCACCGTCCGCTCGCGCGGATACCAGTAGCGCATGATCCGGCCGGACGGAAGTTTCACGGTCATGCAATCCAGCCGCCTCGCGCAGGCCTTGGAAATCATTGCGTCCATGGCGCCCCAGAACTTCACGACGCGCGGGTTGTCGGCGCGGTATTGCTTCACCGCCTCGATGCCTTCCTCGTCGGTCAGGCGGAGCTTGGCCATCGTCCAAGCCGTCTTGGCGAACTTCGGACCGCCGCAGCCGTATCCACCTCCGAGAACGCGCGCTTTCGCCAACCGGTACAGCTTGTCCAGCTTCGGATCCGTCTCGCCCTTCTTCTTCAGATCGGTTCCGTCCCAGCCCATCGTCTTGGCGGCGTGCGCCTCGTACACCGAAACGCCCTTGCGCACCAGCTCCAGCTGCTCCTCGTCGCGGACGAGCGCCAGCAAGACTCGCGCCTCGATTTGCTCGTAGTCGAGGATCAGCAGGTCGCCGACGAAACAGCGGCGCAGATCGAACCCGGATTCCGGGACGTCCTCTCCGGAGACGTCCCTGCCATTCTTGTCCTTCGTTCCTTCCGGATACTTCTCCGAGCAAAACATCGGCTTGCGCGGCAGGTTCTCCATGTTGAACCGTCCGTCTCCGGAGAAGCGCCCGGGATGCGCGCCATGGTACTTCTTGCCGTAGTGGTAGATTCCGTTCGCGTCGACGTATTTCTGCAGGTGCAGGAATTTCTGGAGCAGGGCGTTCTGCCGCCGCCAGTCGCGCACGGCTCCGATCCAAGCGAAGCGGTCGCCGTATTGGTCTTCCCAAGCCTCGCAATCCTCGTCGTCCTGGGCGAAGCTGGACGGGTACCACATCATGCGCTTGAGCAGGTCCTGGCCGTCCTCGCGGATTATGGCGCAAGGATATTCGCGCCCTTTGGGGGAGCCCCACAAGTCGTTCAACGTCTTGGTGACGAGCTCGAAATTTGAATACCGGTCGAGCGCATTCGTATCGGCGAACGACACCGACAAAGCGACCTGCTCGGCTTCCGTCAACGGACGGATTTCGTCGACCTCGTTCTGCGCCTGTTCGATGATCTTCTTGCGCGCCAGCGGGGTCTTGCCTTCCGGCCACTCCCACGGGATGTTCCGTTCGGCGGCGAACAGGCGTTCCTGCAGCCCGGACACGCAGCGATCGACGTAGTCGCGGTCGACGGGCATCCCGCGCCAGCCGGCCTCGCGGTTCAGGCGCGACACTTCCCGCTCGGGCTCGGGCCACAGTTCGGAATACTCGTCCCACAGGCGCAAGGTCAGCAGGGCGTCGTTGGCGGCGTACTTCAAAATCTCCGGATCGTCCATGAGCCGGTCAACCGGGACGCCCTTCATTTTTTCGCGGGCGTTTTTTCCGGCGACGGCCAGGTCCGGCAGCTTGAAGACGAACTTGGCGATGTCCTTGAGCGGAGCCGGGAACTTCAGGTAGCGGGCCAGGTCGATCGTGTCGTGCACGGCCACCGGCGAGAAAGCGGGAATCTTGCCTTCTTCCTGCAGCCGGCGCGTCACCAGCGCGTCAAACGAGGCGTTGTGGTGCAGGACGATTTGTCCGTTCAGCAGGGACCAGTCGAATTTCGACGGATGGCCCACCCATAAAAAACCGTCCGGTCCGGCCACCGATACGAGATAGGCGTTGAAGCGCTTGTCGTATACGTAGGGCCAAACCGGAATCTTCTTGAGACTGTACTCGGCGTCGTAGTACGTCTCGTAATCCACCGAGAAAACGCGTTTCTCCATCTTCAGTTCCCTTTTTGCCACCGCGTGGCATCCGTTTCTTCTCCGCCGGACCCGCGTCCAGCGTCGAAGAGAGAACCACAAGGTGCCCCGCCCCGTCAAGGGATTTCGGAAAAAAAAGTTTCCGCGACAAAAAAAAAGCCCCCGCCTCCTTGCGGAGACGGGGGCCATGGCGTTCCCGGATTACGGGAATTCGTCGGTGTCCTTGGCGGACGCCGGCACGCTCATCGCGGACCGGATGTTCTCGACGACCGTGGCGTCGAGCAGGCCCTTGAAGCGGGCTCGGATGACGAACGGACGATTGGTCGAGAACTTCGACGGAGCGGACAGCTCCGTGCGCAGCTCCCAGAGACCGGAGTAGAGGCCGGTCCGCTTGAGTTTGTTGTTCACCGTCAGCCCAATGTCGTTGATGAATGCCTTGTAGGCCGTCTTGTCCAGCGAGAGCAGGGCGAAGCCCCATTCCGTCGGCTTGCCGCCGTCCTCGATCCCGACGTCCACGCCGAAGAGCGCGTCGGAGACGCCCTCGTTGCGGCGCAGCAGCAGGACGACGTCCATCGCCGGACCGACTTCGGGCTTCAGGCCCTTCGCGTCGTCCCAGACCGTGCAGAGACCGGCGTCGGCCGCTTCCTGCTTCGTCTTGAACGTGCGAGGCTGGACGCCCGCGGCCCACTGCTCCTGCGTCAGGCGCTGCTTCTGGTACTGGTCGATCGCCAGCAGGATGGCCTGCACGCTTTCGCCTTTCTTGGCGACGCAGTGTTCCTTCTTCAGGACGAGATCGCCCGCGTTGAAGCGCTCGATCAGCTCCTTCGAGGTACCGTGCACCAGGGTCAGGAACGGCGGACGGACTCCGTCCATGTCGAGCACGACGTCGCCGGGAGCGGCGAGGCCCATGCCCTGCCGGGTCGCCGGCAGGTAGTTCTGGTCTTCCTGGGCGCCGCCCCCCAGCTCTTCGGGCAGGGGTTCGGTCAGGTCGACGTCGGCTTCGGGTTCGTTGTTTTTCTTGGCCACTTTGTTTTCCTTTTGTTCATGGCTTCTTGGATTCTTGGATTCTTGGTTTCTCGGTTTGCGCTAGGATGTCATGTTTCGGCTACCTGGTCGGCACACCTCCTTCCAATGAGCCCATATTGTACAGAAGTCCGTCAGCCAAATGCAACCCCTTCCTTTTTGGCGAGCCGCTCCATTTCGTCGAACCCGATCCGGTGGCATCCGGCCACGATGCCGTGCTCGTTCACGGCGTCGAGCTGGTACGGGCCGACGGCGAAGGTCTCGCCGTTCCTGCGCCAGCCTTTCTTGCGGCGGGCCAGCGCGAACCGGAACAGCCGGACCGCGTCGTCCCAGGGGATCACGGCGCCTTTGCTGGTCTCCACCGTTCCCGGGGTGCGCTTCCGCAAGAACACCTTGCCGACGCCGTATGGAATGAAAGCCCCCGGCTCGTTGTTTTGCCACGCCTCGATCTTCTTCGCGTTCTCCTTGAGCAGTTTGGCTTCGAACCATTTCCGGCGGGCGGCCTCCTGCTTCCGGATCTCTTCGGCGCGGGCCACCAGATCTCCAAGCTCGACCTTCGGCATCCTGACCTTGAACCACTTCGCCAGGGTCTCGGCGTTGCGGACAAAGAAGTCGGCCTGGCTTTCCGAGTAGCGCGAAACGTCCGGACTCCGCGCCCGGCCGGCCCTCTCCATCCATTCGGCAGCTTTGGCCAGCGAGGTCTTGATCTGTTCGCGGACCCACTTCTTGTCGGCCCGGCCCTCCGCGTCCTTCGGCACGACTTCGGGCTCTCCCTGCCGCACGCCGTAGACTTCCACGGACGGCAGGTGGGAAACGGCCTGCCGCGCATAGTGTTGGTGGCGGCTCGTGGAAACGCTGTAGTCGGTCGCGTTGAGCACGGCGAGGAGCCCGTCCTTCGTTTGGACGAGCTCCCAGATGGCCGTCGAGTAGCTGCGAAGCACGGGACCGGAGAAGGACAGGCTGCTGCCCGTCCCTTGGCTCCGGCTTTGGTGCGCCCAGAGATGGGCGAGTTCGCTATTCTTCATTCCGTCTCTCTTCCTTGTCCTTCATCTCGATTTCCGTCATTTCCTTGAGCGCTTTCGCTTCGTGCGCCAGCCAGGCGTGGAATCCGCGCAGGGTCATGTCGTCGGCCACGGCCTGCTTCCAGCGGGCCAGTTCGGCCTTGTAGTCCTCGTAGTCAGTCATATCGACTCCAGCTTGATCGGGGATTTCGACGAGAACACGGCCTCGACGATAACCGCCTGGCCGTAGGATTTCTCGTTCTCCTCCATTCGTTCTTCGTCTCCGCCGTACAGGTCGTCGCGCAGTTCGGCGACGGCCTTGGCGGCCGAACGACCGAAGCCGATGCAGTTCTCGTCTTCGGGAATTCGGCCGATGGCCGCGTAGTATCTAGGTTTTCTTTTCATTTTTCCATTCCTCGAACGGCAGCTTCGTCTTTCCTTGGCGGACTTCCTGCTGCCAGTCGTTGAAATCCGTCCAGCCGGGGTCCTCGCAACTGTCAACATCCTGGCCGGGATTTTCAGTCAACTTGTTTACAGTTGCCCGGGCCATGAGCCCGGGGTCCATCTTCGGCCCCATCAGGCGCCCGGACGGAGACTTCCGCCCGGACGCCGCCAGGTTCTTGACGACGTGCGCCACGACGTCGTCGATCCACTGGACCGCCTCCGCCGAGATCGTCTTGACGCCCGGGTCCTGCTTCAGCAGGGCCTTCACGTTCTGCTGGTTCAGGTACTTGATCGTCATCCCTCTCCTCCGTTCCACAGTTTCAGCGCGCACTCGAACGGCATCAGGTTGAGGATCTTCTCGACGTCTCCGCCGAGCCGGGCCTTCGTGAGTTCGCGGTTTTCGGGTTTCAGCAGGTCCGCCAGGACCGCGGCCTTGAATACCTTGGTTTCGCGGAGCTTGCCGCTCGACTTCTCCACGAATACCAGCCGACGGCGCAGTTCCTTGCGGAGCCGGTGCGCCTCGAGCAGTTCGGAGACGACCATGTCGGCGTCGCGCTCCAGCCAGGTTCCATTGAACTCTACGGGGCCCAGGCTCTCGGCGCGCTTTTGCAGGACGTCTTCCAGCCCATGCGGACGGTACAGATTCGGACCGCCGGAGCCGGCGTTCTCCGCCGACCCGACGTACGCGCCGTCGATCCAGACGTCCGCGCAGAAGCAGGTCGTCTCGTCGGACATCTCGTCCACGATCTTGATTTTCTTGAGTTCTATTTCCATGTTCAGTCGCTGTCGTATTTGTAGAAGTACCCGCAGGTTTCGCAGCGCACTTCGTGGTTGTAGGGGGACCCGAACTCCGAGCGTTCGGAATAGGCATGGGGCTCGCCGCGGGCGCGGGCCTCCATGCACTTCCTCGCGATCTCCGGCATCTCGCCGTTCGGCCAGCCGTTTGCCCAGCCGAGGTCCTGCAGTTCAGTTTTCGAGGTCGACATACATGCCGTCCTTGCCGAATTCCTCCAGGGCCGCGCGCATTTTCTTCAGCCAGGCCCTTACTTTTGGGGAATCATCCAGCCGTTCTTCGCAGTGGCGCAGGAAGTCACCCATGTCTACGAGCGAACGGTTGTTGTCGCCCCAGCTGAACGGGGCCTTTTCGCTTATTCTCTCCCAGAACCAGACGCCCCAGGTACGCGGGACCAGTAGGGTTGCCGGGATGAATTCGCAGGTTTCGACTTTGGAAACCAAACTGAATTTCTTTGCGCTCATCGTTCGCCTTCTTTCTCCAACCCGCAGTAACCGGACAGTTCGTAGCACTCGTACCAGGTCGCGCCGCAGAAGGTGCACCTGACCGGGGCGATGCCGCCGGGGCCGTCCAGTTCGACGTTGCCCTGGAGCTCTACCGCCCGTTCCCGGCAGTCCGGGCAGCGCTGGCCTTCGTGCAGCTTGTAGGTTCGGTCGGACATCGGTCTCTTTTGTTTCTTGCTCATTTCGTCTCCTTGATCGGGCGGCTCCGGAACCGGAGCGTCCATTGCCAGAACAGCAGCCCGAAGGCCAGCGTCCATTCGTCCCGCACGGCGCCGTCGATGAAGCAGCTGCGGTACGGGAACTGCACCCGGACGCCGACGAACAGCCCGCCCAGGGGGCGGGCGATGCGCGCCAGCTTGGTTTCGATTCGGTTCATTCTTCCTTCTCCTCCGGCGCAGGCGCGCGCCGCTCGTTCTTGTGCTTCCTGTTTTTCCTGCACCAAGGGCAGTCGCCGTGGTTGCGGCACGAAGGGTCAACCGCCTTCGCGCCGCGCCACGGCTTCCGCTTTTCCTTGCCGTGCTTGATGGCCTTGTCCAGGCTCATATCGGCACGCCTTCCTCCCGGGCCCAGTTGTACAGGCCCTCGTCGTTCAGCACCCAGTCCCGGCGCTCTTCGTCGTTCGGGTACGGGTTCCTGTCTTTCCCGAGCGCGCTCGCTATCGCGGCGTCGATCTCGGTCCGGTTTCGGCGGACGAATTCGCGCAGGCTCATAGTCCGTCCGTCGCGTCGGCGACGACCTTGCGCCGGCCTTCCAGCACGGCGATCACGCGCAGGTCGGAGCCGGGAGGATCCCCGAACTCGCCGCTTGCGTTGTCCTCGATGCACTGCTCCCGGGCCGCCATGGCCGCCAGGGACAGCTCATTTTTGCCGGCTTCGACCCGCGCCCACCGCACCGAGACGTCTGCGCCGAAGTCGTCGGTCGCGTAGTCGGGGTACAGCAGGATCACGGTGAACCATTTGGTTTTCTTTTTCGCTTTCTTCATTCTTGGCCTCCTCCGAACAGCGCTTCCTTCAGGTCGAACAGGTACTCCCGGTCGCGCGGATCGACGTCGCGGTAGAACTCGGCGATGCGGGAGCCGAAGCCGCGGGCGAGCGCGTCCACCATGTCCGTTTCTCCCCGGTCTTTTCTCCTGCGTTCGTTCTTCAGCTTGCGACCGCACTTCCCGCAATAGTCCAGGTCGGCCATGTTTTCCGCCCCGCATTTCCGGCAGAGGCCTATGCGGTCGTATTTGTCCTGGTCGTCGAACGTCTTTTTCCGCGGGACGGCCCGCCGAACGAACAGCTTTTTTCCGCAGGCCCGGCAGCATGCGTCGAACCGCTGCATGTCCACCGTCGGCAGCTCGTTGCGCGTTTTGCAGCGCGGACACTCCTTCATCTGCGTTTGCCGCTGTTCCGCGCGGACCACGGCGACGCATGCCATCTTGATCATGCTATTCCTTTTCCTTCCGTTTCCACGGATTCACGAGCTGCGGAACGTCCAGCAGCTCTTCCGCATGTTTCACTGCCTTTGCTGCCCCTCTACGGAACACCTGGACCGGCGGCCGGGGCACGCCCAGCCGCTCTTCCAGCTCCTTCACGGCGCCGGCGATCTCTTCGGGCGGGTGCTCCGGAGAAGCCAGGCCTTCGATCAGCTCCGTCTTGCGGAGTTTCGCGAAGGACAGCAGCTGCGCCGGATCGTCCAGCAGCCCTTTCTCGACCAGGGCTTCCGCCACGGCGATCAGGCTTTCCAGTTCGACGCCGTTCGACCGGGTCGTCACGTTGTATATGCCCGCGATGGTGCCGCCGTTGGCGATGGCGTACTCCTTGTTCTTGGCCTTCACCTGCGAAGACCACGCTTCCAAGATGGTCGCAAGGTCCTGGGCCACTACGCGGTCGCGGTCCGACACCAGGGCGCCGGGGTCGAAGTTCTCCGGCATCGGCAGCCCGAAGGCATGCGTCGCCAGAGCCACTCCGCGCACGACGGCGGGGCACCGATGGAGGTGCTCGCAGCGCTTGCACTTGTCGGGGTCGGAGGCGTCCGGCAGCTTGACCGGGTCGGTCACGCGGTCGTTCGCTTTCTTCAGGTCGGCCTCGATCCGGTCCAGGTCGTCGAGCGGGATTTCGATTTCCGGCGACGCCAGCAGCGCGGGCTGCACGATGCCGACCTCGATGCGCGAAACCGCAGGCAGCTCCGCCGCCAGTCCGCCGAAGCGCAGCGTTTTGATCGTGTCGTGCGCCATCAGGGCGTAAGCCTCCAGCTGCGGGTTGTCTTCGGCGGAGACCTCCTGCGCGCCGAACTTCCAATCCACGATTTTCAGCAGCCCGTCTTGGGTCAGGACGACCCAATCCAGCTTGCCGCGCGGGTGCCGCTCGGTGGCCGAGACAGCCATTTCGTTCCACTCCGAAGCAACGGAATACGCTGCGCGCACCTTCTGCTTGTGCTCCCGGCAGAACAGGACGGCCGCTTTCGCCTCTTCGTCCAGCCCGTCCAGCGGCGCGTCCTCGACCTCGACCAGCTTGTGCAGGTCGGTGCCGCGGTCCTTGTATTTCTTCCCGAAGGACTGGGATTCCTCGAAGCAGGGGCAGCCCTTGCTCGCCTCGAACTTCGACGGACTAAGTTTCCAGCGATATGGTTCGCTCATTTCTTCTCCTTGTTGCTGCGGGTTTCGACGACGAAGTCGGCCAGGGCCAGCGCCTTGTCGTCCGGGCGTTCGTTCGCCACGACGACCAGATGGGACAGTCCCTTCGAGATCGCGCGTTTCATCATGCCGCCCAGCCGGGCTTTCGTCAAGCCGGGGAGGTCGTCCTCGACGATTCCGGGTTTCTTGCCGAAGTTGAGCGCCCGCCAGCCGAGCGTGCGGTGCAGGCTCTGGGCCAGCACGGTCTTGCCGGATCCGGCCGGCCCGTAGATCACGGTCGTTTTCATTTCTTCTCCTCGATCTTCCAACCCAGCGACTCCGCCACGAACTCCGTGGACTCGTCGCCGGGGCCTTCGCGCAGGAGGGTCTTGTCCTTCCGGCGCATGAAGTAGGTCGTCTTCGCTCTCGGGATGTACCAATGTCCGCCCTCCCGAAGCAGGGCGAGGATGCCCCGGAGCCAGGCTTGCGCCTGGTCCAGGGGCATGTTCAGCTTCCGTTGCGGGGTCAGGTCGAAGGCGGGCCGCCTTTCTTCGTCCGGACTTCTTCGTCGCGGGCGGCTTCCGCCAGGTGCTCCGCCAGTTCCTGCAGCTCGTAGGCGGCTCCGGAGACGGCGATCTCCGCGGTTGCCAGCATGCGCAGGAGCGTTGGTTCACCGATGCAGACGTCGCGTAGCTCGCGTGCCAGGAACAGCGCCAGCGTGTCGCCGGCGTCCGTGTCGACGGCTCGCGCCGTCTTGGGGTCCCAGTATTCCAGGATGAGTTCGTCGACGTAGCCTTTGGCGGCGATCTCGATCAACCGGTTCATTCTTTTTTGTTCAGCGGTCAAGCCCACGCAGTTCCTCCATTTCGATTTGGTGCTGGGCGGCCAGCGATTCGGCGAACTCCCGTTCGCCCTCCAGCCGCAGGCGCAGGTCGCGCTCCCGCTCCCCGGACAGGCCGAAGAGCAGGAGCAGCAGCGCCAGATAGGCGGCGTCCTTCACGCGATTTCCTGCGGCAGCTGGAGCCCGGGAAGGGCCGGGGTGCAGGCCGCGTTGAACTTCTCCAGCACGGACAGCTTGTCGATGAGCTGCTCCATCAGCGCCTGGCAGGCGTGCAGCGCCTGCAGCGGCGTCTCCGCCGTCCTCGGCGGGCGCGGGACGCGCGGCGCCTTGGCCGGGCGGGGCGGCACGCGCCCGCCCTTCGCGTACTGCGGGACGCGGGTTTCCGCCCGCGCGAACAGCTTGCGCGGGAGCAGGATCGGGTTGCGGCTCTTCCGGCCCAGGTTGTTGTAGCCGTCGAACCGGAAGCGGTACTGCACCTTCTTCCCGTCCTTCAGGACTTCCGCCACGCGGGCGCGGTCGCCGCGCTTCACGAAGTTCTTCGCGAACTCCGACACGCTCCTGACGACCACCTGGTCGCCGATCTTCAGCCTTTCTGCGTTCATAGCCACTCCTTTTTCTTGGCCCATCGGCCGGTCCGTTCGTCGTGCGCCGCGCCGCAGCCGCCGCAGCGCAGCAGGCCGGCGCGGTTTCCCGGAGCGAAGGACTTCCCTCCGCAATACGGGCATTTCCTGCGCGTCGCCCAGGCGATCAGCAGGAGCGCCAGCAGGAGCGCGCCCAGATAGGCGGCTCCCGCCAGCGCGGGATTCATCCAGTCGTTCATTCGTT
>ERZ795051.3413-NODE-3413-length-16200-cov-11.677361_pt1 | contig 16200 bp, 16 predicted proteins | sample MGYA00375135_ERZ795051 | MGnify/ENA primary metagenome ERZ795051 (study PRJEB30180, sample SAMN05720222) | activated sludge metagenome | isolation source: Anaerobic digester | place: Japan | collected 2015-05-26 ... | reverse complement strand
ATGCTAACTCACGCGATCTACTTCGAGAGGTACAAAAACCATGAAGTAGAACAGCTCATCCGTGTACTCGATGCGGCGAATGTGCATTGCCGTCAGGTCATCACTAAGACGAATGGTGCTGCTACCAAGGCCCGTTATCTCGACATCATGAAGGAAATTAAGGGGATTCGAGATGAAGCTGTCGAGAAAATCGACAAACAGCTTACTTTCGATCTCAACGAACTCGTCGGTTCTGAGATCAACCATCAGGCTCGAATCATTAAATCAGTCGGCATTGACCTAGAAATCATCAAGCCGGCATCACAGAAGGTCTTCACTGCCGCGACCTTTATGCCATTCGCTTCATCGCAGACATTTGAGTCAACTCTCCGGCAGCTCGGCGATGGTATGTACGAGCAATGGGATATGGCGGTACGTACCGGATATCTCACCGGTGAAACTGCTCGAGAGATAAACCGGAGGGTCCTTGGTTCCGTAAAAGACCAGCTCCCGGGTACCATGAAGAAGATCCGGAATGCTTTCGATGCAAACACAAAAACAATGCTTTCTCACTACGCTGAGCGTGCCCGCGATGCGGTCTATGAGGCGAACAGCGATATCATAATCGGTTATCGCAGATTGGAGACGCTGGATGGGCGTACGTGTCTTGAGTGCGGTCTGGCTGATGGAAAAACATACAAGACGCTGAAAGAAGCTCCTCCGCTCCCAGCACACCACCGCTGCCGTGGTTTATACCTCCCTTTACTCCGCGGCATTGACAACTACGATGGAGAACGTGCCACAAAAGACGGACCGGTATTAGCAAAAACTGACTGGAAAGAGTGGTTCGAAAAGCAGCCGGTTAAACTGCAGAAGGACATCCTAGGGCCAGCAAGATACGAGTTGTATAAAAAGGGTGCTCCCCTGGGCGGCTTCGTGCCGGATGGCCGGAAGCTTACGCTTCAGCAGTGGTACAAAAAAAACATGTAAGATGTTGTTGACATTTTAACATTTGCAGGGTAATCTGAATGAGAATACAAACGATTGCCATGCAGGAGCTAAACGACAGGGTCGGGCGATCGCATAACAAACCGCAGGAGCGGAGGAGAACTTTATGCCCATTAATTCAGAATTTCTGAAAGAGTGTCTTTCAACCGAAGAAGAACTTGATGTGAAAATCACCAAGATTCTCTCCGAGTATCAGGCCGATGTCGATGGTTTGAAGCTGAACCGGGACGCAATTCTTCAGGAGAAGAAGGACCTTGAGGAGAAGCTCAAGAATATCGATGCAAAAGAAGCCGAGTACAAGAAGCAGATTTCTGATCTGTCCGAAAAGATCAAGAAAACTGGTTCGGAAGAGACCAAGGCTTTCTATGAGGCCGAGAAGCAGCGCATCACCGAAGAGTACGAGAAAACCAAGACTGCACTCGAGACCGAACGCGATAAGTATCGCGAAGAAGCCATGAATTTCTACAGAAACGACGAATTCGAGAAGGCTGTTAAAGATCTCAAAGCACCGGTACGCCAGGAAGTATTCGAGGATCTTCGAAGTCTGTTTTATCTCCGAAATCCATTTGAACGCAAACTGATCGACGGAACTCACAAATTCCTGAACGGCGAAAGCAGAACCGTCAAAGACGTTCTAGGAACATACCTCCAGACAGATGCCGGTAAATTCTATCTCGTAAACGGAAATTCCGGGGGCGGTGCTTCTGGAAGTGGTTCCGGCGGCTCAAGGCCAACGAAACCGTGGACGGAGATGTCGCTCGGTGAACAAACAAAACTGATGCGAAGTAATCCCGATCTTGCGCGCCAGCTGCAGAATGCTGGAAAGGAATAAAACATGGCAGAAACTCGTATAACAAACATCGTTGAACCTGAAGTATTTGCACCTTACATCATGGAGCGGTCCCTCAATCAGAACCGCTTCTTCCAGGCAGGTGTTATTCAGAAGAACCCGCAGATTCCCGAACTCATCAAGGGCGGCGGAAAGATTTTTTCCCTTCCGTACTGGAAGGACCTCACCGGTGCAACAGATATTCCTTCTGAGACCAATGAGACTACAATCTACAATATCGGTGCTGATAGGATGATCGCCCGTCGCCAGATTCGCGAGAAGGCATGGGGCGCCAACGATCTCTCCGCGGCTATCGCTGGTGATGACCCGTATGCAGCGATCGGTGATCGCGTCGCCGGATTCTGGGCAAAGGCAGATGAGAACGCTCTCATCAACACACTCCGCGGGGTAATTGCCGGCAACGTCAAGGACAACGCCTCGGATCTTGTTGTTGATATCTCTGTCTCCTCCGGAACAGACATAACCAGCGCAAACAAAATCTCGGCAAAAAAATCCATCGAAGCAATCATGAAGATGGGTGATGCCTTTGAAGAGATTGTTGCGGTGGCGGTCCACTCTGTTGTCTATCAGACTCTTGTTGAAAACGATCTCATCGATTTCATCGCAGACTCTGATGGGAAGCTCACCATTGCGACCTACATGGGTCTTCGCCTGATCGTATCGGACAATCTCCCGGTCATCACTGGTACTGGAATTGCAACGAAGTACCACTCGTACTTCTTCAAGTCCGAGGCAGTTGCCTATGGTCAGTACGATGCCGGTGCAATCATCCCGGTTGAAGTCGCTCGAAAACCCGGAATTGGTGGGGGTACTGATATTCTCTACACCCGCAAGCAGTACGTGCTTCATCCGCTCGGATTCACCTGGGCCATGGCGTCTGATACCGGAATCACTCCGACTGATGCAGATCTCATCCACGAGGATTCCTGGAACCGTGTCTATGACAAGAAGAACACCGGCGTTGTAGCGGTGATTTCGAACGGCTGATAGTACGTGAGCGCTGGGATTTTCCAGCGCTCAATGCTTTACCAAAGGAGAATTGTTATGGCACGAAATACACGTAAACGATATCAAAAAGAAATCCTTGCAATCGAAGATGCACTGACCACCTCCCGCAACATGAATGTTAATGGGTTGGCCTCAGCAATCAAGCTCTGTAAGGACGTCATCGCAAAGTACTCGGCCCACGTTGCCGATGCAGGGGAAGGCACCGAAGAGCACAAGGCGCTCCACGGAGACGGAGTTCTTGCCTCTGTAGCCGCACCATATGATCTGGCAACACTTCTGGCCCGGGTCAACGACATCACCGCGAAATATACCAAGCACAACAATGACGCAGCAGCCGCAACACCGACTTTTCACAAGGCAAAGGGAACCACTCAGGCTCTTACAGCCGACACCGAAGTTACCACACTTTACGGAGCGATCACCCGCCTGAACGATATCAAGGCAAAATTCAATCTTCATGACGCGGACACGGCGGCTCATACGGCCGGCGGGAAGCACGCCGTTACGGAAGATGCTGCTGCTCTTGGGTCGGCGATCAAGGTCACCGCTGGCATGCAGGATGTACGACTCGGCGATCATGTTTCTTGGTCCATTCTCAATGGTGGATCCGGAGGTGTTACCGGGGTTTCTGCGGCAGCCGTAGATGGGGGAGTGATCTTCACGTTCTCCTCGGATCCGCAGGATAACGCAATCATTTCGTACATGGTGGGAGCGCAGTAATGGGAATAAAACTGCCTGAAGGCGCTTTACAAGAGGAGCGTTTACGGTTAATCGAATCACGGCTCGAGGCTCTTGAGAAGATGCTCAAGGGCGATGTCGAGCCGGATCCGGTTATCGAATCGGAGCAACACTCTTCCGAAAATGAAACACCTGAGGAAGATCAGACTGAAGCTGAAGAACCGGCTGACACCAAGCAAGCTCTTGTTGAGAAGGCACTTTCCCTCAAGGAAGCCAATCCGAAGGCCGTGAAAGCAGCTCCTTCCCAGATTCCGCTCATGAGCGTTGAGAAACTTTCTACGCTCATCGAAGAAGCCGAGGCGGTTATCGCCTCACAAGACGAGGAATAACCAATGGCGATCGTTCTTGTTGTCGAAGATGGCACAGGCAAATCAGACGCGAACACATACACCTCTGTGATTAACGCGGACACATTTAACGAACAGCGGGGACGGTCGGCATGGCTTTCACTCAAGGAGGACGAGAAGGCCGCGGCACTGATTAAAGCAACTGAGTTCATCGATGCGACATTCAACTGGATCGGTCGGAAAGCAACGCAGGAGCAGTCTTTGCAGTGGCCCAGGAACGATGTTGATGACTACGGCGAGACCATTTCGGTTTTTGATCGGGATGGTTTCGAGATCACCGGAGTTCCTGCAGGAGTCAAAAAAGCAGTCGCGGAAGCGGCTTTTCTTTCGTTGTCTGAAGACCTCTTCCAAGTTGATGATCCGCGGGGAAAGATTATCCGGAAGAAGACTGACGTGCTTGAAACCGAGTACCAGGCAGACACAGTAACGACCGTGAGAAAGCCTTCAGTATTCGATTCGGTTAATTCGCTCTTGAAAGGGCTTTATTCATTTTCATCCGGCGGAATGGTTGTCGGAAAGGCGGTCCGGGGATGAGCTACGAATCCGAACGGAAGAACACGCTTAAGACGCTCAAGAAAGAAGGCACCTTCTGTACGCTCAGGAAGCCAATCAAGGGACAAAAACCTGTCTATGATTCGAAAACTGATACCACAACGATTCCGTCAACAAGTCATTCCGGATACTGCGTTCTTTCGGATATCAATGAAAGCCTGGTTGACGGAGAGCTTATCAAGACCGGAGACATCCGGATTCTTTGCTTGTTCGAGGATAAACGGATCCCTGAAGTCGGCGTTGACAAGATTATCGTTAATCCCGGGACAACGAATGAAGTTGAATACTCAGTTGCGCCTGGAAGTAAGGCGATTATCCCTGACGGAAAAACTTGCGTTCTATTCAAGGCGCTGGGGAGAAAGTGACGATGGCTGGATGGACCCTTGATCTTAATAAATGGGCTGAGAAGCAGAAGAGCGACATGCTCGACGTGAAGCGTACGTTTGCGCTTATGCTTTTTACGAAGGTTGTCCAGAGAACACCCGTTGATTCAGGAGCACACCGGCAGAACTGGTTAGTGACAATCAATCAGGAATCGTTTGAGTACAATCCGGGCCTGCAGAAAGGTGGTCGCGTTCTGAGTACAGGGAAGAGCCAGATCGATAAGGCCAGAGCAGGTGACAAAATCATTCTGCAGAATAATGGCCCGGCGATTTCAAAATTGGAATACGGCGGGTATGGACCAAACAGTCCAACGGGGAAAACTGTTGGCGGCTTTTCGAAACAGGCACCGCGGGGAATGGTTGGTATAACCATGGCAGAGTCGGGAGCAATTTTTAATGATTCCGTCAATGAGGTGAAGCAATGACGAATTCATGTATAGAAACTTCATTCCGAACTGAACTCAAAACCATGAAGCTGTACATCAAGGACGACAACGTTGCATGGCCGAATGAAGCGTTCTCCCGGCCGAAATCTGGCGGATGGTACGAAGTCGATCATCTCCCAGGGACACCGATCCAGGCTGCACTGGGAGAGGGAAGTCCGAACCGCTGGGTAGGGATATACCAGATAACTATCTGTGTGCCGTTGAACATCGGCAAGGACATGCTCAATGCGAGATATAACGCAATTGCCGATCACTTCAAACGAGGAACAGTTTTTTCCGGAATTGAAATAGAACGGGTTTACTGCGGTCCTGATGATACAGAAAGTGATCATTATCGGCTGCCGGTAAGAATCGAATATCGCGCAGATATCGCGAACTAAAAGGAGTTTGTTATGGCACGACCTAAAACCGGCGCGAACCGGACACTGTATGCGGGACAGATGACCGCGAATATACCCGCGACACCTGTCGCTTTTGTTCTCCGGAACCAGTCTGACAGTCTCGAAGGAAAAACCGAACTGATGCAGTCCGGCGAGCTACTTCCCGTCCGTTCGGCCTCAGAACCGATGCCCGGGCAATCCACAAACGGAGGAGGAGTGCAATTTGAACTTTCAGCTCTCTCTTTTGACCGACTGCTTTCAGCGGTTATGATGTCAAACTGGAAGGTTGATAGCACTGACCCGAAGGTATCGACACTTGAGCCTGGAAACATCGCGAAGAAGTTCTGGATCTTGAAGCACTTCTCAGAAGCGGATCATCCCCTCTGGCAGCTCTTCAAGGGCGTCCAAGTTGACTCCATTGATCTCACTTTCGCTGTGAATGCGATTGTCACCGGAACCTTCAATCTCCTGGGAATCGATGATCCGGAGCTCAAAACCGCGAATCCGGTATCCGGTCTTTCTTCACTTCCCAAAGTGTTGACAACCTCTCCGTTCACCAGCCGGAGGGGATTCCTCAAGATGGGCGGTACAGCGCTCACTTACGGGAAAGAGTTCAAGATCACGATCAAGAACAATCTCACAGCTCTCGGAGCACTGTTTCAGACTGATGCGTTGATCGTCGAGAAGATGTTCGATGTGAACGGTTCGATCACTGCATACCTGACCGATGAAGTTCTGTTCAACCACGCTGTCGCTGGAGACAAGTTGACCTTTGAAATTCAGGTTGAAGATGCGGCCGGGAACAAGTACACGTTCGAGCTCTCAAACACCAAGCTTGACACTCACAGCACCGCGGCCGGATCCCGTGACGAACTCGCTCCGCAGTATCCCTTCACTGCCTTTGGAACCGATGTCGTAAAGATCACCAGAACTCTTGCTACAGCACCGACACTCTATGATCTGACTTTTGACGGAAACGGCGAAACCTCCGGCACCGAACCTGCAACCCAGGAAGACCTGGAAGAAGGATCTCTGGTGTATGCACCTGGGAATACCGGGTCGCTTGTGAAGACAGGTTACACGTTTTCTGGCTGGAATACTACTGCAGCTGGAACCGGCACTAACTACGCCGTTGGCGATCCCATTCTCATCGAAGGGAATGTGAAGCTCTATGCGAAGTGGAAGCAAAATTAATGAGCCGGAAATTGACTGATCTGAATCCAGAAGCTCGTGCGAAGGCATCGGCGGCTATAGCGGAACTGCTCAAAAAGCATGTTCCGCATGCCATCACCTGCACACTCCGGACAAAGGAAGAACAGTATGCGCTCTGGTGCCAGGGACGAAAGCCTTTGGATGAAGTCAATGAAGAAAGGGCGAAAGCCGGACTATATCGGCTCTCTCCGAAAGAGAACACCTATACCGTGACAAATTGTGACGGTACCAGAATCAGTGAAGGCGGGACTGGAAGAAGTGCACACCAGACGGGGAATGCGATTGATGTTGTTCCCGCGGAAAGCGGCCGACCGGTCTGGCCTCCTGTTTCGGATGGACGGTGGAAAGAAATTGCGGATGCCTTCACGGCGCAAGGATTTACCTGGGGCGGTGACTGGGACGGCGATGGACTGACCGCATTCGACGGTGACGATGATGAGGATTTTGTTGATTATCCTCATTATCAGCTTTTGTAGAAGACCGTACTCGTATGAGTTCGGAACAAATAGTCGAGGTGATGTATGAATCTTGATCGATTTGCGACACAGAAAAACGCAAACGAAGGTGTATGGGTTGAACCTGTTCTTTTCGGTGAGAAAATCGGTGTCGAATTTCTTGTCATCGGAAAGGACTCCGATGAGGTCCAGAAGTACACAAAAGCCATGGCAAAAGAAATTTCGTCTCTTCCGAAAGACGAACGTGCTGAAGTCGACTGGAAGGAACGCTCAAAACAGGGAACAGGTCTCCGGATCAAAGGCATGCGCGCCGTAGGCGGTGGGGATGTCACTCTCGGCGGAGAGAAAATCGAAGCAACGCAGGCCGGGTACGTCAAGCTGTTCAATGAAATTCCTGAGCTCCAGGACTTCATCTACAACTATACGGAGGACCGTGCCAATTTTTTATCCAAAGAGAAGAAGAGCTTGAAAAAGCAGTAAGGCGCTTCTTCTTTCGGAATCATCCGCACTTTGAAGGTGAGGGAGATAATCGAAAGCTTGTTGTGAATCGCGAGGTTTACGACGAGTTCGTTAAAGACTTCGGAGAACCAGAAGAAGGATCCGAAGAGTACCGGCGGTTTGAGCACTTAATGCCTCTTGATCCGCCTGATTGTTTCGCATGGTTGTTCAATGAGTTTATCTCAATCTACAACGAGTGCGATACCACCGTAACTCCTGAATCGATTGAAGGGTATCAACGGCTTCATGAGATTCATTTCACACTATTTGAAGTTGATCTGTTGTTCCGCATGAAAGCCTGGGCGGCAGACGAACGAATGAAACTAGACCGGAGGGAGTGACAATGCCTGAATTAAGCAGACTGACATTAGAGATAGACGACAAAGGTATTGTCTCTGCCAACGGTAATCTCGATATTTTCAAAAAGAAATCCGAAGATGCGGCAAAAGCCGCAACAGGCGTAGGAAACGCAAACAAATCTACCGCAAAGAGTTTTGGAACTCTTAATGAATTAACAAGTCTCAGCACTCTTGCAATGGGTGCGGCAAATCTTGCTGTCCTGAAATTCGCTGATTCTGTTATCAAAGCAGCTGGCAATATGGAGATGATAAAAACTCAGCTCCGCGTTGTCACAGGCAGTGCAAAAGAAGCCGATGAAACTTTCCGAGAACTACAAGAATTTGCCGCGAAAACTCCCTTTGGAATTGAGGGTATCACTGATACCGGGATTCAATTGCTCAACGTAGGCGTTGCTGCCGAAGACCTCAAGAGCACTTTGCAAATGCTCGGTGATGCAGCCGGTGGGTCTCAAGAGAAACTCAACCGCATCATGATGAATTACACTCAGATTCTCTCTGTTGGTAAGGCATCGACAATGGATATTCGGCAGTTCGCTCAGGCAAATCTTCCGATCTATGCAGAGCTCGAAAAAGTAACCGGTAAATCTGGTGAAGCTTTACAGAACATGATAACCACTGGGCAAATTACCGGTGAAGTTGTAACTGCTGCATTCAAGAGCATGACTTCAGAAGGTGGGAAGTTCTATCAAGGCATGGGCCTTGCGGCAGATACTTATCAGGGAAAATTAATGACCATGCAGGATTCAATAACAAATCTTGCTGCAAAGTTTGGTGAGCTTTGGTTACTTGACTTCAAGAAAAACGCCTTAGACGCGATTACCGCGGTTGCTGATGCAGCGGCTAATGCGCTTGATCATATAACATTCGGAAAGAAAGCTAACGATGCTGTTTTCAGTGATCCCGATAATGCCTCTCTCGAAGCATGGGAATATGCTGCAAACCTACAGATTGCGATGTGGTTCAAACAGGTCCAACAGTGGAAGAAACTCGGTGGTGAGCATTATCAGGAATCTGAGGGTTATCAGGAAGCACTAAAAAATTGGAATGCATGGATAGACAAGCTCGATGAAGTAACTCGAAAAGAAAAGGAAAGGACGATTGCTGAGCGTGAAGCAAAAGAAGAGGCTGAAAGGCTTGCTGAGGCAGCAAGAATAGCTGCTGAGGAAGCAGCAAAATGGCAAGAGGTTCTGAAGAAAGCGCTCAGCCTTGAAGAAGTTACTACCGGAAGCCAGGCTGTTTCGGACTACCTCGAGAACATCGAAACAGAAATGAACGGTGCGATTGCCTGGGCACAAATGTACGGCGAAAGCGTTCTTGACGTATACGATGAGTATGCAAATAAGGTCAAGAAGGCCGTTGAGGTTCTTTTGAAGTCCGGGATGTGGAAACCGGATGAGCCAACGATACAAGCGCTGAATAATGGCTTTGTTTCGATACAGCTTCAGAAAGAAGGTCGGCAAGGATTCACGAACCCTTGGATTAACCAACCAGCACAGGATCCTGGTTTTATGCAGCAGAATCCGTTTGCGCTTGGGGATTTTGGGAATTCTACAGGGTTTAACATCAATGCAACTGAGTCTGATTATATATGGCTTGAAGAAGAAAAAGTTCGCAGAGAAGAAGAGCAGGCTGAACGGCTCAAAGAGATTTATAAAGGACTTGGTGACCAGCTTAAACAGTTAGCTGCCAATGCTGCATTCGATGCTTTCTGGGACATGGGAGAAGCGCTCTACGAAGGCGGTGATGCTGCACAGGCGTTCGGTCGGTCCCTGCTTCAATCCATCCTTCAAAACGTTCCTGCCATGCTCTTTCAGGCAGGGTTCAAACTTGCAATCTCTCCCGGTGGACTTCTTCCCGGTCTTGCTCTTATGGCCATGTCTGGTATTGCTGGAGCAGGGGCGGGATATCTCAATGCCGCACTTAATGATTCCGGAGACAGAGGAGGCTCAGAGCGTGACGAGCTCGAATCACTTATAAGTCGTCTTGAGAAGATCATCGACCGTACACGGGAAGAGACAAAGTACTACTCTGAATACATCCGAAATTACAACGCCAACTCAGTTGATGTTCAGTCTGTTCAGGACGCAATTATCGCGCCTGGTGGCAAGGTTATCACAACCGCACCGGATGACTATCTCATCGCAACCAAGACTCCAGGGTCTCTCGGTGCGCAGGGCGTAAATATAAACTTCACTGTTGAGAACTATGCTTCGGATGCAGTGACAGTCGAACGAGAGACACGCGAAACACAAAATGGTACGCAAATCGTCACGATGATTCGGAAAATCGTTCAGAGCGATATTGCCAGTGGTGAGCTCGACACTGCCTTTGACGCGATGCAAAACCGCCGTGGTGGTATACGGAGGGGATCCTGATGATAGTTGAATGGCCCGAACTCGTTAATAAAACGATTCTCAATGACACTACATGGAGTCCAACGGATGGACTTCATCGCGATACGATGCGAAGCGGTAAGGATAAAAAAAGACTCGCATCTATCAGCGTTCCGGACGTGTTCAATGTTGTGATGATCTTCACAAAGGATGAATACAACATATTCGACGCATGGTACAAGTTCATCACTAAGCGCGGTCTTCACAATTTCCAATTTCCAACAATTGCGGGAACCGGTAATTCTGTTTATGAGATTTACACACCTCCTGCCTATTCACAGTACGGACGCGACACAGTGAAGTGCACGATGACTTGGAGGTCTGTATGAAACCAAAAACCATGCAACAGCTCTTCCGTCTCACAACTGAGGGTATGCTCCCGGTCTTTCTCGAAATTGAACATGCTGATCTCGAAGATGGCGTAATCAGAATCGTCAATGCTCCAACAGACTTGGAGTACAACGGAGAAACCTACCGAGCTGCGAGCTTCAAGTTTACTCCGCCGGAGATGCGGGACGGGAAATACGGCAACGCAACGCTGACGATCAGCTGTATCACACAAGAAGTCATCGAGGTAATTCGGACGTTACAGAGCAGGGCCACTGCAACCGCGGTTGCGGCATTTGCGTTTGACGATGAGGGGGTCCTGGAGATTGACCCCATAGAGGAATTCACGTTCGTACTCACAAACGTGACATGGAGCGGAGTGTATGCAACATGGCAGATGATCTTCGATGATCGGATGTCTGTTGTCGTGCCGGTCGACATTATGACGGCCCTAAGCTGCCCGGGGTGTGCAACATGATTGATTTCAGGGACATGCTCGGAAAACCATATAAAACAGGCGGCCGTGGCCCTGACAATTACGATTGCTATGGTTGCTTTATCGAGGTTATGCGTCGGTACGGCAAGGAATTTCCGGATTTTCTTTATGACGAGCTAACCGCAGAACTCGAAGCGAGACTTGTTCATACGAGAAAGGCATTGGTTCACGCAGAGAAGATAGGTGAACCGAAAGAAGGCGTTGCTGTTGTTTTCTTTGTTGCTGGTCTTCCGCGTCATGTAGGCGTTTGTGTTGATGCTTTTCAGTTTATTCACTGCGGACGTTATGGAGTACGTATAGAAGACCTGTCGTCCTGGTCAAAGCGAATCGAGGGGTTCTACACATGGTAACGATCACAGTTTTCCGCAATTGGTTTTCCGACGAACACGAACAACTTATCAAAGAATCTGGACTCGCGGTCAAGGAATACGTCCGGTTTAATCCTGAGGCTTCGGTTGTCTATGTAAACGGCTTCAAAAGGGATGAAAACTTCATCCTTCAGGATGATGATGTCTGTCTCATTCGTGAATTCCCTGATGCAACAGCCCTCGTGATTGGGATTATCGCGATAGGAGCGTATGTTGTCACCGATGCTGTTGTAAATGCTTTTACCGGGAAGCACATCCACGAGCATATCGCTGATGGCCTTCGGTCATGGCTGCTTGGGGATGCTGGCGAAGACTCATATAGTGATGTTGAAAAGATTCCGCAATTGCGTGGTGCAAAGAATAAATCAGCGCTTGACCAGCCTGTACCGTTTATTCTTGGGACGCATCTTTTTGCTCCGTATAAAATCGGGAACGGGTATACTCAGATTTCTGGAGTAGATGGTGAGGACCAGATCTACAAATGTGCATACATGGTCGGATATACCGGAGTTATTCCAAAAGATGTGAAATTTGGCGATCTACTTGCATCCGCAAATGACGAAGAAATCATTGACGGTATCCTCGCAACCGATCCAGATTTTGTTGATAATGGACTTCAGATTGAGGTGCGACAAACAGAAGAGCTTCAATTATTCCCGCAGAAGGTCGTTGAAGAAGCGCTCAGTATCGAATTGCACTGCGCCGAAGTTGATGGGGTTCATATAAGAAATGAGCCGATCCGCTTCTCATCTCGTTATGCGCAGAAGCTAGAAGTTGAAATATATCTCCCGGCTCTTATTGGGTACAACAAAAATGGTGACAAGGTAGATGCCTCTGTCTACATCCAGGCCCAGTATCGTAGAATCAACGGGACTTCATCAGAATGGCTAGACCTTCCTACTTTCACCGGTGCTGAATCAAGCACATATACAAACAAAAAAACAAGCGGCGTAACAGAGGTGCTTGCTTGTTCCAAAATCACTCGTCGGAAAACAAAGGGCATGCGTTTTGTCTCAACCAAAACACTGACATATTCTGCAGAGGCTCCTGATGTATATGAAATCCGTCTCCGCCGGCTGAACCCGAACAAAAACGATGCGCGAACCCAGGACTCTCTGTACTGGACCGCGATCAGGACGTGGTGTTATGACAAGAAGGCATCAGATTCCGCTGGTTCCTACGTTATACAACGACCCGTTCCTGAAAAGCTCCGGATAAAAACCTGCCGAATGGCAATCTCGGTCAAGGCCGACGACGAGCTCCGCGGAACCCTGGACTCGATGAATGCGGTCTTCTCATCGTTTGCGAGAACGTGGAATGGATCATCCTGGGTGTCAAAATCTGCAAACATGACACTCCGGAACCCGACGAACAACCCGGCATCGCTGGTGCTTCTCGCAATGCAAAGCGGCTGGCTCGGGAAACGGGTGTATTCAGACGCAGAGATTGATTTGTCTTCATTCGCGCATTTTTGGAGCTTCTGTAACACAAAGGGTTTCACTGCAAACGGAGTTGTCACTACCCAGAAGCAGTTGCAGGAAGTCGTCTCGAACATACTGAGCGCATGTCGGGCGACGCTTATAGTCAAGGACAACAAGCGCAGCATCCTCATCGACGAACCGCGGGCATATCCGGTAACTGTTCTCAACCAGCAGAACACTATCGAAGCCACAAATCACAAAAACTTTGATGAAATACCAGACGGTATCAAAATCACGTTCACAGATGAGGCTGACGGCTGGCAGATAAATGAGCTCTATGTGATGCAGGACGGTAAATCTGAATCCGATTCGGACATGGATATCATGCCCATTCAGGTACCGTTTATCACTCTTCGGGCTCATGCGTATCGATACTGTAGATATCTTCTTGCCTGCATGATTCTCAGGCCGGAACGCTGGATCCGTAAAGTCGGCCCCGAGGGCCACGGCATACCGTATGGATCACTGGTTGAGATTCAGGACGACACTATACTCGTAGGTCGTGATTCAGGTGGGATTATTACCAGCGTACTTGTAACCGGTGGACAGGCTGTTGCGATTCATTGCGATTCATATTTTCAGTTCGAAGCCGGGAAAACATACGGTGTGAAAATCGTCCGAAGTGACGGAATAAGCAACCCGGTTGTAGAAACCGCTCAAGTAATCAACACGGAGAACTATACAAACGAACTGCAGTTTTCAACACCTACGGCATGGATACCGCAAGAGGGTGACATTGTCGCATTCGGGGAATACTCGAAAATTACGATTGATGCCATTTTGGTCGGGAAAAAACAGTTCGATGACCAGACTTTTGAGCTGACTCTCGTTCCGTATGATCCTGCAATTTATAACGCAGACACGGATCCAATACCTGCATTTGATTCTCGGCTCTCACCGCCGAATATTGATACGACCAGTGATTCCCAGGACAATTACGCAACGCTCGAAGATATCGCGGAGGCAATTTCTGGTGTTGCCGTTGTCGGTGACGAAACATGGATCCCGGACACGATTTCATCAGTACAGGCCGTTGCCACACAGAATACTATCGAAATTGCTTGGGCTTGGTCCGGAGCTGGAATCAAGAACGACATCAAGCGGTTTATCGTAGAACTCACAAAGAACGGTGGTACAGATTGGACCGTTATCGCTGAGCCAAATAGTAATACTGCTGCGTATTCATTCAATCGATCCACTGACGGATATCCGGAAGCGGATCATTTCTCGACTTGGCGAGTCCGCGTGAAGGCAGAGAATATATACGGTTTAACATCTGTTGACTGGAGAACGAGCGCAATAAATACAACGCACTATAAAACATGGATAATGTCGGTTCCGGCTATTCATGCAAAGGCGAGCGGACGATCTGTTGACATTCAATTATACAAGGAAAATGATTTTTACGGAGACTATGAATTTCGCGTACAGATATCTAAAAACTCCGGCGCGAACTGGAACGAGCTGGGGGATAGCTCCCTCGCGTGGATTGATGAATCGTCATATAAAGGTCCCGGCGCATATACCGCGTTGATTTTTGAAGCGTATCGGCAGGTGCTCCCGTTGACCGGGCAAGCGAGCGACGAACCAGAAGACACTGAATACTGGTATCGCGCTGCGCTGTATCACAAACAAACAAAACAGGAAACTGCATACACTACACCGTTTATCGTTGTATGCAAGCCGACAAGTGCAAGAGACATCGTTTCAGGTGCAGTAAAAAACGCTCAGCTCGCAACTGGTGCGGTGACACACGACAAAATAGCGGCACGAACAATTCAGACTGAAAATCTTTACGTTACCGCTCGCAGTAAAATTAACACGCTTTCAAATGCAGATGACGGAATATCAGGATGGACACGTGGGACACGGTTCGCAGATAGTTCTCGGTTTGGACTAGAGTTAGTTGCACCATCGCACAGGACGGAATGCGATCCGTTTATTGTCGAACCAAACGAGGTAGTCGAGGTATCATTTGGTTTACAACTTGTAAACCCGGCAGGAGCTACTGGTTCTTATGGTATTTTTTTTGGCTGTACATATGGACAAACGGTTGGTAGATATTTGTGGTCAACAACTACAAAGAAATGGGTGGCTGTAGGAAACACTAATAATAGTTATTTCATTGAAGACTATCGAGGAAGCGACATTCTTTTTGTTAAATCATATATCCTCGGTAGCAACGTCAATATAAAAGATGTACCGGCTCCGGCTGTTTCTACGGCTCACCCTATTTATTGCATACAGTTGCTCGCAGGCGACACAACAATTAGGTTGCGTAGTGGGTTTAACCCTGGACTTCCGGCCGGGTACACATGGCGTCTCTATCAACCGCTTGCAGTCACGATCGGGCAGTCGAAAATCGTTGCCGAACAAATTGAAGTAAAAAATCTTGCCGCTATCAATTCGCACCTTGGGGAGATAAACGGAGACAGCGAAGACTATAAACTAGTCATGGGTTCTGGTGGGTCAGCAGCGGAAGGGACGTTTTTACTCGGAGCGTTAACCGACGAGAGCTATCTGCGGCGCTGGAAAGAGGGCGGCCTCTGGAAAATGGCATTGAAGTTAGCGACCTTTTTTGTTGATGCTGTTAGCTCAAAAGTGCTCGGAACGTTTCAGGTGAGAAACTCCGCGGACACGGCAACACACCTGACGGTCAATAACACCTCCGGCGCAACGATCGTCTCCGGCGGTGGTGATGTCTCGCTTACGGCTAATTCAGGTAGATTACTTATTGGAGATCCATCCTCCGCACATATAGCCATAGATGAGAATGAAATTCAGGCTAAGTCGAACGGAACTACAGCGACAACTCTTTATCTCAATAACGACGGTGGGAATGTATACATCGGCAAGGCCGGGCACACTGTCACGATCGGAGGATTACTACAGTGCCCTGGCGACGTCATAATGAACTGGT
>ERZ795051.3391-NODE-3391-length-16250-cov-8.922260_pt1 | contig 16250 bp, 19 predicted proteins | sample MGYA00375135_ERZ795051 | MGnify/ENA primary metagenome ERZ795051 (study PRJEB30180, sample SAMN05720222) | activated sludge metagenome | isolation source: Anaerobic digester | place: Japan | collected 2015-05-26 ... | reverse complement strand
AGACATTCACGAAAGTTGTAGTGAATAGATTCAATTTCATGGAAAAGAAGAACGCTTCCAGCAATCAAACCGATCGGCAATCAAACAACATAACAGAGGAAGATCCTGTATTCTTCGGTTCGGACGATGGCGGATCTGACGATATTCCGTTCTGAGGCATGAGATGATAGGTAGAAAATGCCCGAAATGCGGGAAAAAATACTTCAGCAGTGACGAAGGGGGAACATGGATATGCTCGTGTGGAAGACAGCTTACACCAGACCTAAACTCTTACGAACTCGTGAGGATTAACAATGAAATCACTAGAGAGATTCGCGCTGACGGAGAATTATACAAACGACGATCTGCTGTGGGTAATGAGAAACTATCAAAACATATGGTCGAGGATACTTGAGACGCAGGTTACCCTTTCGTTCAAAGATGGAGAGATAGATTTTGAGACTCCACCTAAAACAATAAACTATTCAAAAGACACATTGCGAGGCTGCATACAAACAAAGCGCACGGCAGACGGAGAGAAAGCGGTGTATGTAATAGCCGCCATGAAGCTGGACGCAATGATGAAATCACTCTCTCCGAGTCAGAGAGAGGTTATATTCTGGCGATTGATTGACCGATCTTATACTGTTGTTAGAAATCAGAAGAGGTATGCAAGTACGAGGGAGCTGGCAGAAATGTTAAGTATCCCGAACTCTACATTTCGTGATCGCCTAATAAGCGCATGGGAAAAGCTTGGTGGTGAATGGGAAATGCTGAGGGATTATATTCAATATGTGATTGAAAACAACAGTTAGAAACAATGTGAAAATTCATATTGACTTTCCGCACAAATATGCAGTATAATTGCTATGATTGCGAAAGCCATGCAGGAGCTAACTGCTCCTGTATTTTTTTGCATCTTATATCACCCCCATAGGGCAGGGCCGACCACCCTGCCCTTTACTTTGAGGTGGGAGTCTTGTCGAAGAAGCGTGTGTCGTTCTCAATTCCAGTACCTCCAAGTGAAAATCATTGCTTCTTTACTTCGGGCCATAGGCGAATACTAACAAAAGAGGCAAAAGATTTCATGATGGAGGCTGCGCTAAAAGCTAAAGTCGCTTCGAGAAATGCAAACTGGAAAATCGTTAATGGAAGGAAAGTCGTTTTGCTTCTCTATTTCTTCTTTCCGAGCAAGCGAAAGAAGGATACTCACAACACATTGAAGGTTCTCATGGATAGCCTTGAGGGAATTTTGTACGAAGACGATTACTGGGCTTTGCCAAGAATAATGGACTTCGATATTGACAAGGACAATCCGAGGCTTGAGATAGTTGCATATCTGAAATGAAAACTCCATACACGATAGAGAATCAAGCATTTACAAACAAGGCTCATATGACAGCAAGGAAGTGTATATACCCTCGCATATTCCGAAACAGGCATATAGAGTATCAGGATACCATTCTAGGTTCTGGAGAGGCAGAAACTATCCTCGATGGGAAGTTTGCGATAGACAGGATAATACACGTTCCTACTTCTGATATGAAGGCGAAGATAAAGCTGACCGTACAAGAGAGGTTCAGAAAACCAATTCATGCATCGTTCAGAGATATTTCAATAACAGAATGGAATCACGCTTCTGGAAGCGAAGGAGAGCTTTATAAACTCCATGCTAATCTCTTCCTTTATGGTTACTATGATGAAGAAAACGATACTTTCATAGAAGCGATTCTAATAAACGTTCCGATGCTTCTCGCTAGAATGGCGACATCTACAATAAAGTATTCGATTCACTATATGAAAGACAAACAGCAGGACATTATAAATATAGGCTTTGATGAACTCAAGCGAACGGGCTGTGTGATGTATGCCAGTAAGAACGCAAGACCGTAAAACCTCTTTGTTTAGGTTTCCGGAGCTGCCTGACTAGCAGCTCCGGCTTTTTTGGAGGACTCATGAAAAGAGGCGGATTAAAGCCGATAAAAGATAGAGAAATGATAGTTGAACGAGACAACCACAGATGCAGGAAGTGCGGAAGAAGGGCTGACAGTGGCCACGTTCATCATCTTTATGGAAGGGTAAGAGTGCCAGCATGGATGAAGATTCCTGATGATGACCCAGACCACGAAGTGAACCTTGTCTATCTCTGCGCAGAGTGCCATTGGAAGGTACATAACGTGCCGCCAGACGACGAATCGCAGAGAGAGATGAAGGAATGGCGCGATGAAATGGCTAGAATGAACGTCAGGGGGATTAAACGTGAAAATCGTGCAAAGGAAACTTTCGGAGGTTAAGTTAGCTCCTTACAATCCTAGAAAGATCGACAAAGATGAGAAGGAGAAACTCAGGAGAAGCCTAGTCGAGTTCGGATATGTTGACCCGATCATATACAACAAGAGAAATATGTTCGTGATCGGCGGGAACCAAAGGCTGACTGTTTTGAGAGAGCTTGCTAAGGAAGACCCCGACAGATGGGACACTAAATACGACATGGTGGAAGAGGATCTTGACGACGACAAGGAAAAGGCCCTCAACATAGCTCTCAACAAAATCTCCGGAGAATGGGATATACAGAAGTTGAAAGAGCTTTTGATTGAAATAGACACCGGCGCGTTCGATATAGAGATTACAGGATTCTCGCTGGACGAGATAGCGAGTTACATGGACTACTTCACAGAAACATCTGAAGACGACTTCGACGCTGAAAAAGCTGAAAAGGAAATAGAAGAGCCTAAGACAAAGAGAGGGGACGTTTATGTCCTCGGCAATCACAGGCTCATGTGCGGAGACAGCACAAACAGGGAAGACGTTAAAACACTCCTAGACGGCAGCAAGGCCAACATGATATTCACAGACCCTCCGTATAACGTAGCATATGTGAATACAAAAAATAAGAAATACACTTCGCACCAGTCTGGGAAGCACAAGGCGATCATAAACGACGAGATGAGCGAGGAAGACTGGATAAAGTTCAACAAAAACCTCGCAGGTATAATGGCTGACTCCTGCAGCGGAGACATATACGTTTGGGGTGCGCCGGGGCCTGATGGCATGAGGCAGAGGCTGGCTTTCATAGAAAGCGGATTGCACTGGTCTGCAACGATAGTCTGGAAGAAGAACGCCTTCGTTATGTCTCGAGGCAATTACCAGAGAATGTACGAACCGTGCTTCTACGGCTGGAAAGACAAATCGAGTTTTACTGCCGGAAGAGACAAAACGGAGGTGTGGGAAGTCAAGCGTCCCACAAGATCGGAACTTCACCCGACGATGAAGCCGGTAGAGCTATGCGGAATAGGGATAGCGAACAGCTCTCACGTAGGAGACAGCGTACTTGACCTGTTCGGAGGTTCTGGATCAACATTGATAGCCTGTGAACAGCTCGGAAGAAAGTGTCTGATGATGGAGATAAGCGAGCGGTATTGCGACGTGATTATAAAGCGATGGGAAGAGTTCACTGGCAAACAGGTGAGGTGATAAATATGCCGAGACAATACAACTCAAGGAATTACAAGCTGCACGAACAGACGATCGTAGAGGCAGAAAAGCTGGCGAGGTCTGGCATGACGCGAGAACATACGGCCAGAGCTTTGGGGATCGCTCCCTCTACTTACAGCAGGTGGCTCGAGATAGGGGAAAACGCGGAAAGCGAAGAAAAGCTGGAAAGAAAACTTTACGATAGAGTCCTCAAAGCCGAAGGGGAAGCGATAGCCAGAAACGTAGCTCTCGTACAGAAAGCCGCGCAAGACGGTAACTGGCAAGCGGCGGCTTGGTGGCTTGAAAGACGCTATCCGAACGATTATGCGAGAAAGGAACGAATAGATATACAGGAGAGGAAGAATGTCAAATACGTCGCAGAGTTCGCGGGCAGGCCACCGAAAGAAGAATAAGGGCGGAAGGCCGAAGGGTGCTGTAAACAAATACAGGGAAAAGGAATTTATAAAGCTGTACAGTCCTCACCCTGCTCAATGGAAGATACACAAATCAGATAAGAGATTCAAAATAGTGGCTTGCGGACGAAGGTTCGGCAAGACCCTCATGGCCGCGAACGAAACGACTAAGTACGCATACGAACACCCGAAAGAACTCACATGGTGGGTAGCTCCCGTTTACAGTCAGGCCGCTATCGGATTCAAGATGATAAAGAACAGCTTCCCCGATCTCATAAAAAATGCCAACAGCGCACAGTTGAAGATAACGCTGAACAACGGCGCACTCATAGAGTTCAGGTCTGCTGAAAGGCCGGACAACCTTCGCGGTGAAGGACTCGGGTGGGCAACAATAGACGAGGCCGCCTTCATGTCGGAGGAAGCGTGGTATGAGGCGTTGCGCCCTGCATTGTCGGACAGGAAGGGACAGCTTCTCGCAATAGGAACTCCGAAGGGTAAAAACTGGTTCTATCGTCTGTGGGTGAACGGTCAGGACAGGGAGCAGAAAGACTATGAGTCTTGGCAAATGTCAACTTACCACAATCCATATATAGACCCTGCCGAGCTTGAATCCCTAAAGGCAAATCTTCCAGAAAGAGTGTTCAGGCAGGAAATACTCGCGGAGTTCATAGATGATACTGGCGGTGTCTTCAGGTGCATAGAAGAGAACATCAGGCCCTACCAGCTCCCGACCACGGCTGAGGGTCTTGTTACTCTCGGTGTTGACCTCGCCAAGTACGAAGACTTTACCGTGCTGATAGGGATAGACGGCGTTGGAAAGGTGGTCTATTTCGACAGGTTCAACCAGATAGATTGGGCGTTGCAGAAACGAAGGATCATAGAGGCAGCCAGAAGCATGGCCGCGAAGGTAGTGATCGACTCGACCGGCATAGGAGATCCCATATTTGAAGACCTGTCTAGGGAGATATGGGTGGAGGGCGTGAAGTTCACGTCCTCTTCGAAGACAAACATCATAAACAACCTCGCCATGCGCATAGAGCAGAACGATATAACATACCCGAACATTCCTGAAATGATTAACGAATTGAAGCTCTATCAATACGACTTGACACCGACAGGAAAACTTAAAATGTCAGCTCCTGCCGGAAAGCATGACGACTGCGTGATTGCGCTGGCATTGGCAGCGTGGGGGAACTCCTCAGAAGGTGAGCCTTCGGTACGTCTTTTATAGGAGTTGAGATATGAACATACTTCAAAAAATAGCGAGCGGCTTTCGCAAATCTTTTTCGATGCAAGGCTGGCAACCGCTTTACGACTCTATAACTACCGATGAAGAGTTCGCTCGAAGGCCGTTGAAAGCGAATGAAAAAGTCTCATGGGTGTATGCGTGCGTGAAGTTCCTCTCGTCGAGTATAGTATCGGCAAATCTGAGGTTGTACAGGGTTCAATCTGACGGTACGTGGGACGAGATAGTCAGCGATCCTGTTCTCGATGTGTTAAACAGCCCTAACCTGTATATGTCGAGAACGGAGATGTTCTTCCTCATAGGCTCGTTCTTAGAGCTTACTGGTGAAGCTACGTTGCTGAAAATAAAAGATATGTTCGGTAGAACTGTCGGCCTCCAGCCTCTGAATCCTCTCAGTATGGAGCTTAAACTTGAAGGCGGCTGGCCGAGCAAGTGGATATACAGGTCTTTCAAGTTGAACCAGCCATATGAAACTGAATACGATTATTCAGATATTCTGCAGATCAAATACCCAAATCCGAGCAACGTATTCAGAGGGCTTTCACCTATCTCGGCAATAGCCGACGCTACCGACACAGCTTATTACGTCGATAAGTGGCAGAAGAACTTCTTCAGAAACTCCGCCGTCCCTTCGGCTGTTATTCAGGCTGAAAGAACGCTGTCAGATGCGCAGTTCAAAAGATTGAAAGCTGAGATCGACGAGAAATACCGCGGCGTTTCAAACGCGCACAAGGTGATGCTCTTCGAGAACAAACTTGAGTTCAAGCCGATAACCATGCCGATGAGGGATATGCAGCTTCTCGAGCTTAAACAATTCAACAGGCAGGAGATAGCCGCGATATACGGCGTTCCGCTGGCGAAGCTCGGAATAGTAGAGGACGTTAACAGGGCGAGCGCGGAGCAGCTCGACTACACTTACGCGAAGGACACGCTGACTCCGAAGCTGACACTTATAGCGGAGACGCTCACGAAATCCCTTCTCAGGGACAACGGGATAAAAGACAAAGTTCTTTTCTACGACAGCGTTATTCCAAAGAACCAGATGATCGAGACTGCGAAGAACACTCAGTACCTAGACCGCGGCGTTTTGACGATAAACGAAGTGAGGGACGAGTTGGGATTGCAGCCAGTACCGTGGGGAGATGAACCGTTCAAGAAAGCCGAGGAAGGAGAAAAACCGAAAGAAGATGGAAAGAAGGTGATGGCTTGAATATCGAAGTGGTGAGACAACAGATAGATCATCTCTTCGGAGACAGGAACGCTGAAGTTGTTTCCGAGGGAAAGTCGTTCTCTGTTTTATCTTTTGGAACGGCGATAAAGTTTGCCGTAGCGGACGAGGAGGCTCTCGAGGCGAAAGACTTGAAAGACCTCATAGGTAAAGAAGTAACCATCGAAAGAGTAATAAGCGACATGGAATCGGAAGTAGAGAAAGCGGACGGCGAAGAGAGAACGCTCAGAATGGTCGGCTCTACTGGTTCTGAGGACAGGCTCGGGGACATCATAGACGTGAAGGGCTGGAAGCTGGCCAACTACAAGAAGAATCCAGTCATTCTCTTCGGCCACAATTCGTGGATTCCTGCGGTCGCGAGGGCTAAGGAAGTCAAAAGGGAAGACGACAAACTAACCTTCCTTATAGAGTTCCCTCCCGAGGGAGTGAGCGATCTTTCCGACAAGCTGTTCAACCTCTACAAGCTCAAGATAATGAGAGCTTCTTCTGTCGGGTTCATGCCCCTTAAGTACGAATGGATAGAGGACGATAAAGGCCATCTCAAGGGCATACACTTCATGGAACAGGAACTGCTTGAACTGTCGCTCGTTACCGTACCTGCCCACCCTGAAGCGTTGGCAATGAGCCTGTATGGAAAGGGAATAAATCAGCAGACCTATGACATGAAGATTGGGATAGACACGGAGAACATGATAAAGGTTCTCGACCCGTTCATGAAGTCAGTCGAAAATGCCCAAAGGTGGATAGATGAGAGGGCTGAGGAAATAAGCAAAGCGTTGCAGTATATAAAGAATTTCGAGTTATCGCAAAAGCTCAAGTCCGCATCGGACGAGATTAAACGAAGAATTAAGGAGGTAGGGTAATGGAGATAACAGAAGCTCTCGAAAACATGAAGAACGACATTGTAAATCAGGTGAAGACGATCGCAACCGTTACGCCTGACGTGATTAAAAAGGAGATAGACGCATACCTTAAGGAGAAGGCTCTCGGTGCGCCCATTCCAGAAACTCCTGTTTCCAAGTCAACGGATAAGGAACTCAGGGAACTGGTGAAGGCTATCGTCAACAGAGATCATGCTGTCGCAAAGGCCCTCACTGGTCAGGGAGACGCTACCGGAGGGTATCTCGTTCCAGATGATTTTGTAGGCAGGGTCGATGAACTCGCCTACAAATACGGAATAACAAGGCAATTTGCCACACAGATGAACATGGGTGGAAGAGTGGCGAAGATCCCGAAACTCACTTCCGAGCCTGAAGTAACGTGGGTAACTGAAGGCGGAAGCATTTCTACTGGTCAGCCAGCTTTCGGGATAACTCAGCTCAACATAAAGGACGCGGCGATCATCGTTCCCATAACCAACGATCTGCTTGAAGATTCAGAGATTGATATTACTACAATTCTCGGAAGGATCTTCGCGAGAGCGTTCGCTAAGGGAGAGGATTACCAGCTATTCAACGGAGACGGCTCTGTCTTTACTGGCATAATGAACCACGCAAGCGTTCCATCAGTTACTATGCCAGCAACAAAAACGTCGATACTGAACGTTTCGGCTAACGATCTTCTTAACCTGAACGCTGCTGTACACGAAGCCGCGGAAGAGAACTCGAGATACTTCATGCACAGAACTGTCCTCAATGTTATAAGACAGCTCACGAATGGGACCAACGGGCCGTATCTCTTCCCAAGCACTACTATATGGGAATATCCGTGGTCGAAGAGTTCTCTGCTCCCGTCTGTTACTGATACTGCCGCCGGCAAAAAGTTCATGTGCTACGGAGACCTCGGTTACGTGTACTTCGGGAAGAAGAAGGATCTTACTCTCCAGATAGCCGATCAGGCTACCGTTGATGGTGTGTCCCTCTTCCAGAACAACATGATGGCTATAAGGGCTATCGAGAGAGTGGCCATAACTATCGCCTTCCCTGAAGCCTTCGCAGTCCTGAAAACCGCTGCTGCTTAAAATACGAGGGGCGCAAGCCCCTCTTTTAATGAGGTGATGAAATGAAGAGAACAAAGTTAGCACTTGTTATGATTATCGTTGTTACTTTTGCAACGATGTTGGGGTTCTCTGTGCTTGAGAACACAAAAGCTTTTGAGATTTACCCTTTGGCACAGATAACATCCCTTGCGACACCAACGACGGTCGATCTTCGAGGATATGAACGGATGCACGTTATAGGGCAGCTATCAGCTTCCGCTACAACAACAACGGTAACAGTAAAATACTACAAATCCGCCACCGCTGATGGCACTAAAACTTTGGCTTATACAGGAACCGCTATTACAGACGACGTTGGCTGGTTTGAGCTTGAGATTGTAAAAGATATTGGCTATCCGTTTATAACATTCTCTCTCACGCCTTCAGCAACACTAACGATTGGAGTTGTAGGTGTATTGTACGGAAAAGAATCAGCCCCATTCTAGGCGGTGCGAATAGATGAAGACTGTACGAGTAAAGAAACCCATCTTTGTGGGTTCGACAATAGGTGCTGGAAAAATCCTGAACATAGACGAAGATATATTCACAGCGTTTGGAGAGGAATATCTTGAGGTAGTCGAGCCTACAGAAGGGAATGACAAAGATGGTAACACTGACGGAACTGAAAAACCACCTAGCGATTCAAGACGACAAGCACGATCTAAGACTAAACGCGCTTCTTAGGGGAGCAATAGCGTTTGTAAAGTCTTACTGCGGTCGTCAATTCACATACACAACATACACTGAAGAAGTCGAGTTCATCAACGGGACTGGATTCGTAAATGAATCACCGATCGGCACGGTGTCCTCTGTCGTAGATAAATACGGAGAAACATACGAAGTATTGTACACTTCAAACCTCTGTATGGTTAAGCTGCACACAAGAAAGACAGGAACACTTACCGTGAATTACACTGGCGGGTACTCTTCGATACCCGAAGACTTGAAACTCGCAGTATTGCAGTACTGCGAGTATATGTGGAACAAACCAGTTGGTGTACACGGTACGGGAGAGGCGGAGCTTAGAACATACTATGAGGACTTCGACACTTCTCTTCTCGATATGTACAGGGTGGTGAAAATATGAGCCTCGCATGGAGAGTCGCAAGGGAAGGCGAATTGGTTGAAGTGGTCAGGCAGACTGTTGAAGAGGACGCTTTGAGGGGTGAAATTCGGGTCGTTGGGGAGACAAGGAGACGCATAAAGGCGATAGTCAGACTAGCGGAACTTGATACCCTTTCCGTCGTTCAAGGACTTGTACCTAACGACTCGATTGTTTTATACACAGACGACGAGATTTTGGAAAACGACAGAGTTGTTTGGAGAGGACAGACATACACGGTAGTGAGGATTCAACCTAACAAGTCGATAGTCAAATGCTTCGCAAGGGTGCTGAGATGAGCGTCAAATTGGAAGGCCACAGAATGCTTGCTTCTTGGAAGTCGAGGGCGTTGACATCAGTAGAATCTTACGTTGACGAAATAATAGTTGGCAGACTAATAGAGGCAAAGTATGAGGCCATCGACACGCTGAAGCAGAACGACAACATTGTTACTCACGAATTGGCTCACGAAAAGTCATTTGAGATAGTAAAGACAAAGGGAGGCCAATTAACAACATCTTGGTACTTGACTAACACAGCACCACACGCTCCATATGTTGAGAGGGGTACTCGACCTCACTATCCTCCATTGAGAGCGTTGATAGATTTTGTTGTCAGAAAACACGGTTTATCAGAAAGAGAAGCATGGCCAGTAGCAGTAGAAATTCAAAAGACAATAGGTACTAAAGGCACGAAGCCTTATCCATTCATGAGACCAGCTTTTGAAAAGATGAGAGTGAAGCTGAAGAAAGACCTAAGACGCTTCTCTAAGGATTCTGGTGTAGGAGGAAGGGCGTTCACAAGATACTACGGAGAGTGATTGCATGGAGAAGTTTATTGACAGTCTTATAAGACAAATCAAAGCATACTTTGCAAAATACTCTGTATCTGCGAACGTAATAACTGACTACACAAAAGCGCATCAATCAATGCCTTGCATAGTCATTACAAGGGTTTCCGGTCAGCCGGTAAAGTTCATTACTGTAACGATAGAAAGCAAGACAGCAACTGCTGCAACGCTTCTCAGATCGCGAGAAGCGTACTCGATTCTCTTTCAACTAGACATATTCTCAAAATCATCGAGGGAAAGAGATTCGCTTTTCAGTAGTTTGCACTCAGCTCTGAAGACTATAAAAGACGCAACATTCATTGACCCTATATTCTTCAGGCGCATCACTCACTTTGAAACTGAAAATGATGAGGATTATTACAGGTTCTCTCTCGATTGCAGGTTTTGGGGATTCGATATATTCAGAGAAGCACACGATCTAGTGTTAGAAACAGAGTTAAATTCAACGAAAACATAAGGAGGCAAGAAAATGTCGAGTTTGATACCCGGAGTAAGTGTAGATGTAAGAACGTTTCCAGTAGCTCCAAACGTATCTGGGAGCGGTGGAACAGTAGGGTTTGTTGGTGATTTCGTTTTTGGCCCTTTGAACGAGATAATATCGATAAACTCTCCATCAGAAATAAATAGTACACTTGGTGGACTCGGGAAGGCGGATGCAAGAGCGCTGTATGCTATCCTTCTTCAGAGTCCGAAAGCATTGAAAGTAGTAAGAGTAGCAGGATCTTCAGCTGACTACGCAACAAAGACGCTTCTTGCAGCAGGAGACGCAGATTCACTTACTCTTACTGCAAAATACAAAGGAGCTTACGGAAACAACATAACGTTTGCTGTTACTGACGGTGTTCTCACCATTACATACGGTGGAGAAACAGAGAACTATGCCTTTACCACACTCGATGGACTTGTTAATGCGATAAACGATCACAGTGAGCTTGTTACTGCTACAAAAGACGGAACATTAGTACCAGTAAACATTTCTTCAACTGCTCTTGCTGGTGGTACAGACGGAGTTGTGAACGATGCAGCATATATCGGAGGGTTTGACAGTGTAACTGACTCAAGGACTGGTCTGTCTCTTTTCGAGACAGATAAAGACATTGATATAGTTACAATAGGTGGTGATCCTTCGACAGCAAAGAACGCAGCTCTTGCAGCTCATTGTGAATCGTTCAAGAGGATAGCATCGATTCCAATAATTGCAACGCTTCTCGCAAACGTAATAACGGAAGTGGCAGCTTATTCGTCAGCAAACGGGCAAAGCGTGTCGGCATATCCAAACCTGACTTTCACAATAAGTGGAACTAATTACTCGATAAACGGCGGAATAGTATATGCTGGACTTCTTGGAAGAATCGATCCTCACAGATCTTCTGCTAACCAGTTCATCTTCGGTTGCGTTGGTACTGACAGAGGGCTTACAGCTTCTGAGATGGAACAGCTAATAATCGCAGGAGTAAATCCTATTACTCTGAAAGGTACTGGATATGCTGTAAGGCACGGATTGACTTTTGCGTCCTCAACAGACTGGAAGCAGATAGGCGTTAGAAGAGTGTTTAACATAATGGTTAAGGATCTCGAGGAGATTCTTGACGAGTTCGTCGGAGAACCTAATGGAGAAGATCTGTGGAGAAACGTAATCGCAAGAATGGACGGCTATATGAGGGGTCTTAGGACCGCCAACTGGATTGAAGACTTCCTCAATCAGTGTGATGCAACAATAAACACGCCACAAGTAGTGAGCGCTGGTAGATTGTTGGCAAAGTCTTATGCAAAACCTAGATACATCTCTCACTACATAGGAATCGAGCTGAACAAAGTAATAGAAATGATTGTTCAGAAAAAAGAGAAAAAAGAAGAATCTGAATAAGGAGGTCAAGCATGGCCGTTGAATTGGTACTTGGAGAAGATATTGAAATAACTTTTGGCGGGTTAGCAGGAATAGAAATCGATGGCGACATAGAGCTAAACATCGAAAAAACAGAGATCGAGAAGAAGCTAAGGAACTCAGCAGTAGTACAGCACATAATATCAAGAAGAGTTAACGCAACAGGTAGCTTTGATGGAGTAACAAAGGGTGACAAATCTATTTGGGACTCTATCTTAGCTATGTTCATAGGTTCATCAACAAAAATAGGGAAAGACACGAAGATAAGCAACATAGCGAAGCAGCCGTCGGTTTCCATACAGTTCAATGAAGTTAATAAAAAAAAGGTATGGAAACTCGGAGACGTAAAGATAAAAAGCCTCAAAGTATCTTTCCCTGAAGATGATGTTGTAAAGATCAGTTGCGACTACGGAGCAAACGAGATAGGCTAAAACAATGACGGCAGGGCAACCTGCCGTCTATTTTTCAATTGGAGGTATTTGTGTGAAGAAAGATGAAGTTATCAAGTCTCAGGAAACGTTTGAACACACTTTAGAAGACGGAACTGTTTTGACTCTAAGACGGTTGAAGATGAAGGACATTCTAAACGCGAAATCATCTAACGCCACGCTCAGAGGAATGGAACTCGTAGCATTGGCTGTAACAAAAGTAAACGGTGAGGAAAAGAAACTATCAGCATTGAACGACATAGTAGAGTGGTCGCTATCAGATTTTAACGAAGTATCTAAGGCGTTGTCGGAATTTTCTGGAATAAACATTGACGAGTCAGACGCAAAAAACTTCTAAGAAGAAATCAAGTGTATATGCAAATCGGTATGATTTGCAGAACGCTTAATTTCTCTTACTCAGATGTACTAAACATGACTCCGGAAGAGCTTTCCATATTTACCGAAGTGGCGAAGAAGATAATCGAAGCTGAAAATAAAGCTAAGAAGTAGGTGGTATTATGCCAAGCGTTGGCGATGCCCTGAAGCTATCAATTGTAATAACATCGGTTGACAGGTTCAGCAGAACATTCGACATGATAAACAGAAGAATAGAGCATATGGCTTTAGCAATAAACAACAAAGCTGGAAAAGCCATAACTCAATTAGAAAAGGAAATGAAGAAAGCCAAACTAACCATTGATCCTGTTTTCAGGGAAATGCACGAAGATGTAACTAAGACAATCGAACAAGCACAAAAACTAGACATGATTGGAACAGCTATGATTCGTGCAGGAATGGCTTTTGGTGTCGCCACCGCGGGCATAATATCAGTATCATCAACACTCGAAGACAAAATGACAAGGATAAACGCTATACAGTTTGATCCATTTATTGGAATGGACGAAGCCTTCATGGAAGAAATTACGGCGTACATTCTTGAATTGGGTACTAGGACTCCTATAAAGGTAGAAGATTTGGCAGAGCTAGGAATAGTTGCGGCTCAGTTGGGTTTACGTGAAGATGATCTATATAAGTTCTTGGATGTAGTTTCGATGCTGTCTTCTATTGATCCGTCTATATCTGCTCATCAATGGGCTGAGTACATGGGAAAGTTTAGAGAGACTTTCCACCTTTCAAATGACGAGCTTGAAAAATTCGGGTCGATGCTGACATACCTAGCTACATCTACACCAGCAAGAGCAGGAGAAATCGCTGCTGCTATGTTTAGGACAGGGCAGATAGCTACTGGACTTCTTCCTCAAGATATTGCCGCTGTAAACACAGCTCTTATACAGGTTGGTATGACTGCTGAGAGGGCAGGTACTGCAACGAGAAGGCTATTTATCGATCTTGCAGACGTTAATAAGATGAAGAAGATAATAGCTCTCTTGGAGTTTGATTATGACTTTGCAGAATATAAATCACTGAAAGAATCAGCTCCAGATGCAGGAGCTGTTGTGAAAGACCTTTACTCTCTCGGCTCGATCGTTCCAGAAGATAAGTTGAAAGAGTACCAGATATTATATATGAAAGATCCACTAAGCCTTTTGATAAAAGTTCTAGATCAATTTTCAACTCTAGCTAAAGCTCAAGGAGAAGCATTAGAAACACCATTCGATTTCTCTCAGTATTTCAAAGAGGAAGACCTTCAAGACATTGAACAGTTCTTCTTGGGAATAGGCGATCTTATACAAGATGTTGGAGCGCCGATTGAAAGCTCATTGAGAGACATATTCAACATAAGAGGGACGGAGGCCGTAACTAAACTCCTTGCACAAGTTGAAAACATTAAGAAGATCAGAGATCTTGCATATAAAGCATGGCCAACTGCACTGACCAGATCAAAGTCAATAGCTGAATACTTTGCTGAATCAATAGATCAGACACTTATAAAAGAAGAAGACTTGACTTTTCTAACGGAGATGCTAAACAACATACTCAACAATGCCATAGAAACAGGAGCGCTAGAAACAAAAGCAGGATTTCTCGAAACGTGGAAAGCGCTTTCGGTTATAGCAGAACCTTTCCATATATCCTTCGACGAAGCAGCATTCGAGAAAAATATGCAGGAGACTTTGGAAAAGTTCGATATTAGCGTTCTTCAGGAAAAGTATAACTTAAGAACAGAATCAATGGCAGCGCAAATGGTAATGGCGAAGAACGCTATTATGATGGCACTGTATGAAATAGGTATAGCATTGAAGCCGTTAGTAGAAAGAATTGCTCATATGGTATCTACAATAGCAAAGTGGTTTGCGAAGCTCCCAAGATGGCTCAAAGACGGAATAGCATACACATTGGTTTGGGGTGCAGCACTTCTAACGGTTGGCGGAATAGCGTTGAAGATAATATCGATTGTTATGAGGTTCAAAGCTCTTATGATGGCAAAAGAGCTAGCAATTGAACTTGGTTTAATAGCTCACAAAACAAGTCTAATATCTATTATTAGCGCTAAAGCAGTAACGGCATTGGCTTTGATGTGGAAAAAACTTTCAATATATCTGTATGTAATTTTCGATTTAGTAAAGGCAAAAGCGATTGTAGCCTTTTCTAATCTTCTTGTGTACATAAAGGTCTTTTTTCCATTGATTGTGGCTCAGTTAGCAAAAGTAGGAATGTTAATAGGGTCAACGTTCATACGAGCATTTGCACCAATGATAGCTTTGTTGAGATTTATTATTGTAAGGAGCTTCATTCCTGCCATTGCATCAATAAAAGCCATAATGACAAAGAGTCTCATTCCTGTTTTCATAACCATATTTGGAAGACTGAGATATATAATAGGCGGACTTCTCGGAAACACTATTTCATTCTTCACAGTGCTTGCATATAGGATAGTTAAAACATTCATACCGACGTTGGTAATAGCAATGGGAAATGCAGGAAGACTAATAAGAGGATCACTTGCAAACGCTTTTGACTTCCTTAAAGTAAGGCAAGCAATAAGCATAGCAGCAGAATACATGAAATGGGCTTTTATAAAGTCTTTCCTAGCAGTTAAAACCTTTGCGGTTGCAACGTTTGTAGGAATCAAGACGATTCTAATTGGTGCATTTGAAGGATTGAAGGTAGTAATACTTGCAATGAGAGCGCTAATGGCACTGCCATTAAAGACAGGGATAGCAGCCGTAATAAACCCTCTCATAGTTGGTTTCAAGATGTTAGGAGCGGTTGCGGTTAAGTCTATACTGCTTATAGGTAAATCGCTGTTTTCCGTATTTGCGTTACTCATAGCTAACCCTGTTGTTCTTATCATTTCCGCAATAGCCGCGGCTGTTGTAGGGATAATAGCACTCATAAAGAATTGGGAGAAAGTTACTGACTTTCTCAAGAGATCGTGGGAAGGTCTGAAGAGCTTCTTCATATCTTTTGCCGATGCTTTCATGGGTATATTCTCCCCGCTTGTAGATTGGTTGAAAAGCGCATTTGGAGGTGCTTTCGACTTTATACTCAGCGCGCTTTCCGGAATAATAGGGACGAGTATAAAAGCTATGAAAGCGATAGGCATGGATGTTGAAATTCCTGACTGGATAAGCACTAGATGGGCCGAAGAGCAATTCGGTCAGATAGAATCGTCGGCGAATATGTATGTAAACAGGCTACTTGAAGTCTCAGACGCTGCAAAGAGTCCTTTCAAGAGCATGATAACATCAGCGTTCAAAAACTT
>ERZ795051.3387-NODE-3387-length-16270-cov-54.572001_pt1 | contig 16270 bp, 18 predicted proteins | sample MGYA00375135_ERZ795051 | MGnify/ENA primary metagenome ERZ795051 (study PRJEB30180, sample SAMN05720222) | activated sludge metagenome | isolation source: Anaerobic digester | place: Japan | collected 2015-05-26 ... | reverse complement strand
TTTGTTTGGTGCCAGCGGTGTTAATCCATGAAATATTTGTATCCGAGTTAGGATTGATTGGCGGCTTAATCAGCTTTTTTCCGCTTTTGTTTGGCGGCGTCCGGCTGGCGCGTTTTAATCTGCAGGATGGTACTGGCAAGAAAAGCTATTTCATTGGAATGCCAACCCCGACCAGCGCTCTGACGATTGGTTCTTATGTCTGGTTTAGTCATAAAGTCTTGGGCAATTATGGAAATCCAAAGATAATTCTTCCGTTGGTAGTAGTGCTTTCGTTCCTAATGGTAAGCAATATTCGTTTCAGTACCGCCTTACAGCTGAGTTTGCGTAAAAGTTTTCTAAATATTTTCAAAATCGGGTTAGCATTAATAATGATAGCTGGAATACTGGTCTTTAACGGTTATGTTATTTTTCCGCTGATGATGATTTATATAATTACTCATTTGTTGCAGTGGTTAATTGGCTATGATGAACCCCGTGTTCATTTAGCCAGAAGAAAGGCACATTAAATGTGGTTAGCGAAAGTGGTAGTGTCTTACAAAGAGGGCATTCTCGACCCGGAGGCTAAGACGATTCAAAAGACTCTAAAAACTCTCGGATATCAGAATATTGAAGAATTGGCGGTTGGTAAATATTTTGAAATAAAGCTGAATTCCGACCTTAAGCGAAGCGATGTTGAAAAATTGGTACGAGAAATTTGCAACCGCGTTCTTTCTAATCCAGTGATTCAGAGATATACTTACGACATAGTGGAGACGGAATGATAAAATTCGGAGTAGTGGTATTCCCCGGCTCGAATTGCGATCATGACGCTTATCACGTTATTAAACATGTTTTGGGAGCGAGAGTTGAGTATATCTGGCATAAAGATACTACCTTGCGACTTTTCGATGCGATCATCTTGCCGGGCGGTTTTTCTTACGGGGATTATTTGCGGGCGGGAGCGATAGCCCGTTTTTCAGCGATTATGCCAGCCATTATTCAATTTGCCGCCAGAGGGGGGAAAGTCATCGGTATATGTAACGGTTTTCAGGTACTGTTGGAAGCTGGGCTATTGCCCGGGGCTTTAATTCCTAACGATCATATGCGATTTCGCTGTCAGGAGGTTTACCTTAAAGTAATCAATAAAGCCACAGCTTTTACCAGCGAGTATAGTGATGGGCAGGTTGTAAAAATGCCTATTGCCCACTACTGTGGTCAGTATTTTGCCGATGATGATACTTTGGAGCAACTTCAAGACCAGGGAAGAATTGTTTTCCAGTATTGCGATTCTGATGGGGAAGTTAATCCGGCAACCAATCCCAATGGATCGAAGCTTAACATCGCTGGCATTCTGAATGAAGATAAGAACGTACTGGGAATGATGCCGCATCCAGAACGGGCGGCGGAACAGGTGCTCGGTTCAGTGGACGGATTGGGGATTTTTAAATCTTTGCTAGGGAAAGATTAAGATGGATTCGACAAAACGCAAACTTTCGATTTTATTCGTGATTGGTATTCTATTACTGGGTGCAATGATCGGTTCTCTGCTCGGTGAATTACTGCGCTCGTTAATTCCCGATGGAGTAGTCAAAGAAGTTTTTCTACGGTCAATTGATATTATGCTTGGACCAGCTGTAATTGATCTCATAATGTTTTCAATTACGTTGGGCTTTACCTTGAAATTAAATTTTATCGGGATAATTGGGCTGGCTGTAGCCTATTATATCCTGAGATTTTGGAGATAACTAAAGGAGTCAAAATGGGAAACATAGGAACTGGCGAAATAATTCTTATTTTAATTGTTTTCTTGCTTTTGTTTGGCGCTAAACGCTTACCTGAATTGGCCAAAAGTATTGGCAAGAGTTTACGCGAATTCAAAAAAGCCGCCAGCGATATTCAAGATGAAATAAAGGATGTAGATTCCAAACCGAAAAATAATTCGGGAAATTCAACCAATCCGACTGAACAACCGACACCCAAGGAATAAAACGGGTGGCTGGTACAGTTTTTCTATTAGGAATCGAGCATTTACTCGAGCGGATTAAGCCTAATCCGTACAATGCTTTTATCTCAGTTGCGCCGGATATTGCCGAAAAATATGATGAAATAAATTATAAGATTCAAAATGGCCAAGCCGGCTCATTAGCCGGATATACCATCGGAATTAAAGACAACATCTGTATGGTTGGTTTGCCGACGACCTGTGCTTCGCGAATGCTGGCTAATTTTATGCCGCCTTATGAAGCCACGGTCGTTACTAAAATTCGACAGGCGGATGGATTGATTGTCGGTAAAATGAATATGGACGAATTCGCGATGGGTTCTTCAACCGAATTCTCGGCTTTCGGCTTGGTGAATAATCCGCATAATGAGAAGCGAGTTCCGGGTGGGTCCAGTGGTGGTTCAGCCGCGGCGGTAGCTGGGAACCTGGTGGATATAGCTCTCGGTTCTGACACGGGCGGTTCGATTCGCCAACCGGCTTCTTTCTGTGGCGTTATTGGTCTTAAACCAACTTATGGCCGAGTGTCGCGCTATGGGTTGGTAGCTTTTGCTTCGTCTCTGGATCAGATTGGGACTTTTTCGCGCAATGTAGCCGATAGCGCACGCCTGTTACAGGTGATAGCCGGACGCGATGAGAATGATTCGACGACTGCCGATGAACCAGTGCCAGATTATCAGAATGCGCTGAGTAAAGATGTCCGCAATCTGCGCATCGGCGTGCCGAACGAATATTTTAGCAAGGGACTCGATCCCGAAATTGCCAACCGCATCAAGCAGTGCATTCAGTTTTTGGAAAAATCAGGAGCGATCGTCACCGATATTACTTTGCCGCATACGCCTTATGCCATCGCCACTTATTATATCATTGCTACCGCCGAAGCTTCTTCCAATCTGGCACGCTATGACGGTATCCGATATGGTTTAAGTCAACGCGGTGGCGATCTCGATACTCTATATCGCGAGACCAGACATGCCGGATTCGGAGCAGAAGTGACTCGCCGCATTATGCTTGGTACATTCGTTTTGTCAGCTGGTTATTATGAGGCATATTACGACAAAGCTCAGCGCGTCAGGCGTTTAATAAAGGAAGATTTCGTAGAGGCTTTTAAGAAAGTAGATGCGATTCTGACGCCAACTACACCGACAACCGCTTACGAAATAGGTTCCAAGATTGACGATCCGCTGGCTATGTACCTCGGTGATATTTATACCGTACCAGCCAATTTAGCGGGCGTGCCGGCTTTGAATTTTCCACTCGGTAAATCGTCGGAAGGATTACCGATTGGCGCCCAATTGATTGGCCGCTATTTCGATGAAGAAACAATTTTACGGATTGCTCATTATATAGAGCGAAATTATGAGGAGTAACCTACCAGATTAAGCTGTATGTTCTATTTCGCAAATTGGGGTTTTTTAGTTCTACTAATTCTTGTGCCGGTGCTGGCTATCTGGTATTGGAAAAGAGGCCACAAAAACGCCGGTGCTCTGCGTTATTCGTCAGTTAAAAACATTTTACAGGTTAAAAATCGCCACGCCTTTTATAAAGTGCATGGTCCGTTTGTTGCCAAACTGATCGGAATTGCTCTTCTAATAATGGCGTTGGCTCGGCCTCAAAGTGGCAATACCAGGCGGGAATTTACTACTGAGGGAATCGATATAATGCTGGTATTGGATATATCCAGCTCGATGAAGGCTATTGATTTTCGTCCCAATCGGTTAGAAGCCGCTAAATCGGTTGCCCAAAAGTTTATCGAAGGACGTCAAAGTGACCGGATTGGTTTGGTCGTTTTTGCGGCGGAGAGTTTTTTACAATGTCCCTTGACTATTGATTATGAGGTGTTGAAAGATTTGCTGAATCAGGTCGATATTGTCGAGGAAAAATACGATGGGACGGCGATCGGGATGGCAATCGCCAATGCTACCAATCGTCTGCGTGAGAGTCAATCTAAAAGCAAAATAATGATTTTCCTGTCCGATGGCTGTAATAATGCCGGTGAAATTGACCCGCGCACTGCCGCTAATCTAGCAAACGCCTTCGAGATCAAAATCTATACAATCGGAGCCGGAAAATTAGGGCAAGCACCTTATCCGATTGAATTGCCCAATGGTCAAATTCAATATCGTCTGGTAAATGCTGAAATTGACGAAGTTCTTTTGCAGGATATTGCTAATCAGACTGGCGGTAAGTATTTCCGGGCAACTGATGAAAAAAGTCTGGCGATGATTTATGAGGAAATCAGCGGAATGGAAAAAACCGAAGTCAAGGTTCACGAATTCGTCAATTATAACGAACTTTATCCTTACTTTTTAGTGCCGGGCTTTTTATTGGTTGCGTTAAGCGGGTTGATCGGATTAACCATCTGGCGGAGGACACCCTGATGGTCAAGTTTTATCATTCGGAATTTCTCTGGTTCTGGAGCCTGATAATTCTGGCGATACTGGCGCTTATTTATAACCGAATTCAGCATCGGAAGAGTCTCCAACAGTATGCCGGAATCGAACTTTCTCAGAAATTGTTAGAAGGCTATCGCCCGGGATTAAGGCGTCTAAAAAATAATCTTTGGCTCGTCGGACTGGTTTTCTTGGGAATTGCGTTGCTGGGACCGGCGGTCGGTCAGAAACTGACTGAGGTCAAACGACGGGGACAGGACATCATTTTTGCACTCGATACTTCTATCAGTATGAAGGCTGAGGATGTCAAACCCAGCCGTCTGGAACGCGCAAAATTTGAGATCAATCGCTTTATTGATGGTTTGATGGGTGATCGAATCGGTATAGTTGCCTTTGCCGGCACCAGTTACCTGCAGTGTCCTCTAACTCTGGATTATAGTGCGGCTAAGTTATTTCTCGATGCGTGCGATACTGGCATAATTGGTACTCAGGGAACCGCCATCGCTGATGCAATTAGTACCAGTTTAAAAGCCTTTAAATCGGGCGAAAAAAAGCATAAAGTCGTTATCCTCATTTCGGATGGAGAAGATCATGAGGGTGACATTAATCAAATCGCTAAGCAGGCGGCGGAGGAAGGAGTAGTTATTTATGCCGTCGGAATCGGCTCGCTTACCGGTGCGCCGATACCCCTGCGCAATGCCACTACTGGTGAAGTAGAATTTAAGAAAGACCGTGCCGGACATATCGTAATGACTGCCCTCCAAGAGGAAACCATGCAAAAAATTGCGGCGATGACGGGTGGAAAATATTATAACCTGAGTGCCAATAAAGACGCCTTTCAGAAAATTGCCCACGAAATATCTGGTATGGATAAGAAAAATCTGCAATCGCATGAATATACCGATTATCAGCAACGCTATCAGATATTTTTATTAATTGGTCTTGTGCTTTTGACTACTGAAATTTTAATTCCGGAAAAGAGAAACTCAGCCTCACGTGAGACTAATTCTTGAACAAATATGACGAGATCTAAATCCATTTCAAATTGTATAAGTCGGTTAAGTTTATTTGCCCTGGGAGTGGTTATCTTATGTCCGCTGAAAATATCGGCGGCTGATTCTGGTCTGCGTCAGTATAAAAAAGGCAATTATCAGGAAGCAATCCGCGCTTATGACCGTATTCTGAAAGACCACGACGATTGGGAAGAAGCCCATTTTGGCAAAGGCGCCGCCCTTTATAAAAGTCAGCGTATCGAAGAAGCTAGGCGCGAATTTGAAAAGGCTATTTCCGTCAAAGATCCAATGCGAAAGTCGGCAGTCTATTATAATCTCGGAAACACCTTGTTCCAGAGTGGCCGCATTGAAGAAAGCCTAGCTTTTTATAAAAAAGCCCTCGAATACAATCCCCGCGATTTTGACGCTAAGTATAATTATGAACTGGCTCGTCAAATATTACAACAACAGAAAAATCAAAATAAAAATCAGTCGGAGCAAAAGCCGGATCAACAAAATCAGCCAGAAGAACAACCTCAACCAGATCAACAATCTCAGCCGCAAAATAAAGAGCAACAAGAGCAACAAGAGCAACAAGCTCAACAACAACCATCTCAGCCAAATCGGACAGAGAAAGAAAAAAGTCAAAAAGAAGCCGCGCAAATTCTGGATGCCTTGAAGAATGACGAGAAAAAACTAATGCAGGAAAGAATGCGAATGAAGGCTTCCGGTCTGGCTAAGGAAAAAGATTGGTAATTCCTGGATGAATAGATTAAAAATCTTTAGATGGCTGTTTTTCTTGCAGTTATTTTGTCTGCACGCCTTAGGTCAGGACTTGCGCATATCCGCCTCGGTTAACCAGAACAACATTACCGACAAAGATGTACTAATTTTCTCGGTTACGATTGAGGGGATTAGTGATTTCCCGGAAGTTCCGCCCCCTGAAAGTCCAGACTTTGTTCTGATTTCCGGCCCATCGCAGTCCAGCAGTATTCAGATAGTCAATGGTAAGATGAGCGCCTCGAAAACCATCAGCTGGCAAATTGCACCTACGCGTGCCGGCAAATTGACAATTAATCCTATTTCGATCAAATATCGCGGCAAAATCTATTCAACTGAACCGGTCATTGTTAACGTCACTGCTTCCGCGCCTACCCAACCCCGTTCCGCGCCACCTTCGGGAACTCCCGATAAACAAGTGACTCCGAGTAGCGGCGAGGAAGTTTTCCTAAAAGCCGTTGTCCCTAAAACTACGATATATATGGGTGAAGAATTAATAGTTTCATTTGATCTGTATTTTAAGAATGTGCGCACCTTCGGGCGTAAGAAATTGCCCGATGCCCAGGGATTCTGGAGGGAAGAATTGGAAGCGCCTACTCAACCGGCTATAACCAATGAAACCGTCAATGGTGTTGCCTATCGTAAGGCGACAATTCAGCAAATAGCCCTTTTCGCTACTACTACCGGGGAATTGACCATTGATCCAATGGTAGTTGATTGCGAAGTAATCCAGCCCAGTCAAAGGCGTTCGATTTTCGACGACTTTTTTGGCGGTTCTTTTTTCGATGATCCAATGTTTTCGAAAACAAAGATTGTAACAGTTCAATCGGAGCCGATTAAGATTCGAGTCAAACCGCTTCCCGAAAGCGGCCAGCCCGCTTCATTTATTGGAGCAGTTGGGCAATTTAAAATCGAAAGCAAAATTGATACTCTGCAGGTAAAACAGGATCAAGCTCTGACACTTCAGTATAAAATTAGCGGTAGTGGTAATATTAATTCTATCAAATTGCCACCGCCCAGTCTACCTAATTCCGTCGAGGTTTTTGAACCTAAAATCGAAAAGAAAATAGACAAATCGAGCGGAAGTGTTAAAGGCTCGGTGACTTATGAATATGTGCTAATTCCCCGTCGGCCTGGATTACTAACTGTTCCAGCGATTTGGTTTTCTTATTTCGATCCAAAAACCGAAACCTACCGAACTATCTCAACCAGCAGTTTCAAAGTCAAAGTCGTTGGCAGCGAAGATATGCTTTCCGAGCGAAGCGTTGGGCTTAACAAGACCGAAGTTTCACTCCTCGGGCAGGATATTCGTTTCATTATGCGAGAGAACCCGGTCTGGCGTAAGTCCGGGAAAACTGTATTCAGTGAATATTGGTTCTGGCTGATCAATGGCTTTTCGGTGCTGGTTATAATTGGTGCAATCACTCTGCGCTGGTGGACTGAAAAAATGGAGAGCAACCTGACTTTTGCGCGACGCCGACAAGCCTGGTCGAAATGGCAAAACCGTCTGCGGACTTTGCAAAAAATGACGGATAATGTCGTCGGTGAAGATTTTTATGCTCAATTGTCTCAGGCGGTGAACGGTTATATCGCCGATCGGCTCGGTTTACCGCTGGCTGGTTTAGGTCCCAAGGAAATTGAACAAGAATTGAGACGTTACGCCATTGATTCTGAACTGATAACAAAGACCGTAAAATTGCTCGAGAAGCTGGACGAAATTCGCTTTCTACCGGGGATGATAATCGCCGATGATCCAAAAGAAATGCTATCTTCCAGTCGTGAAATTGTATCGGCTTTGAGTAAAGTGATTTAAAATGAAATACTTGCGCCTATTGATTCTGATTTTTAGTCTAACCGTCGGGTTAATAGCTGAAAACCCAGCCGAACTCGATTCATTGTTTGAACAAGGTAATCGAGCTTACCAGGAGGAAAACTATCCGGAAGCCATTCGCTTGTATGAGAACATCATTGCGCGTGGCTATGAAAGCGGTCCACTATATTTTAACCTGGGAAATGCTTATTACCGCGTCAATAATATCGGGCGCGCGATTCTGAATTACGAGCGCGCCGCCCGACTTATGCCCAATGATCCGAACGTGGCTTTTAACCTGCAATTGGCTAATTTGAGTGTCAAAGACCGAGTCGAGGCGCCACCGCCATTTTTCCTTTTCCGTTGGTATCAAAATTTTTTGAATCTATTCAGTACGCGCGGATGGGCGGTGATTTTCTCGGTTTTGCTCCTAATTGCGGCCGGTAGTTTTGCCGTTTGGTTGAATCTGGATTTAAGACGTCTGCGCCGCGGATTAAAATCGCTTGTTATTGTTTCAGGAGCGCTCAGTATTATAGTGGCTTTGATCCTGTTCCAAAAATATCGAACCGAGACTGCCAGCGATTTTGGAATCGTTCTAAGCGGAACAGTCAGCAGTCTATCCGCCCCTCAAGCCGGTAGCACTGAGTTATTTATCATTCACGAAGGAACCAAGTTTAAAATTCTTGATTCCGATGGAAATTGGCTAAAAATCGAGCTGGTTGACGGGAAACAAGGCTGGGTACCGAGCGCTGATGTGGCTAAAATCTAAGCGCCTAAGACTGTTTATCTCTTTTAAAATTGCCCATAATCTCCGTATATTTTGGCTGTGTTAATTTTACAAATATGAAAAATAAAGCCATAGTAGTTTTAATTTTATTATCATTTGCTTGTTTGCTAGCTCAGGAAAATATAGCACCTCAGGATGAGAGTTTTGATCCCGCCGTTTTGAAGGAGCCACCTCTACCAATGCTGGACAACACGCTGATATATGAAGTTGTTACCGATCTTAAACCATTGGCAAAGCCGCCAGTTAATAATGCGGCTGATTCTATCGTTTATATCGAAAAAATGGGCTGGAAAGTTCAGGTGTTTTCCACTAGTGATTATTTCCTGGCTGACTCAATTTACCATGAAATTCGAAGCAAATTTGGTGATTCGACAGTTGAAAAAGTGTTCAATTTGCCTTATTATAAAATCCGAATTGGAAACTGTGCAACGCGGGAAGAAGCCGAACGCCTGTTAGTCCGGGCTCAAGAATTGGGCTATCGGGACGCCTGGGTAATCCGCACTCAGGTTAAGCTGGCTGTTAAAGAAGGCTTATTTTAACAAAATATTAAAAATGATGAGGTTTTAAATATGTCAGGCCATTCAAAATGGAGCACAATTAAGCGAAAAAAGGGGGCTCTCGATGCCAAGCGCGGCAAGGTTTTTACTAAAATTATTAAGGAAATTCAAGTCGCCGCTAAAATGGGCGGCGGCGATGAAAATGCTAATCCGCGCCTCCGCACAGCGGTCTTAGCGGCTAAAGCGGCTAATATGCCTTTGGCTAATGTCGAACGAGCCATCAAAAAAGGCACCGGTGAAATTGAAAGCGTCAATTATGAAGAAATCACTTATGAAGCCTACGGACCCGGCGGCGTGGCAATTCTAATGGAAGCCTTAACCGATAATAAAAATCGCACCGTTTCGGAACTGCGCCACATTTTAACCCGCCACGGCGGAAATTTAGCTACCACCGGCAGCGTCGCCTATAATTTTGAAAAGAAAGGCATCATTACCGTGAATAAAGATACTTGCACGGAAGACGATCTTCTGGTGATTGCTCTGGAGGCTGGCGCCGACGATATTAGCACTGAAGACGACGTTTATGAAGTCAGCGTTGATCCCGGTCATTTTGAAAAGGTAAAAAAAGCGCTGGAATCGGCTAAGATTGCCATTGCCAGCGCCGCCGTAACCATGATTCCGAAAACTACTATCAAAGTAGATGAAAAAAACGCGCCGAAAATCATAAGTCTGATGGATGCTCTCGAGGATCATGACGATATTCAAAATGTTTACGCCAACTTCGATATTGATGATAAATTACTGGCTGAATTGCAACAGAGTGCCGGATAATGTCTGAAGAACTTAGAGTAATCGGCGTTGACCATGGTATTAATCGCACCGGATACGCCATCGTTAGCAAAAACGGCTCTAAGCTCTCTTGCCTTAACCATGGTTCGATCGTGACTACTCCTCGTGAAGCCTTTAACCTGCGTTTAAAACACATTTATACGGAATTGCTCCAGATTATTGAAGTTTGGAAACCGTCTATCATGGTAGTGGAGGAAGCTATCTATGCCCAGAACATCAAAACTGCGCTTCTGATGGGACATGCTCGGGGTGCAGTATTACTGGCAGGTGCCAATGCCGGCTTGACGATTGCCGAATATCCACCCAACAAAATAAAGTCGGCCGTAGTTGGTAACGGTTTAGCATCTAAAGAACAGGTGCAATATATGGTTAGTCGGATTTTAGGCCTTTCGCACGAGCCGGAATCTTTCGATGCCGCTGATGCTATGGCGGCAGCAATCTGTCACCTTAACCGTCCAAACATCAGGGATTAAAGTATGTTTGCTTATATTAGTGGGAAATTATTCCAGAAAGAGCCTACTTCGGTCATAATTGATGTCAACGGTATTGGTTATCAGATTAATATTCCTTTATCGACGTATTCCGCTCTACCAGCTACCGGTCAAAATGCCAAATTGCTCACTTATTATCATGTTCGCGAAGATGTCCAGGCTTTATACGGCTTTGCTACTCCCGAGGAAAAAGAGCTGTTTTTACTGCTAATCAGCGTGTCCGGCATCGGGCCAAAGATGGCTATGACGATTCTCTCTGGCACTAGTCCCGAACAATTTCGGCGTCGGATATTAGACGGTGATGTCGAATCTCTGACCTTAATTCCGGGTATTGGATTAAAAACGGCACGACGAATTATTGTAGAATTGGGAGAAAAAATAGGACAGACATCTGAGGTTGTTTCCGGTGAACTTGCGACTGTTACTTTGGGAGCGACCGGCGAGGAAGCATTACGCGCCTTGATTTCGCTCGGTTACCGGCGGGCAGAAGCTCTGAATGCTCTACGCAAAGCCGCTAAGGAACTCGGTGACTCTGCCCCCGTTGAAAAATATATCAAAGCGGCTCTCAATCAAATGTAAGGCGGAAATATGGAAAGCGCTAACAATCAGGTAAAAAAGACCCCATTTTATAACCAGCACCTGGCTTGTAATGCCAAACTTGTGCCTTTTGCCGGTTACTGGATGCCGATTCAATATCGCGGTATTATGGAAGAACACCGCCGCGTCCGAACAACAGTCGGAGTTTTCGATGTTTCCCATATGGGTGAATTCATCGTCAGGGGTTCCTCCGCTGAGGACTTTTTGAATTACATTACGATAAATGATGTGTCTAAATTAGCAATCGGTCAGGTACAATATTCTGCAATGTGCTATCCCGACGGTGGAATCGTTGATGATTTACTCGTTTATCGTTTCGCTGATCATTATATGCTGGTCGTCAACGCCGCCAATCTGGAGAAAGATTTTAACTGGATCAAGCAACATCTTCCTGCGGGAGTGGAATTGACTGATATTTCCGATGAAACCGCCCTTCTGGCTATCCAAGGTCCGTTAGCCCTCGAGACCTTACAACCATTAACGCCAATCAATTTAAATGAAATTGAATTTTATCATTTTCGGGAAGGTGAGATAGCAAACGTTCCGGCTATCCTGTCGCGGACTGGTTATACCGGCGAAAAAGGGCTGGAAATTTATCATAAACCGGCTGACAGTGCCAGACTTTGGGAGGCTATTTTTCAAGCCGGGGCAAAATACGATATCCAACCAATTGGATTAGGGGCACGTGATACTCTCCGCCTCGAAATGAAATATGCCCTTTACGGTAACGACATTGATCAGACGACTAATCCGCTGGAAGCCGGACTGGGCTGGATCACCAAACTTGACAAACCGGATTTCATCGGAAAAACAGCGCTACTTAAAATAAAGGCGGAAGGCTTAAAACGTAAGAGCGTCGGCTTTGAAATGCTTGAGCCAGGTATTCCGCGCCATGGCTATAAGGTTTTTAAAAATGGCCAGGAAATCGGTCTAGTAACCAGTGGAACCCAGTCGCCGACTTTAAACAAAGGAATCGGAATTGCCTATGTCGCTTCCGAATATAGTGCTGTCGGAACGCCGATTGAAATCGAAATTCGCGGCAAATTACTAAAAGCTGTAATCGTAAAAACCCCATTCGTCCCAGCGAGAACGCAGTGAATAACCGACAGCAGGAAATACTCGGCATTTTACTTATTGCACTCGGTATTTTAATTATGCTGAGCTTGATTTCCTACAATCCGATTGAAGAACCGACTATCTCGAAAAATGTCGCTATCCAAAACTGGATGGGAATTATGGGAGTTTATATTTCCCATTTTTTGATTAAATATACCATCGGGGTAGCGGTTTTCATTCTTCCAGTATTGATGTTTGTCTGGGGCTGGTGGTTATTTGCCGATAAGGAACGCAAGATATTAATCCGGTTCAGTTTATATTCTATTTTTATGGCTCTATTAGTATCGGTAGCTCTGGGACTACCGGCTGTTAGAGAAAATGTGGACAGCAACTTCGGTTTCCGCTATAGTGGCTTGGTTGGCGGAGTCTTTGCCAAGGTAATGTGTGATTGGCTGGGGTTTACCGGCACGGTGATTGTACTCTTAGTGCTGGCTTTGGTGACGATCCGCGGCTATTTTACCTGGAGTTTTTATAGCCCGATCGCTAGATGGCGTTCGCATCGTCGCTCAAAAAAGGAAAGAACATCCGGCGAAATACCTCAACCTCGTATTCCTGAACGGCAGTTTTCTGTATCGCAACCGGAAAAAGATGCCGCAGTTGTTCAACCTGAAACCGAAGCTACTCGACAAGTAAAAATTAAAAAGTCAATTGAGACGCAACCGCCAATAATCGAACCAAAAGTCGAACCAGTAACTAAATCTGAGACCTCAGGCGGAGTATATCAACTGCCGCCTATTGATTTACTCGAGTTACCACCAGAGTCAAGAGATTCGGTGACTAAGGAAGAGATGGCTGAAAATGCCCAGTTGCTGGAAAATGCACTGGAAACCTTCGGCGTAAAAGGTAAGGTGGTCAACGTTTCGCCGGGTCCGATTATTACCCGATATGAAATTGAACCTGCCGTCGGCGTGCGTGTTAGTAAAATCGCCGCTTTAGCCGATGATCTGGCGCGGATTCTTTCCGCTAAACGCATCCGGATCGTAGCTCCGATTCCGGGTAAATCGGTGGTCGGCGTCGAGATTCCCAACCGTAATCCGGAAATTGTCTATCTGCGCAGTATAATCGGCTCACGGCAATTCGCTAGCGCTAAGTCGAAACTGACCATCGCTCTCGGAAAAACCACCTCTGGTGAAATTTATACTCTCGATTTGGCGCGTATGCCTCATCTGCTAATTGCCGGTGCAACCGGCTCCGGTAAAAGTGTCTGCATTAACACTATTATCGCCAGCCTTCTTTATTTAGCCCGACCGGATGAAGTCAAATTTATGCTGATTGATCCTAAAAAATTGGAATTGTCCATTTTCAAAGCTCTGGAAGGTTATCATTTAATCACATGTGAAGATCTGGATGAAGATGTTATTACCCGAGCGGATAATGCGATTGTAGCCTTGCGTTCCGTCGAACTAGAAATGGAACGACGCTATGAGATTCTGGCGAGTGCTACCGTGCGCAATATTGATGAATATAATAACCGGGTAGTCAGCGGTGAACTGGATAAAGAATTCCTGCCGTATATTATCATTGTAATTGATGAACTTGCCGATTTGATGCTCACCTCAGCCAAAGAAGTCGAAGAACCGATTACGCGCTTAGCTCAGATGGCACGGGCGGTGGGTATTCATTTGATTATTGCCACCCAGCGCCCGTCAGTTGATGTCATCACCGGCGTTATCAAAGCTAATTTCCCTGCTCGTATCGCCTTTCAAGTGGCTTCAAAAATTGATTCGCGAACGATTCTGGATTTAAATGGTGCCGAAAAATTACTAGGCCGCGGCGATTTGTTAATTACCACACCTCAAAATCCCGAGCCTTTCCGAGTTCACAGCGCTTATATTTCATTGGAAGAAATTGAACGAATTCTGGAGCATATTGAGAACCAACCCCGACCGGGTCAGGTCGAATTACCCTCGGTAAAAGAAGAAAGCGTAGAAGAATTCGGCTTATACGATGACAGCGAAAAAGATCCACTCTATTATGAAGCTTTGCGTTTGGTCGTAACTCATCAGCAAGGTTCGATTTCTCTTCTCCAACGCCGACTAAAAATCGGTTACTCCCGAGCCGCTCGGTTAATTGATGAACTGGAAAAAGCCAGCATCGTCGGGGCGTTTACCGGTAGTAAAGCTCGCGAAGTTTTAGTGGATGAAGATTATCTGGAGCAATTGAATAAAACTCAAAATGACGAAGACGAGGTCTGAAATTCTGTGATAAATATCAAAGCTACTAACTGAAAACTTCTTAAATTATTGCCGTGAAATTGGTAACTCGTAAATATATTTTCAATTCTATAATCTTGTCTGTTTTACTGACTATTCCAATATTATTATTAGCTCAAGAAACCACTCAGGTGATTCTTAAAAAGGTCGCACACTGTTATCAATCAGCGGCGCCGTTTAAAATCGGGTTTACGGTCCGACTGGCAATGTCGGACAATGCCAATTTGAGTAAATACAGCGGTATCTTTTTTCTAGGCTCTAATAACCAGTTTCGCGTGAGTCAAACGGAAGAGGAAATCGTATATGATGGTCAATGGCTCTGGACCTACGATAAAATTAATCGGCAAGTAATAGTTGAAGAATTCAATCCGCGTTCCAGTCTAAAATTGATTTGGGATATTTTAAGTGGTTCCTTCGACGGTTATCAGATTAGTAAAAGTGAGTACCAAAATGGTCTTTTAGCGGTTATAGAATTGAAACCGTCTTCTAAAGATGGCTATATCCGTTCCTTACAAATGAAAATTGATCGTGAACGTGGAAGGATAGTATCGGCTGAATATCGTGATTTTCAAGATAATTTGGTTAATATTGAATTAGATACTCTGATCGCTTTGGGGCGAGCCGATACCGGATTATTCAAAATGAACTTAAGTGAAGGTGATGAATTAATAGATTTACGACCATGAAAAATAACTCCAGTAATATTTGGAAAAAACTCTTTAGTCCGAAGACGTTGTTCGCCTTTGCCATCAGTATTTTGGGACTTTATTTGGGCTTCCGCAAATTTGATAGTAGCGAATTTTTAAGCTACTTGCGTCTGACCAACCTCTGGATTTTTGGATTGTCAATGGCGGTTATGGTTTTTCTAATCGGGATACGCGGTTGGCGCTGGAAATATTTGATTTTACCGATAAATGATTTGCCTGTTAAACAGGTTTTTGAGATGGAGATGATCGGTTATTTCGGTAACCATGTTTTTCCCTTTCGTATGGGAGAAATTCTCAGGGGTTATGCTCTAAGTAAAAACCAAAATATACCGGTTAGCGCCGTATTCGGGACTATTGTATTGGAGCGGACTCTCGACGTTCTAACCTTTATTATAGTTCTAATCAGTGGAGCTATTTTTTTCCCGGGTATGCCAAATGAGGTTCGAATAGGTGGATTAATTGGTGGAATAGCTGTTTTAATTTTGTTTATTTTGGTATATATTTCAAACCTTAAAAAAGTTGCACTGAAAAGGTTCTTCAAGCAAAAGATGCTAAAAATAAAAAATTTAGATGATAGTAAAATAGGCAAGACGGTTAAGAATTTTTGGCAAGGTTTGACGACCTTGCGAGAAACGCCGCATCTGGGATTGATTATCTTTCAATCGTTCTTGATCTGGGCGGTTAATATCGGCAATTTCTGGTTGATGGGCGCGTCTTTACAGGTTTACTTCGATTTGTTCGATTTATTGCTGATTTTTTTTGTTACTTCTGCCATCATTTCAGTTCCGTCGGCTCCCGGCTACGTGGGAACCTATCATGCCGCGACGATCGGCATTCTGGTTTTTTTAGGGTTGGAATTGTCGAAAGCTCAAGCTGTGGCGGTAATTATGCACGCGGTCGGTTTTATTAGTCTAACCACTTTGGGTTTGTTTTATTTTCTTAAATATCAATTAAATTTCAAGAGTACAGTCGAAGTATATGTTGAGAAAGGAGCATAGGATTATTCAATGGAAACTATGAATGGTAATATCAAAACAGGAATTCCGGAAAGAAGCTTTAC
>ERZ795051.3382-NODE-3382-length-16291-cov-3.514351_pt1 | contig 16291 bp, 16 predicted proteins | sample MGYA00375135_ERZ795051 | MGnify/ENA primary metagenome ERZ795051 (study PRJEB30180, sample SAMN05720222) | activated sludge metagenome | isolation source: Anaerobic digester | place: Japan | collected 2015-05-26 ... | reverse complement strand
GCAGGTATAATAACACTAGTATTTTTTGATATGTTACGGCCTACCTTTTGAGCACGTTTTTTAATTACAAAACTTCCAAAACCTCTTAAGTAAACATTGTCCCCTTTTACAAGGGAATTTTTAACAATATTCATAAATTCTTCCACAGAAGCTTGGACAGCTACTTTTTCAATTCCTGTTTTGTTCGCAATTGCAGTAACAATCTCTGCTTTAGTCATAACAATGATTTTTTATTTAATTTTTTTATTATAAATTAATTTAAATAAGGAAGTGCAAAGATATAAAAAATATTTCATTTAAAATATGTTATAATTTAAATTAAAATTTTTAATAAAAACGATTTATGAAGTCAAAATATATCAATTTATATTAGTGTTAGTTGATAAATAAATGTAATAATAATTAAAAATTGTAGAGATATAATTTATGTTTATATTTTTCTTATAAATTCTCACCAAATTATTTTGCCTTTAGTTTACAAGGGTCGTAAACAATGAGTTTTGTGTGATTGTATGCTTGTTCATATTTAGGAATCCAATACAGTTCTGTATTTTGAATAGCAATTTATTTAATACCATCTGCAAGTAATTTTTCGACCATTAACTGTATAGAGCTTGTTAATGTTAAATATTCTTTTGCTTCATTGTGTGTGTTTCCGGTGAATATTCTACAAAAAATTGTATGTTTGTGAACATCCAGTCCGCATGTTCTTCCCATAAAAGATAAGTTTTAAAATTAATGTACTAATATACGAATGTGCTTCGACACATACAGCACTTTGAGCTCTGACCGGATTTTTATTCGTTTGTGTGTTAAGTAAAAATTTAATGTATATTTGTATTGTAATTAAATTAATTAATATATTAATAATTTAAAAATTTATTTTTATGGTTATTGAATTTAAATTAAACAAGGTACTGATAAGTTTTTTCATTATAATACTTTCAGTTTCTTATGAAATTGTGGCTCAAGAAAATGATATGGTAACATATACTTGGGATAGTTATCACGTTAAGTTTCAAATACCTAAAGATTTGGAAATTATAAAAAGTGATTCTAAATCATTTGTCGCAGGGAATGAAGATATTTCTTTGTCTATTTTTCCACGACTTGAAGAAAATTTAACTTATGATGAAATGGTAGAAGCTCTTAAAGATTGGGCTTATAAAAGTGAAGTAATTTTAACTGAAGACGGTATAATGTCTTTAGATAATTTAAATGGGTATTGGGGAGTTATGGCTGACGGGACAAAAGATTATTGGCCCATTTTTTTAATGCTTATAGTTGATCCAGATTATTCCAACACTAGTTTGTATGTTTGGTTATCATATAGGGAAGATAAGTTACAAAATGCATCGGATATAATATCTAGTTTAACTCCTAATTAAAATTTTTTAAACTGTAATTATTATGTTTGTGGTAGATGAAACAATTGTTTCTGATGATTTTGCTATACATTGTTTCAAATGTGATATAAATAAATGTAAAGGAGCTTGCTGTATACATGGCGATGCAGGAGCACCTCTTAATAAAGAAGAATTGCCTATTCTTGAAAAAATTTTACCAGAAGTAGAACCTTTTCTCACAAAACAGGGGAAAGAAGCAATAAAAAAATATGGAGCTTGGGTGCAAATTTCTGATGATGAATATGTTACTCCATTAGCTGAAAGTTCAGAATGTGCTTATGTATATTTTTCTGATAATAATATAGCTATGTGTGCCATTGAAAAAGCATGGTCATTTCGATTAATAGAATTTAGAAAGCCTATTTCCTGCCACTTATATCCAGCAAGAATTACACAATTTAAAAATTTTATTGCAATTAATTATCATCAATGGTCCATTTGTCAAGAAGCTGTTATTAATGGGGAATCTAAAGATATTAAATTATATGAGTTTTTAAAAGAACCTTTTATTCGTAAATTTGGTATTAATTGGTACAATAAATTATTATCTTCTATTAGAAAAAGAAAATAATATTTATTTTATTTAAATATTTAACATGTTTATCTGTGAAAAATTAAATTTGTTTTTGAAATAATATAGACCAAAAGAGAAAACTTTTAAGTAACTTTTTGTTATTATTTTTTTCATAATTTAATTGTTTATACTTTTGCATAACTAATAATTAATATAAAAAGATAATATTATGAATATTTATGAAAAATTAGTCGCGGGCGAAGCTAAATTATCGTTAATAGGTTTAGGTTATGTTGGTTTACCTATAGCTCTTGAATTTGCCCGTAAAATTAAAGTTATAGGATTTGATATTAGAGAAGATAGAATAGAAATGATGAAAAATAAAATAGATCCTAGTAAAGAAATAGCTCCTGAAGAGTTTGAAAATCGAACTATTGAATTTACATCATCTTTAGATAAGCTACGAGAAGCTACTTTTCACATAGTTGCTGTACCTACTCCTATAGATTCTAGCAATATGCCTGATTTAAGGCCCCTTTTAAGCGCTACTGCTAGCGTTGGAAAAATATTAAAAAAAGGCGATTATGTAGTTTATGAATCTACAGTTTATCCTGGTTGTACAGAGGAAGATTGTATCCCTATTCTTGAAAAAGAATCAGGGTTAAAATATATTATAGATTTTAAAGTTGGATATTCTCCTGAACGTATTAACCCAGGTGATAAAGAACATACTATCTCTACTATTAAAAAAGTTGTATCCGGTTGCGATGAAGAATCTCTTAATATAATTGCTAATGTTTATAAATTAGTTGTTAAAGCTGGCATTCATAAAGCTCCTTCTATTAAAGTAGCTGAAGCTGCTAAAATTATAGAAAATACACAACGCGATGTTAATATAGCTCTTATGAATGAATTATCAATTATTTTTAACAGAATGAATATTAATACTTTTGATGTTATTGAAGCAGCAAGCACTAAATGGAATTTTTTAAAATTTTATCCAGGACTCGTGGGAGGACATTGTATAGGCGTTGATCCTTATTACTTAACTTATAAGGCTAAAAAATATCGTTATCATCCTCAAGTAATTAATTCTGGTAGATTCGTTAATGATTCTATGGGATTTTATATAGCTAAACAACTTGTTAAAAAACTTATTGCACAAGGTAAAAATATTCTTAAATGTAAAGTACTTGTTATGGGCGTTACTTTTAAAGAAAATGTTAGCGATATTAGAAACTCTAAAGTGGCTGATTTAATATCAGAATTGAAAACTTATGGTATAAAAGAAGTTCACGCTATCGACCCATACGCCTCTTCAGATGAGTTATTACACGAATATGGTTTTGCTTTAAAGGAAAATATTGATAACGATTATGACGCTGTCGCTGTCGCTGTTATGCATAAACCTTATTTAGACTATAATGAAGAATGGTTCGAAAAAATTTTAAAACCTGAAGCAATATTTTTAGATGTTAAAGGTGCTTTTAAAGGTAAAATAAAAAAATTTAATTATTGGAGCCTTTAATTGAATAAAGCTAACTTAGGTGAATGGATGATAATAGTAAAATACTGGTAACAGGAGGAACAGGTTATATAGGTTCTCATACTGTTGTTGAACTTCAACAGGCAGGATTTGATGTAATTGTTGCCGATAATTTATCAAACTCTTCAGCTAATGTGATTGACTTAATAACTCAAATAACTGGTAAAAAACCTGCTTTCGAAAAAATAGATTTGTGTGATAACTTGGCTTGTGATTATTTGTTTCATAAATATAATATTACAGCAGTAATCCATTTTGCTGCTTTTAAAGCTGTTGGAGAATCAGTAAAAGAACCTTTAAAATATTATAAAAATAATTTATTTTCATTAATAAACTTGCTCGAATCAATGAAGAAAAATAATATTAGTAAAATTATTTTTTCTTCTTCTTGTACTGTTTATGGGAACCCTGATAAATTACCTGTAAATGAAACTATGCCAGTAAAACCTGCCCTTTCACCTTACGGTAATACAAAACAAATAGCCGAAGAAATATTATATGATGAAGTTAATACTCAAAAAAAATTTAATGTAATATCCCTTCGTTATTTTAATCCAATAGGGGCACATCATACAATTATTATAGGTGAAGATTGTAAAGATGAACCTAATAATCTTATACCATATATAACGCAAACAGCTATTGGGAAAAGACCTTTTTTAAGAGTATTCGGTAATGATTATGATACGCCAGATGGAACACCTATAAGAGACTATATACACGTTTCGGATGTTGCTTTAGCTCACGTTAGTGCTTTACAGCGTCTTGTAAATAATAAAAACGAAAAAAACTTTGAAATTTTTAATTTGGGGACAGGGAAAGGTTATTCTGTACTCCAAATTATTAAAACCTTTGAAAAAATTTCAGGTATAAAATTACCTTATAAAATAGTTGAACGACGCCCCGGCGATGTTCCTGCTGTGTGGGCTGATACTTCATTAGCAAATAAGGTGCTAGGGTGGAAAGCTTCTAAAGATCTCGATGAAATGATAACTTCTGCATGGAAATGGGAACTAAAAAAAGCAAATAAATTATAATTGTTTTTATATGACAAAGAAAATTTTAATCACAGGTGGTGCAGGCTTTATAGGTTCACACGTTGTTAGATTTATGGTTAATAAATATCCTGATTACCATATTTTTAATCTTGATAAGCTTACTTATGCAGGTAATCTCGCTAATCTAAAAGATATTGAAAATAAGTTTAATTATACCTTTATTTATGGTGACATAGTGGATGCTAATTTTATTATGAAATTATTTGCTGAAAATAATTTTGATGGAGTTATTCATTTAGCTGCAGAGTCTCATGTTGACAGATCTATCGTTAATCCTACTGATTTTATTTATACTAATATAGTCGGTACAGTTAATCTTTTAAATGCGGCAAAAGAAATATGGAAGAAAAATGATTATAAAAATAAGTTGTTTTATCATATAAGTACTGATGAAGTATATGGTTCTTTAAATGATACAGGATATTTTACAGAAGATACTCCTTATGCTCCAAGAAGTCCATATTCTGCTTCTAAAGCTAGTAGCGACCATTTAGTTCGTGCTTATTATCATACATATAGATTACCTATTATTATTACTAATTGCTCTAATAATTATGGCCCCTTTCAATTCCCTGAAAAATTAATCCCTCTTGCTATAAATAATATTAGAAATAAAAAGCCTATCCCTATTTATGGTAAAGGTGAAAATGTGCGCGATTGGCTATATGTTGAAGATCACGCTAATGCTATTGATATAGTATTTCATAAAGGTAGTATAGGACAAACTTATAACATCGGCGGAATGAATGAATGGCGTAATATAGATTTAATAAAACTTTTATGTAGTATAATGGATAAAAAACTTAATAGAACTGACGGTGAATCAGCTACACTTATTACTTACGTTAAAGATAGGGAAGGACATGATTTACGTTATGCTATTGACCCCTCTAAAATTAAAAGAGAATTAGGTTGGTCCCCTAAATATGATTTTAAAACAGGATTAGAAAGAACGGTTGATTGGTACTTAGCTAATCAAAAATGGTTAGATGAGGTTACGTCAGGAGAATACCAGAAATATTACGAAACACAATATAAAAACAGATAAAATGTTATACAAAAATACCTTTCATACAGAAAATTTAAGTCAATATACTTTTTTAGTTACAGGTGGTGCAGGCTTCATAGGATCAAATATAGTTGAGTATTTATTAAATTATAATGCTGGTAAAGTAAAAGTATTAGATAATTTTTCAACAGGGCTAAGACAAAATATTGATGATTTTATAAATAAGCCTAATTTCGAAATAATAGAAGATGATATAACAAATATAAATGCATGCCGAAAAGCTTGTGAAGATGTCGACTATGTCATTCATCAAGCAGCTTTAGGTTCTGTCCCCCGTTCAATTAAAGATCCTATAACTACAAATTTAAATAATGTCAATGGCTTCCTTAATATGCTTATAGCGGCTCGTGAAGCTAAAGTAAAAAGGTTTGTTTATGCTAGTTCGTCTTCAGTTTATGGCGATAGTAACATATTACCCAAAAAAGAGGAATATACAGGTAAGCCTCTTTCTCCTTATGCTGTAAGTAAAATTACTAATGAGCTCTATGCTAATGTATTTTATAAAAATTATGGCATAGAAGTTATAGGCTTACGATATTTTAACGTTTTTGGCCCTCGACAAAATCCCAAAGGTCCTTATGCTGCTGTAATCCCATTATTTTTTGAAAAGATCTTAAAAAATTTACCACCTCAAATTGATGGTGATGGAGAACAAACTCGTGATTTTACGTTTATAGAAAATGCAGTACAAGCTAATATTAAAGCAATATTTTGTAAAAATAAAAATGCTGTGGGAAATGTTTTTAACATAGCTTTTGGATCTGCTACTTCTATAAACAAATTATTTGAAATGATTTGCTCTATAGCTAATAAACAAATAAAAGCTGAGCACCGAGCAGCCCGCTTAGGAGATATTAGACAATCACTTGCAGATATAAATAAAGCTTGCGAAATACTTGACTATAAACCACTTATTGATGTTAAAGAAGGACTAAAAATTTCTTTTGAATGGTATAAAAACAATATTTTAAATTTTAATTAAATTTCTAAAAATCTTCGTACGAATTCCAATTGTAATGGTACAGGCCGTCGAGCAATCTTTTATGTTTTTCTTCCGGAGTAAGCTTTTCATATTCTAATTTCTCTTTTTCAAATTCTATTCTTTTTCTTTCAGCTATTTCATGTAGTTTTTGCATATATCTATCTTCCATTCTTTTTTTTAGAAAATCGTTAGCTACATTAGGAAAAAGTTCTAATAATAATTCGTCTTCTTCATTTGCAGCAAGAGGTAAGTTACCATACTCGGGGAATAACTTATTTTCTTGTTTTTTATAATTTGTTGTATCGTAAGGTATTTCTTCTTCAAAACCTGTAATTTTTTTTCGGAATTCAGGCTTGATAGGTATAGGAGTTTTACCATAAAAACCTTTTACAAGGTTTATAAATTGAGTAGATTTTGTAGTATAATGAGGTTCTCCTTTATTTTCATCTATCACACAGTTTACAGCTTGAACTCCAACAATTTGGCTTGTAGGAGTTACCAAGGGTGGGCACCCGGCATCTACTCTTACAATAGGAACTAATTCTAATACTCTATTAAGTAAATGATCTAGTTTTAATTGTTTTAATTGCGAAAGCATATTAGTGTACATACCTCCTGGTATTTCAGCTTTTTTAACAGCTTCATCAGGAGCAGGGAAGTTAAAATATTTTTCGATTTTATGGCAAACCTCTAAAAGCTCTTTTTCTTTATCATTTTTAGCAAAATCAATGGCTTCTTCTAACCATTTGTTAACATAAGTAGGTAATTTAGGATAAGCAATGTTAAATTCTATAGGGAATATTTTATAAGAATCAAATTCAGCTAATTCTGCTCTTATTTTCCGTAATTCTTTATCAATTTGATATACTACTTCCCTGTTTACATTAGTGTCTATATTTAATTTATCAGCAAAAAGTTGGATGATTTCATAAGGAGGAGCTGCTGGCCCTCCCGCAAATGACATTATTGCAGTGTCAACAATATCAACACCTTTCACAATAGCTGTTAAAGTAGAAGCTAATCCATATCCTGGTGTGCAATGAGTATGAATATTAATAGGAACTTTTATTTCAGATTTCAAACGACTTATTAATAACCCAGTTTTTAGAGGGGTTATTAATCCTGCCATATCTTTTATTGTAATAATGTCAGCTCCTAAAGCTTCTAATTCTTTAGCTTTATTAACAAAATATTCAATAGTGAAAATATTATGTGGTAGTTTTTGCCTTTTTAAAAAAGCTTTTATTTTTTGTTTTCTAGTAAAAACAGGGTCAACAGTGTAGCAAACGGCACAATCGGCTATACCTCCATTTTCTTTAACAAATTTTATGGAGGATTTCATATTATTGATATCGTTAAGAGCATCAAATATTCTCATTATGTCAATACCTGCTTTAATAGCATTTCTACAAAAGCCCTCAATAACCTCATCGGGGTATGGATTATAGCCAAATAAATTACGTCCTCTTGAAAGAGCTGTTAATTTAGATTTGTTATTTATAACTTGTTTTATTTTTTTTAATCTTTCCCATGGATTTTCATTTAAAAATCTTATAATAGAATCAGGAACGGCCCCTCCCCATACTTCCATAGCATAAAAACCAGCTTCGCTAAATAAAGGTAAAACTATATCAATCTGAGATTGTTTCATACGTGTAGCATAAAGAGATTGTTGCCCATCACGTAATGTTACATCTCGGATTAAAAGCTTTTTATTATTTGTCATTTTAAAATAAATTTAAAAAACTTGCAAAGGTAAGTTATTTATGCTTTACAATGTTATTTTTTTTTATTTTTTAATTCTTCTTCTATTCTTAATATATCTGCTAGGGAATTGTTTTTTAAAATGTTTACACTTTGGTTTCTTACTTCTTTTATTATATTTCTAAATCCACAGGTGCTTTCATCTTTGTGAAAAGGGCAAGCTTGATAGTATTTAAACGTAGCACATGGAAGCAAAGCTATAGCTCCGTCGAAGAGTCTTATTATATCAGCTATGTTAATTTCACTTGGATGTTTAATAAGATAATATCCACCTCCCTTTCCTTTTTTGCTTCCTAAGTATCCTGAATTTTTTAAATCTAATAATATATTTTCTAAAAATTTTTTAGGTATAGTTTGTTGTTTTGCAATATCACTTATTAATATTGGTCCTTTATTATATTCTTTAGCAAGCCTTGTTAAGGCAACTATAGCATATTGTACTTTTTTAGATAACATAATTTGTAAAATGTAATAATAAATTTATTTGAAAATCAAAATTAAGTGTTTTTTAATAAATTTGACATTTATTTTTATATAATTAACATATTATGAATAAAATAAGTGTTATAAAAATATTATTGATTGCAAGTATTTTTTTATCATCATGCAATTCTTATAATGTTATTAATGTTAGCAAAGTTCAAACATCAACATTTGCTAAATATCCTGGGATATACTATGCTTTACCTCAAACAGTTATTACTATTGATGTTAATGTTACAGCTAAAGAATATATTAAAGGTCCTTATGCTGCTTTTTCGAATAAATTTTTAGGAATATCTAATCCTATTACTTCTAATTGTGTAACTTACAAAATTACTGATATAAAACTAGGCTATTATGTTGAACCCGATCCGTTAAATTTTTATTATGTAGAGATAAAAAATAGGTTATTAAAAAATAAACTTTTTTCATTTATTAGCTTGGATGAAGCTGGAATAATTCAATCTTTTAATGATATTAATAATTTTTCATATTATCAAAAAAAACCAGATTATATAAATTATTTACCATCTTCTAATGATGAATCTTTTATTCAATATTCAGGAACAAATTTCATTGAAAAGGTTGATACTTTACTTGAAAAAGTTTTTCAAGACACTATAATATTTGAAAAACAAATGTTAAAATCAACTTATATTGAGAAAACTACAGAGCAAAAAGCTATAGAAGCAGCCGATTTTATATTAAAACTTCATGAATATAAAGTTAATTTACTTAGTGGGTTGCAAGAGGTTCCTTATTCAAAAGAAGTTATGGAATATATGATTAATAAACTTGAAAATATGGAGACAGAGTATTTGAAACTATTTACAGGCTATACTAAAACATCTGTTTTTAAGTATAGGTATTCTTATACGCCTTCTCAGTCTTTGACTGATAGTATTATAATAATACCATTATTTAAATTTTCACCTGAGTTAGGTATACTTAATTTAGATAATTCAAAAGGTGAAACAGCTTCTTTGAAAATAGTAAAAAATGGCGCTAATAATATTTTGTCGAATTATTTAAATAACATTAACAATCCAAGCAGAAAAGAAAAAAAACTTTTTTACAGAATACCTGAAAATGTTAAAATAAGTTTAATTATTAATAATGAAGTAAAGGCCGATGCTGTTATGCAAGTTGCTCAATTAGGTTCTATAGCTAAAATACCCTTAAATAAAAATAAAATTATTTTCTGGAATAACACAGGAGCAATAAAAACTATTAGTTTTAGTAAATAAAAAATATTTTAATAAATTATTGATTTTAATATTTTTTGATAAAATTCTCCTATAAGAGGTAGCGGTTTGTTTTCTCCTTTTATAGCACTTATTAATCCTAATAACCAAAACACAAAAATACCTAAATAACCGAAATATAAAATTATCATTAATATCCATCCAATAATTGGTATTAATAAAAGCATAATTTGTGCTACTGCTGTAGCCATTGATGTAAGCATTAATCCTAAACTTTGCCTTATATGTAATGTTGACATTTCACTTTTCTGTTCATTTGAATGCATAATTATAGCTATTATCCAACCTATTATTGTTAAATATGCTAATAAAGAAATGGTTTTTTCATTATTATATTTCTCAGATTTTACATTATTGTCAGAAATATTAATATTACCAATATTTTCATTTTGTTTTTGTTCTTCCATAGTTTTTTATTTTAAATTTATAGAATTAATGACAAATATAATTTTTTTAGTAATACTTTAAAAAAAATATCTTTTTAAAAATTAGCTGTTATTTTTAAATTTAATTGACGAGGGGTTAAATAATTAGGTACAGCATAATTAAGACCTTCTGAATCTTGTATCCATATATAAGAAACAGTATTGTTTATTTGTAATAAGTTAAATACTTCTAAACTTATCCAGATTGATTTAAAATAACTAAAAATGTTTTGTTTTTTAATTATGATATCTTCATCTTTAATTTTTTTTGAAAAACCTATGTCAACCCTCTTATAAGGAGGTATTCTTAAAGTGTCTTTGTATCTTTTATCATCAGGTGGGCCAAAAGGTAATCCACTACCAAAAACAAGATTTAGATGCATCCTATAAGTGGGGTTTTTGGGTAGAAAATCTTGAAAGAATATATTAAACATTACTCTTTGATCTGTAGGACGGGGAATATAACCAGGTTCATGTCGTATACTATCCGTAGCAATTTTATCATAAGTATTTTCTTTTATTAGTTCCCCTGATTTATTATAATATTCATAATAATAATCATTTTTTAAATTCTCTTTTGTATTCATAAGTGAAATACTTGCCCACGATTCTAGCCCTCTAACAAATTCTCCATTTATTTTAAGGTCTATACCAGTAGCATAACCTATAGCTAAATTGTCCCCAAAATATCTTATTCTCACGTTATCTATAGTATATGGTATTAAGTTATTAAGATATTTATAATATAATTCTGTTGTCCATACAAATGGTCTATTCCATGCTCTGAAGTTCCAATCTTGACTTATTACGAAATGATATGATTCTTGTGCCCTTACATTTTTATTTATCTTCCCGTTTAAGTCTCTTAATTCTCTGTAAAAAGGAGGTTGGTAATATACACCTGTAGATATCCTATATTTAATGTTACTTTGCCAAGTAGGTTCATAAGCAATTGTAAATCTTGGACTTATTAAAAATTGTTTGTTTAAGTCCCAATAGTTAAACCTTGCTCCTGCTATGAATACTAATGTATTGTTTTTTGATATCCATGAATTTTGTAAATAACCAAAAATTCTATTTGAAGTAAGGTTATTAATTGTTTTAACAACATTTTGTAGTTCAAGAGTGTAATATGGTTGTAGCTCAGGTATTTTATAACCTACTGAATCGGGGGGGTAAGGTATAGAATACCCAGCAGAATCAATATATTTCCATTCAGATATTTTATCTGAAATTTCTTCATGTTGATATTTTAATCCCCAATCTAATTGTTTTCTTTTAATATTATATGTTCCTTTAAGTTCAAAGCTTATAACATTAGCAGTTAAACTGTTACGGGCATGATTCATAAATGTACCTATTCCTCTTTCAAATGCTTCTTGTCCAAAGTCATCTTTACCTAAGTTGGTTTCTAGTTCATATAGCCAATATTGACCCATTATATCGTAATTTTCACTTTCATTAGTTTTAAAAGCAGATGTTATTAATTTTAACCTGAGGCTATCTTTAACCTTCCAAGTCAGTGTGTAGCCTCCTAACATTGTTTCAAATTTGTCTGTTTCTTGTCCGTCAAAATATATCTTTAATTTTAAGGCTTCATTTAAGTTCCCAAAGCTAGTTTCTCTTGTTTGTGGTATTACTTTATAAGCATTATTAGAATAGTAAGTTATTAGATTTGATTCTAATTTTGAAGAATGTTGATAGGTGTAAAACCCTTGAATATCAATAAAATTAGGTTTATAATCTCCTTTTGTTTCAAGGCTTTTAAGTATATATCGATTGGTTTTATGCCTTATACCAACCATATATGTAAATTTACCTTTTTTTGAAACGTCTTCTACTAATGCTGATATTCCTAATAGGCTTAAATTTATGTTTTTAAATTCTTTAGTAGGTTTACGATAAGTAATATCTAATACTGATGACATTTTATCACCATATTTGGCTTCAAAACCACCTGCGGAAAATAAAATATTTGAAACCATATCAGGGTTTAAAAAACTAAGCCCTTCTTGTTCACTATTTCTTATTAGAAGAGGTCTGTATATTTCTATATCATTTACGTAAACTAGATTTTCGTCATAATTGCCACCTCTAACATTATATTGAGAACTTAATTCATTAGAGGAGTACACACCCGGAAAAGTTTTTATGATGCTTTCAATTCCATTACTTGGTGTAGGAATTACCATAGCTGTTTTATGATTAACTTTTTGTAATCCTGGGTCTAAACTTGATTTGCCTTTAATAATAACAGGATTTAATTCAGTAGTAGCAGTATATAATTGAAAATTAATTTCTTTTCTTTGCCCTGGTTTGACAGCAAAAGTGTCGGTAATGGTAATTTTACCGGTATATCTAGCAAAAATAATCAACTTTTTATTTGCAGGTACCTTGAATTCGTAACTACCTAAATGATCAGTTTGTTGCCCAATAGGTTTGAGTAAATTTATGATTCCTACATCTGCTGATTGTAAAGGATTACCAAAAGGATCAGTAACTTTTCCATATACAGTTCCTTCTTCTTGAGCTATGGTTATAGTACTTATAATAATATTATAGAATAATAAGAGTAATATTTTATAATTATTATGCATATACCAATTAACAATAATTATTATTCTTCTTTTCTTTTAAATTTGCCTTCACGCCATGCTTGTATAAATTGTGCCCATGCTATTGGATTAAGCAAATTATTTGGAGGTAATTGACCAGCATAATATAAACGAGATGTTCTTTTATCCATAGTATATTTATAATTTAAACTACCATCCATTTTATAATTCGTTAATCTTTCCTTCATTTCGGCTCGTTGTAAGTTTTTTTCAGCAATTTTATAAGCATCGTCAGGTATTTCAAGTTTTAAAAAAGCATTCTTGAATTGCTCTGGAGATGGCCAAGGATATATTACTGTTTCGGGTAGTAGTAAAGTGTCTTTTGTCAAAGCTTGAATAAGGCTATATCTATTTTGTGTGATAGTATCAGGTATTTTGAATATAATTGGTTTGTAACCTAATGTAGAAAATATTATTTCATCGTTTTTTTTGGCTACAAATGAAAAAAAACCGTAATAATCTGTTATTGTGCCTTTTTTTGTATTTTTTATTAAAATGTTTACAAAAGGAAGAGGCTTAAGACTATCGGAAGTAACTACCACACCTGAAAACTGAATTAAATTATTTTGCTGAGCTTGAATACTAATATCAAAATAGATTGTTTTTACTATTATTATTAAAATTATTAAAAATAAATGACGTTTCAATTCTTTTTGGGTTTAATTGAGCAAAATTATTTAAATTTAACGAATATCAAGTATAATTATTTTTATTGAGCAATATAATTAAATTTTAAAAATAAAATAATTTAAAATTTAATATGAAATTGAAAATTTTTAGCTATGATTAGCAAAATAAAAATAACTAATATCTTAAAAAAAAGAAATTAACAATAAAACTTAGTAAAATAAAATTATATGAAAGAAAACTTATAAAATAAATTTATTATATGCCAATGAAAAAAAGCAAAATTTTTATATATACCCTTTTTTCATTAAATCTTTTAAACAAGCTGATATGCCTTTTTTATCAATAGTACGTAAAGCTGAAGTTGAAACCTTTAGTCTAATCCAACGTTTTTCTTCTGGCAAAAATATTTTTTTAACTTGAAGATTAGGAGCAAAAATTCTTTTAGTTTTAATATTTGAGTGAGAAACATTATGACCTATCATTCTCCTTTTACCTGTTAACTGACACTCTTTAGCCATTTCAACTTTGTTTTAATGTTTAAAATTATGAATTTGCAAAGTAAGTGAAAAAAAATGATTAATCAAAATTTATTTAAAAATATTTTTTAATTAAGCTTTATTAATATTTTAATGTTAAAAATATAAGAAAGTTTAAAAACAGTACATTTTCATAAAACAGTTTAATTTTGCAAAAATTAATAATTTTTAAAAATAATGTAATGCAAACTATAGAAGAAATTTTGACTTATAAAATAACAGAAGCTTTTAAACAATGCTTTAATGTGAAAATTTTTGCTAATGATGTTAAAATAGAAAAAACTCATTATGGCTTTCAGGGAGATTTAACTTTTATAGTTTTCCCGTTTGTAAAACTTCTTAAAGTACCTGCTGATTATATAGCTCAAAAAATAGGAGAGTATTTGAAACAAACTGTATAGGAAGTAGTTGATATACAAATAGTAAAAGGCTTTTTAAACATTACAGTTTCAGATATTTATTATATAAAGTGGCTTAAAGATAATTTTAATAATAATAATTTTAAATGCCCAAAGTTAAATATACCACCAATTGTATTAGAATTTTCATCACCTAATACTAATAAGCCTTTACATTTAGGACATATAAGAAATAATTTGTTAGGATGGTCCTTATCTCAAATTTTAGAGGCAGCAGGTTATAACGTAATTAAAGTTAATTTGATAAATGATAGAGGCATACATATTTGTAAATCTATGCTTGGTTATATGAAATGGGGCAATGGTGAAACACCTGAAAATACTGGTATTAAAGGTGATAAATTTGTTGGGAAATATTATGTGCTTTTTGAAACCCAATATAAGAAAGAAGTACAAGAACTTATAGCACTAGGAATACCAGAAACAGAAGCTCTGCTTAAAGCCCCTCTAATTATTGAAGCTCAAGAAATATTGAGAAAGTGGGAAACTGGTGATGAAAAAATTGTTTCATTATGGAAAAAAATGAACTTATGGGTACTTAATGGTTTTAATGAAACTTATAACCGTTTGAAAATATATTTTGATAAAATATATTATGAATCTGATATTTATCAATTGGGTAAAAATATTATTAAATGGGGATTAGCTAATAATACGGTGTTTGCTGAAGAAGATGGCTCTATATGGGCTGATTTTACAAATGAAGGATTAGATAAAAAATTATTATTACGCTCTGATGGAACTTCTGTTTATATAACTCAGGATATAGGTGTTGCAGTACAGAGATATGATGAATATAAACCATATAAAATGATTTATGTTGTTGGTAATGAACAAATTTACCATTTTGATGTCCTTAAAAGGATAATTAAAAAACTGGGATTCGAATGGTATGATAAAATCTATCATCTTTCATATGGTATGGTAGAATTACCTGAAGGCAAAATGAAAACACGTGAAGGCAAAGTTGTAGATGCAGATGACTTGATGGACCAAATGTTCGAAACTGCTAAAAATATTACCACTGAATTAGGCAAAATTGATGACTTAAATGATGAGGATGCCCGTAATTTGTATGAAATGATAGGATTAGGTGCTTTAAAATATTTTATTTTAAAAGTTGATCCTAAAAAAAATATGTTATTTAACCCTGATGAATCAATAGATTTTAATGGTAATACAGGCCCTTTTATTCAATATACTTATGCAAGAATAAATTCTTTACTAAAGAAAGCAGTAGAAGCAGGTAATAATTTTTATACATATGATATTAACTTTAATATTTTATCTGTTGAAAAAAATTTAATTAAATTATTAAAAGAATATAAAATTATTATTAAACAAGCTGCTGAAGAATTAAATCCTGCTATCGTTGCTAATTATGTTTATGAATTATCTAAATTGTTTAACCAGTTTTATCAAGAAATCCCAATATTAAAAGAAAAAGATAATAATATTAAATCTTTTAGACTTGCCTTAGCTTGTTTAACTTCTTATGTTATTAAAGATAGTTTATTATTACTTGGAATAGATGCTCCAGCTCAAATGTGAAGTTTTATAATAAATTTTATTTATCGCA
>ERZ795051.3374-NODE-3374-length-16331-cov-5.682232_pt1 | contig 16331 bp, 16 predicted proteins | sample MGYA00375135_ERZ795051 | MGnify/ENA primary metagenome ERZ795051 (study PRJEB30180, sample SAMN05720222) | activated sludge metagenome | isolation source: Anaerobic digester | place: Japan | collected 2015-05-26 ... | reverse complement strand
GAATCTTGCAATAAACTTATTGGGTAGTTATGTTCACACAAGTAGATTACAATATATTGAATTCTTTACAAAGTTTTATCAGGGAGGAGGAAAGCCATTTAGCCCATTTTCAGAGAAACGGATTTATACATATCTTAAAAATTTTTAATTCTAAGAAAAAAAAGGTAAAATAAATGGTAGTGTCAAAAAATAGATGAAAGAAAGATGAAATTCCCCCTCACCCATACCCCTCGGGCGTAGTTCATATGCTCACCCGTTGGGCTATGCCCAGAGGGATCCGTAGCCAAAAGCGAGGACCCTACGGGCGAGCCTCTCCCCAAGGGGAGAGGGAAGAAAGAAAAAAGGGGAGGGATATAAAGACTTATAAAAGCATTAAAAGACAAAGAAAAGAACTATAAAATCTATAGCCAATTTTGGCAGAACCAAATAAATGAAAAGGAGGAGAATATGGGAAAAGAAAGTATATGGAGCCCGACAGTGGCATTGGCACAGAAATTCTGGCTCGGACTGTCAAAAGTAATTGCAGCAGTGTTAATTTTTCTTATTGGATGGCTTATTGCACGACTTTTAAAAAATTTGATTATAAGATTTTTTAAGGTAATAAAAATTGATAAGTTGGGTGAGGACTCAGGTCTTAAAGGACTCCTTGAAAAAGGAAATGTTACAAGAGACATTTCTGAATTGATTGGTATTGGTGTGTACTGGCTTTTGATGCTTGTAGTTATCTTTATTGCAGTTGACTTTGCCGGTATTTTAATTCCAGAGGAAGTTATAAACACTTTACTTGGTTTTATACCAAAATTCATCTTAGGGCTTCTTATTTTTATATTTTCTGTTTTTCTTGGAAATTTTTTCAACGGGATAGTTAGAACATCTGCAGGAAATATGGGAATAGAAAAAGCATCTCTTCTTGGTAAAGTTACTCATATTTCAATTGTTGCATTTGGGGCAGTTATTGCTTTACAACAAATAGGAATTGCTCCCACATTTATAGCAAATGTTTTTATAATTGTTTTAGGTTCTTTCTGTTTTGGAATTGCTCTTGCCTTTGCACTTGGTTGTAAAGATATTATTAAAAATTATTTAGAAGACCATTTTAAAAAGGACAAGAAGGAATAAATTAAAGGGCGCGTAGCTCAAGGGCAGAGCACCGTGCTGATAACGCGGGGGCTGGTGGTTCGAATCCACCCGTGCCCATTAAAGGAGAAAGTTATGGAAAAAATTGAATTTTCTGCTGAAATAAGAGAAGGAACAGGTAAAAAAATAACAAGAAAATTGAGAAAAAATGAGTATATCCCTGCTGTTCTTTATGGAGCAAAAGAGCCCCCTTTGTTGCTAAAACTAAAAAGAAAGGACACAGAAAAAACAATAAGACACATAGAATCACATAGTATTATGGCAGACCTGATAATTGATGAAAAATCAGGGAAGAAAGAAAATGTGAAAGTTGTATTAAAAGAAATTCAGGTGAACCCTATAAAGGAAAATATTACACATCTTGATTTTTATAGAGTAAGTATGGATAAACCAATATTCATTACAGTTCCACTTCATTTTATAGGAACTGCTCCAGGTACTGAAAAAGGGGGAATTCTTGATGAAGAAATGAGAGAAATAACAATTGAATGCCTTCCAAAAGATGCGCCTTCTTTTCTTGAAATTGATATTTCTTCTCTTGATATAGGCAACACATTACTTGTTAAAGATATTAAAACAGACAAAAAAATAAGAATAGTTGAAAATGGAGAAAGAGTAGTTATATCTGTTCTTGCTCCAAAAGCTGTTGAAGTTGAAGAAGAAGTTGTAGAAAAAGAAGAGGTGAAAAAAGAACCAGAAGTTATAACTGAAGAAAAAGTTGAAGAAAGAAGAAAAGAAAAAGAAAAGGAAAAAGAAGAGAAGTGAAAATTTTTTTTGGTATTGGCAACCCTGGAAATGAGTATAAGAATACAAGACATAATGCCGGCTTGCTGGTAATTGAGAATTTTTTAGACAAATTTGAAAATTATAAAGAAAAAAAACATAGATATTTTATTTCTTATGAAATTTCTCTTGGCGGGAAAGAAACAATCCTGGTAAAACCAAGAACATATATTAATGAAAGTGGAATATCTTTTAAGAAAGTTCTTGATACATATAAAGTAGATGTTGAAAATGTAATTGTTATCCATGACGATTTAGGAATAGAGACAGGAAAAATTAAAATTGTATTTGATAAAGGAGATAATGGACATAAAGGAATAATTTCAATATTTAATACAGTTGAGACAAAAAATTTCTACCGTATAAGAATAGGAATAGGAAAGGGGAAAATAGAAATACCTTATGTTGATTATGTTCTTTCTCCTTTTGAAGAAGAAGAAAAAGAACTTATAAAAAGTTCAATAGAAAAAGCAGTAGGTGCAATAGAAGAAATAATAAGGTCAGGAATTGAAAGAGCAATGACAATTTATAATAGATAAGGAAGGAGGCAAAAATGGATTGGTCTCAGGTAATTACAATTATTGGTTCTGTTTTTGCATTGGGATATACTGTTTTTATTGTAAAAGGGATATTAAAAGAAAAAGAAGGAACTCCTGAAATGATAGAAGTTGCAGAAGCAGTCAGAACAGGAGCAAGAGCATATTTAAAAAGGCAGTATAAAGGCGTTAGCATGTTTTTTGGGATTGTTTTTATAATTCTTCTTCTTCTTGCCTTTTTGAAATATCTGCCTATTTTTGTTCCATTTGCTTTTCTTACAGGAGGGTTCTTTTCTGCTTTAAGCGGGTATATTGGGATGACAGTTGCAACAAAATCATCTTCAAGAACAACCTTTGCTGCTAAGACATCTCTAAATAAGGCCTTAAGAATTGCCTTTTCTGCTGGTTTTGTTATGGGACTTGTTGTTGTTGGGTTTGCTTTATTTGATATAAGTATCTGGTATAATATTTTGAATTTTGTTTATAGACACCTCCCTCTTGAAGAAAAATTAAAAAATATAACTTCAACTATGATATGTTTTGGAATGGGAGCAAGTTCTCAGGCACTTTTTGCAAGAGTTGGAGGTGGAATTTATACAAAAGGAGCAGATGTCGGAGCAGACCTTGTTGGAAAAGTAGAGGCAGGGATTCCAGAGGATGACCCTCGTAATCCCGCTGTAATTGCAGATAATGTTGGAGATAATGTTGGAGATATAGCAGGTATGGGAGCAGACCTTTATGAATCATATACTGATTCAATAATTGCAACAATGGCTCTTGCTTATGCTGCTGGACTTTCAATTAAAGGGATTGCAGTTCCTATGGTAATAGCAACAGTTGGGGTTATATGTTCAATAATTGGTTCTTTATTTGTTAAAGTTGGTGAAGAAGCAAGTCAGTCAAACTTATTAAAGGCCTTAAGAAGAGGAACTTATTTAGCATCAATTCTTACATTTATTATTTCGTATTTTGTAATTATTAAAATTCTTGGCAGGGGCTATATTGGACTTTATGGTTCTGTTATAAGTGGGATATTCGCAGGTGTTATAATTGGATTTTTTACAGAATATTTCACATCAGACAATTATAGCCCAACAAGAAATGTTGCAATAGCAGCAAAAACAGGACATGCAACTGTTATAATTGAAGGACTTGCAACAGGGATGTTTTCCACTATTGCTCCTGTTTTAACGGTTGTAGTTGCAACTTTATGTGCTTATATATTACCAGGCGGATTTGCCGACCCTGCTCTTGGACTTTATGGAATTGGGCTTGCTGGTGTAGGAATGTTAAGTACACTTGGAATTACACTTGCAACTGATAGTTATGGACCGGTGGCTGACAATGCTGGTGGAAATGCAGAAATGACACATCAACCATCTTTTGTAAGACAAAGAACAGATTCTCTTGATGCGCTTGGAAATACAACTGCTGCAACAGGAAAGGGATTTGCAATTGGTTCTGCTGCTTTAACTGCTCTTGCCTTAATTGCTGCTTATAAAGACCAGGTAGTTCTCTTAGGAGGAAAAATTGATTTTTCAATTATGAATGTACGACTCCTTTTAGGTATCTTCATAGGAGCAATGTATCCTTTTTTCTTTTCATCAATGGCTTTAAGAGCAGTTGGAAGAGCAGCACAGAAAATTGTTGAAGAAGTAAGAAGACAATTTAGAGAAATTAAAGGACTTATTGAAGGAAAAGCAAAACCTGACTATGCAAAAGCAGTTGATATATGCACAAAAGCAGCACAAAAAGAAATGGTTATTCCAACAGTTTTCACGGTCATTTTACCAATTATTGTTGGAATACTTTTAGGGACAGAAGGAGTTATTGGATTGCTTGTAGGGGCAGTAACAAGTGGTTTTGCAGTTGCAATTATGATGGCAAATTCTGGAGCAAGTTGGGATAATGCAAAAAAATATATTGAAAAAGGGAATTTGGGTGGGAAAGGAACAGAAGTGCATAAGGCAGCAGTTACAGGTGATACAGTTGGAGACCCATTTAAGGATACAGCAGGTCCATCATTAAATATTCTTATAAAATTAATCTCAATTATTTCAATTGTTTTTGCCAGTTTTATTGTCAAAAATTCTCTTTTTAAATAGAAAGTGCGTTTTTCCATCCGTTCATCTTTTTGGAGGATGTAAAATTATAACTAAAAGCGGAAAAGTTAAAGATACAACTTAAAATTTAAAAAGTTTTTATCTTTTGTATTTCGTCCGCTAAAAAGCGCATCGGACGCTAAAATACGCGTTTTGAACTTTACATTTTAGTTTTACACTTTACGCTTTACATTTTACATTTTTAAAATATTTATTTTAAATAAATGAAAAATATATTTGAAAAGTCAATTCAACTACATAAAAAAGCAAAAGGGAAAATTGAAATAAAATCAAAAGTCCCTTTACTAGATAAAAATGACCTATCACTTGCCTATACCCCAGGAGTAGCAGGTCCCTGTGAAGAAATAAAAAAAGATATTTCAAAAATTTATAAATACACTTCAAAATGGAATTTAGTTGCTATTGTTACTGATGGAAGTGCTGTTTTAGGGTTAGGGAATATTGGAGCAGATGCATCCTTACCAGTAATGGAAGGAAAAGCAATTTTGTTTAAGGAATTTGGTGATGTTGATGCTTTCCCAATTTGTATAAAATCCCAGAAAATTGAAGATATAGTAAAAACCATATCTCTTATTTCTCCTGTTTTTGGTGGTATAAATCTTGAAGATATTTCTTCCCCAAGATGTTTTTCAATAGAAAAAAAATTAGAAAAAATACTTGATATACCTGTCTTTCATGATGACCAGCACGGAACTGCTGTTGTTGTTTTAGCAGGACTTATAAATGCATTAAAATTAACAGAGAAGAAATTTAACAAAGTTAAAGTTGTAATAAATGGAGCAGGAGCAGCAGGTATTGCAATAACAAAAATGCTTTATAAAACAGGAGTAAGAGAAATATTTTTATGTGATAGAGTTGGAGTAATTTATAAAGGTAGAAAAGAAAATATGAATTCTGCAAAAGAAGAAATAACTAAATACCTATCAAAAAAAAGCAAAAAGGGAACACTCAATGAAGTAATTGAAGGAAGTGATGTTTTTATAGGTGTTTCAGGACCTGATATATTAAATGAAGAAATGGTAAAAAAAATGAATAAAAATTCAATAATTTTTGCTATGGCAAATCCAATACCTGAAATAATGCCTGATAAAGCAAAAAAAGCGGGTGCTTTTATTGTTGGGACAGGAAGAAGTGATTTTCCAAATCAAATAAATAACCTACTTGCTTTTCCCGGTATTTTTAGAGGTGCCTTAGATATAAGAGCAAAAAAAATAACAGATGAAATGAAATTAGCAGCAAGTTATGCTATTGCAAATTATATTCCTGAAAATAAACTTTCTCCTTCTTATATAATTCCGTCTCCTCTTGATAAAAAAGTAGCAAAAAAGGTCTCTGAAAAAGTATCTTCTGCCTATTTATGAAATTGCCTTAATTTTTGAAATGGTTGAGTATATTTTTTCTTCTGTATTTTTGTTCACTTTGCTTGCCATCGGTAATGTTTCATAACTTGTATTTATGCCTATTGCTTCTGTAAGGTCTATATCCTCAATTTCTTTTATTTCAAGATTTTTTTCATATTGCTGGAATGCTCTCTTTGTTGGAATATATCCTAAATGCCAATTTGAATTTTGAGCAATTATTGTATTCTCAATTCCTAAAATTTTTTTAATATTCATCCCTATTTCTACAAAAATTTCTCCACAAATACCAATAAGTATGGTTTTATCTCCAATTTTAACACCATTTAAGTCAACTTTAATACTTTTATTTTTCCTTTTCTCTTTATATATACTTACTATTCCTGAAGCAATCATATATTTAAGGGAAGTTTTTTTCTCCTTTTTTAAAATTTCTTTTGCCTTTCTATATACCTTTTCAGTAATTTCTCTATAATCTAAGTTCATTGGAAAATAAAATGGCTGTATCTTTTTAATTTCTGTTGCTTTCACATCTATTTTCTCTTTTACCTTCTCGCTTATTTTTTTTGCGATTTCTTTCCCAATGTTTGTACTCCTTGTTTTATAATCAAATGGATTTATATGATTTATATCACCTGATGGACCATTTAATACAATAACTTCAATTTCTCCAAATTCCTTTTTTAATTCATCCCTTAAAAAACCAGGCCAATCAGAAGATATTAAATTATCACCGAGTGTATCAGGATGAAGAGCAAAATTTACAATAATTCCTTTTGTCTTCCCGCTTTCATTGTCGTCTATCTTTAAAAATGTCAATGTTTTATCAACTTCTCCTGCTGGTTTTACTATATTTTCAATTTGATTGAAAGGGTTTGTGATAACTCTTCCATCTTTCATTAAATATCTTCTATTAAAAGATATTCCATCAACTTCATTTTTACCAACTGCTATTTTTGCCTCCTGCCTTCTTCTTAAAGCAATTTTTACACTTGAAGCAATATAAAATGGGAGAACTTCAAGATAACTTTTTTCAATATAAAATCCTTTTGTATAAATTGAATCTTCCGTAAAATCAACAACAGGACCTGTATGAGTATGTGTTGCATGAATTAAAACATTGCCTTTTTTTATTCCATTTTCTTTCAATAAAATTTCTCTTACTTTTTTTGTTATATTATCTGATAAATTACATAAATCACAACTAATTACAACAAAAATATCTTCATTATCATCAAAAGCAACACAACTTGCATATAGGTCATCTCTTATATCAACACTCCTTCTATCCTGAAAATAACCTTGAAGAGAAGAACCAACAGGAGGTGTAATTACAACCTTTCCAAATCCAACTTTCATTTTTCCTCCTTTGTAAATTCACTTAATTTCTGACAAATTTACTTTTCTGTTTTCTTTTTCACTTACAAGAGATGCCTGGATGAATTTCATAATTTCAAGTGTTTCTTCTTCTGTCACAGGTGGTTTTCCTGTTTTAAAAAATTTCATAATTTCTTTTAATAATTGTGAATAAAGAGGAACTTCTTTTGAATAAATAACCTGATATACATTTTTTTCTTCCAGGACAGTTGCTCCATACTCATATATTCCTTTTCTTAACCCCCTCATTGAACCTATTCTTCCATCATCCCACTTTCCTACAACAAAATGAAAATCATTTGTTACTTCACAAATTACCTGTTGACATCCAATCCCCATAAATGTATAAAGAATTTCAACTCCATGAATTCCATACCAGAATAATCCAGGGTTTGTCGGGTCAAGTGAAGCAGGTGAAAATGCATCACATCCAAAAACATTCCCGACTTGTTTCTTTACATTCTGGATATTGTAATCAAACCTTAATGAAGATGATGAAAAAACAGGGCAGTTGAACTTTTTAGCATATTTAAAAATTTCTTCTGCATCTTTATAATTTGCTGCCATTGGTTTATCAATAAAAAGTGGTTTTCTTGCCTCTATAACTGGTTTTGCCTCTTTTAAATGTCTTCTTCCATCAACACTTTCAAGTAATACTGCATCAACTTTGTCAAGCAATTCCTCAATTGAATTAACTAATTCAACTCCCCATTTCTCAACTAATTCTTTTTTAAAACCATCAACTCTTGAATAACTTGATTCAAGGTCGGGACTGAAAGAAGGATAACCACAAACAATTTTTCCACCCTCTACATAATAAGGGTCATTTTTATCACTCAAAAGTTTCGTAAAAGCAGTGACATGCGAAGTATCAAAACCAATAATACCAATTCTAATTTCTTTTTCTTCCATTTTTCTCCTCCATTTTAATAATTTCTTTTATCAATTTATTTATAATTTCTTCTTTTTTATATGTCCCAATTATAATACCCTTTTTAAAAAAAGCAAATTTCCCAACACCTCCTGCTATTCCAATATCTGCCTGTTTTGCTTCTCCTGGGCCATTTACACTGCATCCCATAACTGCAATTTTTAAATTTTTAACAAAGGGATATTTTTTATTCAATCTCAAAATCTCTTTTTCAACTTTTTTTAAAACATCAAAAAGGGCTACCTGAATTCTACCACATGTCGGACAGGAAATAATTTCTGGCTCAAACCTTCTTAACCCCAATGCCTGTAAAATTGATTGAGCAATTTTTATTTCTTTTACAGAACTTTCTGTTAATGAAACACGAATTGTGTCACCAATACCTTCATTTAGAAGAATACCAATACCAAGAATTGATTTACTTTCTGCCATGTACCCTTTACCTGCTTCTGTTATTCCTAAATGTAAGGGATAATTAAATTTTTCTGCCAATTTTCTATAAATTTCTATTGTTTCTTTTACAAACGGGGTTTTTGCAGAAATAATAATATCATTAAAATCATTATCCTGAAAAAATTTTATGGTTTCTGTTGTCTTTTCAATTACATTTTCTACAAGAGACCTTTTAACTTTAATTGAACCCGAGTTTATTCCTATTCTTATTGGGATATTTTTATTTTTTGCCTGTTTTATAATCTCTTTTAAATCATTTCTCTTCATATTCCCAGGATTTATTCTTATTTTATCAATCCCTTTTTCAATTGAATAAAGAGCAAGTTTCTTATTATAATGAATATCCGCAACAATTGGAACTTTTATTTCTTTTTTTAGAACCTTTATTGAGTCAGTATCCTTTTCATTAAGAATAGATATTCTGATAATCTCTGCTCCCTCATTTTCAAGTTTTTTGCTTTCTTTTAATAAAAAGGAAATATTTGAAGTTGGAACTTTTGTCATCCCCTGAATAATAACTGGACTATCTCCACCAACATAAATATTACCAATTTTTATTTTTCTTGTGTTTTTTCTTATCATTTTTTAATTAGAGAACTGATAACTCTTAAAATATCATTGTATGTAACATATAAAGCAAGAGTTATTAAAAGAATTACTCCTACATACTGGACAATTTCAAGAAATCTTCTTTTTGCTCTAAACCCAGTAATTTTTTCAAAAAAAAGACCAACAAGATGCCCACCATCAAAAAGGGGAATTGGAAAAAGATTTATAATTCCCAGGTTTATACTTATAAAAGCAATAAAATAAATATATTTTGAAATTCCATAGTGAACAATTTCTGCTGACCATTGTGCTATACCAACTGGTCCTGATAAAAGCTTCGTTGAAACTTCTTTTTTAATTAACATCTTAAAAGCAAGAAAAACACTATAAGACATTTTATAAAATTCTTTACCTGCTCTTATCACTGCCTGCTGAAAAGGATATTTTTCTTCTATTTCTTTTGGTAATATCCCTATAACATATACTTTTTCTTTTTCTCCAGTAAGCGTATCTTCTGTGTAAGATATTGGTTTAATTTTAAATGGTAATATTTTGTTGTCTCTTTTTACTTTTAATTCAATTTCTTTTTCCGGGTTTTTTTTTGCTTCTTTTTTTATAACTGTTAAAACATCAAACCATTCCTTACATTTTTTCCCATTAATTTCAACTATTTCATCTCCAACTTTCAGTCCCACTTTTTCTGCTGGCATATTTTCAACAAATCCACCTATTTTAGTTCCATCATAACCAGGTAAGCCAAGCATAAAAGATGGTATAAGAAGTAAAAAACCAAGAATTAAATTATTTAAAGAACCTCCCACTAAAATTCTACTTCTTACTCCTGGAGGTTTTCCCATGTATTCCCATTTTTCAAATTCTCCTTTATCTAAATATTCTTCTCCTGCCATTTTAACATATCCACCAAAGGGAATCAGGCATATCTGATAAAGGGTCTCTCCCCTTTTCCATGAGAAAAGTTTTGGACCAAAACCAAGTGAAAATGTTTCAATTTTTACTCCTGCACTTTTTGCAAATAAGAAATGTCCACCTTCGTGAACAAAAATTATAACTGAAAATAAAAAAATGACTGCTATTATTGAGATAATCATTTTAGATATTTCCCATTTAGATATAATTTAAAAGTTTATTTTCTCACCATATTTGCCAATTAAAGGAAGACAATCTGTTTTTTCCCTGTAAAGAATTAACAATCCCTATTATCATAAGAACAAAAACAAACATATAAACAAGATAAGAAAGGAAATAAAAAATTGTCCTTAAAAATGGGATAAACATAAAAATAAAGTGAATAAACCACCAGCCAATAGAAATTATCAAAAGAATAAGTCCCTGTTTTATATGAAATTTTGTGTAAGGATTATCTTTTTGAATAAGAACTGGAATTAAAATAAGTATCCCTAAATATGAAAGCCATGCAATTGACTTACCTTCTTGAATATTTTGTTGTTCCATTTTCCTCCTTTTGGAAAATTTTACTTTTTCTTTAATATCCTGTCAAATTTATTAAAATATACCTTAGGGAAAAATTAGGAGATTTTAATAAATATATGTAAAATTCTGTCATTTTAAACTTGTTTTTTTATTTACATAAATTGAGGAAAAATTTGTTAACATTTCTTATTTAATAATGTGGTATAATAAACTCTGCGATATTTAAAATGGAAAAAGAAATATATATAATTGGAGCAGGACCAGCAGGTATTACAGCAGGTATTTATGCTTTAAGAAGCAAAATAAAAACAACAATAATAGAAAAATTTTCTCCTGGTGGAAATATGTTAATTACAGAGACAATAGAGAACTATCCTGGTTTTCCAGATGGTATAACTGGACTTGAACTCGCAGAAAGGATGAAAAAACAATTTTTAAATTTAGGAGGAGAAATAATTACAAAAGAAGTAGTTGATATTGACTTGAAAAAAGACAGAAAAACAATTTTTCTTTCAGATGGTAAATTTATTGATACAGATGTAGTTATAATTGCAACAGGGAGTTCAAGAAAAAAATTAGGGGTAAAAGGAGAGGATATTTTTGTTGGTAAGGGTGTTTCCTATTGTGCTGTATGTGATGGATTTTTCTTTAAAGACAAAACAATTGCAGTAATTGGAGGAGGGGATTCTGCCTTAAAAGAAGCAATTTACCTTACAAGATTTGTTAATAGGTGTTATTTAGTTCACAGAAGAGAACAGTTCAGAGGTTCAAAATATCTTCAAGAACTTATTGAAAAAAATGAAAAAATTTCCCCAATTGTTCCTTTTGTTGTTGAAGAAATTATAGGTAAAGAAAAAGTTGAATATCTCTTATTAAGAAATACAAAAACAGATGAAAAAATGGAATTAAAAGTTGATGGTATTTTTATTTCAGTTGGACAGAAACCAAATGTTGAATTTTTAAAAGGAAAACTTAAATCAAACCCATCTGGCTATTTAATAGTAAATGAGAAAATGGAGACATCTACAAAAGGTGTTTTTGCCTGTGGTGATGTTATAAAGAAGGATTTATATCAAATAATAACTGCCTGTGGAGAAGGAGCAATCGCTGCCTTTTTTGCTGAAAAATATCTTGATTCTCTTGATTAAAAAGCACAAAATCACTGTGAAGAAAAGTAAAAAAAGTATCTTATCTTGGGTTATCTTTGTATTTTTACTAATTTATAATAAGGACTTTGAGAACACTTTTCTTTAATCTTTTCTGCCTGGTCTTCTTCTAAAAACTCTTTTTTTATTCTTTCAGGAGGTGTGGATTTTAATCCCTTTTTTAGAGAAAATAAATCTTCGGATTGTAGTATATCTTTAACGAATGCTTGAACACCTGAACCAATTTCCTGTGTTTTATAAACTTCTTTCTCTTTTTCCCATTTTCTTTTTAACTCATTTTTTTTCATAAGGTATTTTATTTGAATTTTTTTTATTTTCCACTTTTTTGTTAAAAACTTTTTTAAAAAACTATTTTAGCCCGTTTTATTAAATATCTAAAAAGTTCTTAATTAGTTTTTTCCCTTCTTCTGTTAAAATTGATTCAGGATGAAATTGAACTCCATAAATTTTATAATTTTTATGCCTTATTCCCATAATTTCTTCATCTTCACTCCATGCATCAATTTCTAAAACAGAAGGAATTGACTTTTTTTCTATTATAAGTGAATGGTATCTTGTTGCTTGAAATGGATTTTTCAAATTTTTATAAATGTTTTTGCCTTTATGATATATCTGTGATGTTTTTCCATGCATCAATTTTTTTGCTCCAATAATTTTCCCACCAAAGACATACCCAATACATTGGTGTCCTAAACAAACGCCTAAAATTGGAATTTGTCCGGCAAATTTTTCAATTATTTCACAGGAAACTCCTGCATTTTCAGGTCTGCCCGGTCCAGGAGATATAATTATTCTTGAAGGTGCAATTTTCTTTATTTCTTCTATTTTTATTTTATCATTTCTATAAACAACTATCTTTTCGCCTAATTCTCCAATATATTGATAAAGATTGTACACAAATGAATCATAATTATCTATTAAAAGAACCATTATATTTCCCCTGAAATCTCATACGCTTCCATTGGACCTTTACTTTTATTTATTATTTCATAATATTCTCTTGTAGGTATTGAATCAGCAACAATTCCTGCACCTGCTTGAATATATGCTTTTTCTTTTGAAATAACAATAGTTCTTATTGTAATACAAAAATCCATATTTTTCTGAAAACTAAAATATCCAACTGCTCCTGCATAAGGTCCTCTTCTTGTTGGCTCAATTTCTTCTATTATCTCCATTGCCCTTATTTTAGGTGCCCCTGTTACTGTTCCAGCAGGAAAAGTTGATATTAAAAGGTCTATCGGACTCTTACCTTTTTTTATAATTCCTTCAATATTTGAAACAAGATGCATAACATGAGAATATTTTTCTATTTTCATAAAGTCAGTAACTTTAACACTACCTGGAATACAGACCTTTCCAAGGTCATTTCTTCCTAAATCAACAAGCATTATATGTTCTGCCTTTTCTTTTTCATCATTTATTAGTTGATTTTCAAGTTTTTTATCTTCTTTTTCATCTTTACCCCTTTTTCTTGTTCCTGCAATTGGTCTTAAAATTGCTTTTGTTCCTTCCTGTCTTACAAGAATTTCCGGAGAAGAACCAATTAAATTTGTATCCTCCATCTGTAAAAAGAACATATATGTAGAAGGATTAATCATCCTTAAACTTCTATAAATATTTAATGGTTGCGTATCCAATTTTTTTTCCCACCTTTGAGAAGGAACACATTGGATTATATCTCCATTTCTTATATATTTTTTTATTTTTTTTACACTTTCTAAAAATTGCTTATGTGAAAAATTGCTTTTAAATTCTTTTGTTATTTGCTTTTTCTTTAATGATTCAACTATATAAAGTGGTTTTTCTAATTTCTCTTTAATCTTTTCTAATTTTTCAATTCCTTCATCATATAAACTTTTTAATGATGTTTTTTTATTATCAATTGATAAATTTGTAATAAGTAAAATTCTTCTTTTGAAATGGTCAAAAACTATGATATCTTTTGAAAGGATAAATATGAAATCAGGAACTTTCAGGTCATCATAAGAAAGTGAGGGCAATTTTTCTATTGTTCTTATAAAGTCATAAGAAATAAAACCAATAAAACCACCTGTAAAAGGAGGAAGTTGTGGTAAAATTGGTGTTTTAAATTTTTTAAGATATTCATCAATTATTTTAAGTGGTTGGTTGTTATATAATTTTTTGCTTTCTCCGGTTGTATTGTCATAAATTTCAATCTCATTATTTTTCCCTTTTATAATTAATTCTGGACCCGTCCCTATAAATGAATACCTTCCTGTCCTTTCTTCCTGTTCAGCACTTTCAAGAAGAAAATTATAAACACCACTTTTTATTTTCATAAATGCAGAGACAGGTGTTTCAATATCACCAATTATTTCTCTACAAATAGGAATTATATTATATTTTTTGCTTAGATATGAAAAAACATTGTAATCAGGATATATTTTCATTTTATATAAGGTCCGCCCTCTTTTTTAGGACGGACCTCCAGCAAGAAAATTATTCCTCAACAATTATTGCTTCAACTGGACAACTCTCTGCTGCTTCTTTAACTTTTTCTTCTAAATCAGATGAAATTTCTTTTATTTTTACATTTGAAACATCGTCTTCCATCTCAAAAATCTCTGGACAAATATCCACACAAAGACCACAACCAGTGCATAAACTTTCATCAATTTTTACTCTCACTTTTGCCTCCTTTTTTTGCAAAATTATAATAATATTGTTTTAATTTGTCAACAAAAAAGATAAAATATGTTAAAATAAAATTCAATTTTTGACAAGGAGGTATTATGAGCAAAGTAGTTATTATTTATTCTTCTAAAACAGGGAATACAAAAAAAATGGCAGAAGGTATTTATAGTGGAGTAAAAGAAATAATACATGAAGTTGAATTAAAATCAATCAAGGAAACAAATGTTGATGACCTGCTAAGTGCAGATGGAATAATTGTAGGGTCTCCTACATATTTTGGACTTATGTGTTCAGAAATAAAAAAATTTTTTGATGAAAGTGTAATACATTTTGGAAAACTTGAAGGTAAAGTTGGAGGTGCTTTTGCTTCTTCTGCTAATATTGCTGGTGGCAATGAAACGACAATTTTAAGTATTTTACAGGTAATGTTAGTACACGGAATGGTTGTTCAGGGAAGTATTTTATCAGGGCATTATGGTCCTGTATCAGTTGGTTTTCCAGATAAAAATGTTTTAAATGAATGCAGGTCTTATGGGAAAAAGATAGGAAAGTTAGTAAAGAAATTATTTGATAAATAATTTACATAAAGGAATAAAAAATGGATTATTCAAAAACAGTTTACTTACCAAGGACTGACTTCCCAATGAAAGCAAATTTAAGTGAGAGAGAACCACACTTTTTAAAAATATGGGAAGAAAAAGAAATTTATAAAAAATTAATTAAAAAAAATGAAAATGGAGAAAAATATATTCTTCATGATGGACCTCCTTATGCAAATGGAAATATTCATTTAGGAACTGCTTTAAATAAAATCTTGAAGGATATAGTAATAAAATATAAATCATTAAAAGGATATTATTCTCCATATAAACCTGGCTGGGATTGTCATGGTATGCCAATTGAACATCAAATTTTCACACAATTAAAATTGAAGAAAAATCAGGTAGACAAACTTGATTTCAGAAAAAAAGCAAGTAATTTTGCAAAGAAATTTGTAAATATCCAGAGAGAAGAATTTAAGCGACTTGGAGTTCTTGGTGAATGGGAAGAACCATATTTAACACTTGATAAGGAGTATGAAGGAGATATTATAAAAACATTTGGACAACTATCTCTTTCTGGTTATATTTATCAAACATATAAACCAATTTTCTGGTGTATAAATTGTGAAACAGCATTAGCAGAAGCAGAAATTGAATATTATGATATAAAATCACCTTCAATTTATGTAAAATTTAAAGTTATTCAGGACAAAAAAAATAATCTTAGAGACAATACATATTTTCTTATCTGGACAACAACTCCATGGACTTTACCTTCAAATACAGGTATTGCTCTTTCTCCTGCACTTAATTATGCTATTGTACAAACAGAAAAAGAGGACTTAATTATAGGAGAAAAGTTTGTTTCCCAATTACTTGAGAAAAAAGGCATTAAAGGGAATATTAAAAAAGTTGTTAAAGGGACTGATTTAGAAGGAGTTTTATATGAAGGACCTATTATAAAAAGAAAATCAAAAGTAATAATGGCTTCCTTTGTTTCAGACCAGGAAGGAACTGGCTGTGTTCATATTGCACCCGGGCATGGAGAAGAGGACTATAATGCAGGGATTAAAAATGGACTTGAAATTTTATCTCCTGTTGATGAAAAAGGAACTTTTACAGATGAGGTAAAGGAATTTGCTGGTAAAGTTGTTTTTGATGCAGATAAATTAATAATAGCAAAACTCCAGAAAGAAGGAAATTTATTTTTAGAAGAAGAAATTGTTCATTCTTATCCTCATTGCTGGAGATGTAAAAAGCCAGTAA
>ERZ795051.3354-NODE-3354-length-16408-cov-5.620498_pt1 | contig 16408 bp, 12 predicted proteins | sample MGYA00375135_ERZ795051 | MGnify/ENA primary metagenome ERZ795051 (study PRJEB30180, sample SAMN05720222) | activated sludge metagenome | isolation source: Anaerobic digester | place: Japan | collected 2015-05-26 ... | reverse complement strand
ACGGCCCGCATGCGTTGGGCCGGGCGCGGAACTACGGAGACGGCGGGCGAAGCCACGTGGACGATGCTTCCAGAAGAACCGAAAGAGCGGCCGTGAGCGCACGGACATTTCCTGCGCTCCTCAAGGGCATGCAGTGGGGCCGGCGCCGGCTGGAAGCGCTACTGTTTGCGCTGCTGCTGGGAATCCTGCTTCCCCTGTGGGCTGCGCGCGCCGCCGTATGGGGTCGCGACCGTCTCCGTGAAGAGCGCTTGTTCGCCCGCTGGCGGGAACGGCTGCACCACGGCTTGGAATCGCTGCGGCGGGCCTGTTGGCCGGGCATCCGCTACGAACGGGCGGCGGACGTCTGGTACCACGTGGCGCTGACGGAATTCTTCGACGTGCTCAACGCCACCAAGCCGCCAGTCGCCGCCGGGAACGAAGCGGCGGGTACGCTGGTCGTGAAATTGGCGCATTTCGGCGACGCCTTGCACGTATTTCCGATGATGCGGGCGTTGCGGCGCCAGCGTCCGGGCGAAAAAATCGACCTGCTGGTCGGTCCTTGGTGCGAGGCATTGGCCCAGGCGTTCCGGCTTCACGACGAACTGCTGGTCGTGTCGCCGCGTCTTGGCCAGTTCGACCGCGGGAATACGGCGCAACGCCGTTCGCTGGTCGGAGAAGTGCGTTGGCTGATGGAACTGCGCCGCCGCCGCTATGAACGGGTGTTCTCCACTTCGACGACGTCGTTGGCGGAGGTGCTGCTGATGGCTGCCTTGGATCCGCCGCGGTGGGTCGGGGCCGAAATGCCGGAGAGCGCTTGCGAAGCGCCGACCGGGGCCGTGCTGGTGCCGTACGATTCCCGCCGGTACGAAGCGGAGCGGGTCATGGAGTTGCTGGAATTGGCCGGCGGCACCGCGGAAGCCGCGGATTTGTTTTTCCCGCTGGCCGACGCGGACCGTTCGGCCGCGCGGGCCTTGCTGGCCGAAGCGCGGGTGGCCGCGGGCGCGCCGCTGGCGGTGCTGGCGCCGGGCGCGGGCTGGCCGGGCAAGCAATGGCCGGCGGAGCGGTTCGCGGAAATCGGCGACCGGCTGCGCCGCGAAACTGGTTTCGCGGTGGTGCTGGTGGGTTCCGCCGGCGAGATCGAGTTGTGTCGGTCCGTCGCGGCGCGCATGCGGGAGCCCGCGGCTTCGCTGGCGGGAAAGACTTCGCTGGCGCAGTTGGCCGCGCTGCTGGAGTCCGCCGCGTTGTTCGTGGGCAACGACAGCGGGCCGATGCATTTGGCCGCTTGTTTTCAAATTCCGTCCGTCGTATGTTTCGGTCCGACCGTTGCCTCGAAGTGGGCCCCGCGGCACGCGCGTGCGCGGGTCTTGCAACATGAAGATTGCTCCGGCTGCGTCAGCTGGCATTACCGGGCGAGTTGCCTGCACGGGAACCGCTGCATGAAAAACATCACCTTGGACGAGGTGTGGACGGCGATTTCGGCCGTGCTCGGCAAGCAGTAGAAAGGACGGCGAACGTGGCGACGTGGAAACAGAAACTGGGCCGGATGTTGCGGCGGCCGCCGTTCTATCCCCACATCTACTTCTTCAACCATCCCTTCAAAGCCCTGGAATATTCCAAGCTGGTGGCCGGCATGCCGTTTCGCCCGGACGACGTGATCCTGGACGTAGGGTGCGGCGCGGGGCTCCAGACATTGCTGTTCGGCCGGCACGCCGCGCGCGTCGTCGGGATCGATCCGGATCCCAATCCGGTCGGTCGGGCCCAGGCCGACCACCGGGAATGCGCCCCGCGCATCCCCGCGGAATTCCGGGTTGCGACCCTCGAGGCGGCACAATTTCCGGATGCCGCGTTCAGCAAGGTTTTCAGCGTCTGCGTGCTGGAACACGTGCCAGACCATTTGGGCACGCTGCGGGAATGCTTCCGGGTGCTGAAGCCCGGCGGCATCCTGTCGTTCTCGTGCGACAGCCTCGCGACCATTGACGACGAGGTGCTCAAGAAGGAACACGCCGCGCGGTACTACGTGCAGCGCTACTTCGAGCCGGCGGAACTGAAAAACGATTTGGAAGCCGCGGGTTTCCGGGGCGTGCGGATTTTCCCCATTTTCCGCAGCCGCTTCGCGCGCGATCTGTTCATGGACGGCCTTCGCAACGGGTTTTGCCATCGCTATGCCAAGTCGATCTGGCTGTCCTGGCGCCTGCGCTGGGCGGATTGGTTTGCTCGGGGCGATCGCGGATTGTTCCTGATCGCCCGGGCGGTCAAGCCGGCCGATTGACGGGACCGGCCGCTCAGCCGATGCCGTCGAAGAGGGCGGTGGAGAGGTAGCGCTCGGCGGCGTCGGGCAAAACGACCACGATCGTCTTGCCGGCGAATTCGTCCTGTTGCGCCAGCCGCACGGCGGCGGCCGCGGCCGCGCCGCAGGAAATGCCGACCAGCAGGCCTTCTTCCTTCGCGAGCCGGCGGGCCATTTCGATCGCTTCCGGGCCGGAGACCTGCTCGACCCGGTCCACGAGCGCGAGGTCCAGCGTGTCGGGAATGAAGCCCGCGCCGATGCCCTGGATCTTGTGCGGGCTCGGCTTCAATTCCTGCCCGGCCAGCTTCTGGGAAATGACGGGGCTTTCCTTGGGCTCCACGGCCACGGACACGATGGTCTTGCCTTTCGTCTTTTTGATGTATCGCGACACGCCGGTGATGGTGCCGCCGGTGCCGACGCCGGAAACGAGGACGTCGATGCCGCCGTCGGTGTCGTTCCAGATTTCCGGTCCGGTGGTTTTTTCGTGGATGGCGGGATTGGCGGGGTTTTTGAACTGCTGGGGCAGGAAGTATTTCTTCGGATCGGACGCGGCGAGGGCCTCCGCCTGCTGGATGGCGCCCTTCATGCCGTCTGCGCCGGGCGTCAGGATGAGGTTGGCGCCGAGGGCGGCGAGAACCCGGCGCCGCTCGATGCTCATGGTTTCGGGCATGGTGAGCGTCAGCTTGTAGCCGCGTGCGGCGGCGACGTAGGCCAGCGCGATGCCGGTGTTGCCGCTGGTGGGCTCGACGATCTCGACGCCGGGCTTGAGGACGCCGCGCTTTTCGGCGTCCCAGACCATCGCCGCGCCGATGCGGCACTTGACGGAGTAGGCGGGATTGCGGCCTTCGATCTTGGCGAGGATCGTGGCCTGGGCGCCTTGCGCGACGCGATTCAGCCGCACGAGGGGGGTGTTGCCGATGGATTCCGAATTGTCCTTGTAGATGCGGCTCATGGCACTCTCCTTTGTCGTTTTCTTGCGAAAGTTTTTTGACATTATCCCGGATCCGCGTCATATTCAAGTAAGTTTATAGAAAATAATGACAATAAGGAATGCCATGAGCCAAGGACTCCACACCCTTTCGTTGCACGCGGGCCAGCAGCCGGATCCCACGACGGGCGCGCGCGCGGTGCCGATCTACCAAACGTCTTCCTACGTGTTCAAAAGCACGGAACACGCGGCGAATCTTTTCGCCCTGAAGGAATTCGGCAACATCTACACTCGCCTCATGAACCCCACGACGGACGCGTTCGAGCAGCGCGTGGCCGCCATCGAAGGCGGCACCGGCGCCCTGGGCGTGGCCTCGGGCATGGCGGCGATCACCTACGCCCTCCTGGCGATCACGCGCCTCGGCGACGAAATCGTCTCGGGCAACAATCTCTACGGCGGTACCTACCAGCTCTTCCACCACCAGTTTCCCAAGCTGGGGCGCACGGTGACCTTCGTCGATTCGCGCGATCCGGAGGCCTTCCGCAAGGCCATCGGCCCCAAGACCCGCGCGGTCTACGTCGAAACCATCGGCAACCCCAAGCTGGACGTCCCGGACTTCGCGGCGATCGCGAAGATCGCGCATGAAGCCGGCCTGCCGCTGGTGGTGGACAACACGGTGGGCGTGGGCTTGGTGCGGCCGTTCGAACACGGCGCGGACGTCATCGCGTCGTCGGCCACGAAATACATCGGCGGCCACGGCACGAGCGTGGGCGGCGTGATCGTGGATTCGGGCAAGTTCCAATGGAACAACGGCAAGTTTCCGGAGTTCACCGAACCCGACCCGAGCTACCATGGGCTGAAGTATTGGGACGCGCTGGGCAACGTGCCGGGCATGGGCAACGTGGCGTTCATCCTCAAGATCCGCTTGACGCTGCTGCGCGACATGGGCGCGGCGCTGAGCCCCTTCAACGCGCACCAGTTCCTGATCGGGCTGGAGACCCTGCCGCTGCGGCAGGCGCGCCATTCCGCCAACGCGCTGGCGCTCGCCCGCTGGCTGCAGAAACATCCGCGGGTCAGCTGGGTGGTCTATCCCGGACTCGAAAACGACCCGAGCCACGCCGTCGCCGCGAAATACCTGAAAAAGGGTTTCGGCGGCCTGGTGGGCTTCGGCATCAAGGGCGGCCGCGCGGCCGGCGAGAAGTTCATCAACTCCGTCAAGCTGCTGTCGCACCTGGCGAACATCGGCGACGCCAAGACGCTGGTGATCCATCCGGCCTCGACCACCCACCAGCAGCTGACGGCGGCCGAGCAGGCCGAGACGGGCGTGACGGAGGACTACCTCCGGCTGTCCGTCGGGCTCGAGGACGTGGAAGACCTGCAGGCCGACATCGACCAGGCGCTGGCGCAGGCGGCGCCCTGACGGAGGGCGGCGCCCGGCGCCGCCCGCACGAGCATGAAGACGCGCCAGTTGATCGTCCAATGCGAAGGCGGGCTGCACTTGCGGGTGGCGGCGCAGATCGTCAAGGAAGCCCAGCGGCACCGGGCGCAGGTGCACCTGCGCTGCGCCGGATGCCCGCGGGCGAACGCCTGCTCGATTTTCGAGCTGCTCAAGCTGGGGGCGGCGCAAGGCACGCCGCTGGAAATCGTCGCCGAAGGCCCCGACGAAGACGCGGCGCTGCGCGCGCTGGAAGATCTCTTCAGCGAAGGCTCCGGCATTTGAGCTTGCGCAGAACGGGTGCCGCGCCGGCCACCGGGGAGGTAAACCGTTTCGAGCGTGGGAATTTGGCGTCGTTGGCTTGACAAAACGGGGGGGAAGGCGGAGGATGTCGCGGTTTTTCCCGGGCTCCAGGCCGCGGGAACGCGCTTTAAAAAACAACGGGTCCGGAAGGACCACAACGGAGAAGAACATGGCGAAGAAGAAATACGTCTATTTTTACGGGTTCGGGAAGGAAAACACCGAAGGCGACGCCTCGATGAAGGCGATCCTCGGCGGCAAGGGCGCGAACCTGGCCGAAATGGCCAACGCGGGCCTGCCGGTGCCCGCGGGCTTCACGGTCTCGACCGAAGCGTGCGCCTATTATTCCTCGCACAACAACAAGTATCCCGAAGGGATGCTCGAGCAGCTCAAGGCCCAGCTCAAGAAGCTGGAGACCAAGATGAAGAAGAAGCTCGGCGATCCGAAGAACCCGCTGCTGGTGTCCGTCCGCTCGGGCGCGGCGATCTCCATGCCGGGCATGATGGACACGGTCCTCAACCTGGGCCTCAACGACAAGTCGGTGCTCGGCTTCATCGAAAGCACGGGCAACGCGCGCACGGGCTGGGACTGCTACCGCCGCTTCATCGACATGTTCGGCGACGTGGTCATGGGCCCGACGACCGGCCTGTCGCACCACGATTTCGAAGTGGCGATGACCGAGCTGAAGAAGAAGTACGGCGCGAAGGAAGACACCGACCTGACGGCCGACCAGCTCCAGGAACTGTGCGAGATCTACAAGAAGGTCTACGTGCAGAAGGTCAAGAAGCCCTTCCCGCAGGATCCGTTCGAGCAGCTGCTCGCCGCCGTCAACGCCGTGTTCGGCAGCTGGAACAGCGAACGCGCCGTCAAGTACCGCCAGATCAACAAGGTGACGGGCCTGCTCGGCACGGCCGTCAACGTCTGCTCGATGGTCTACGGCAACATGGGCGACGAGTCCGGCACCGGCGTGGCCTTCACGCGCGACGGCGCGACGGGCGACGAAGCCCCGATGGGCGAGTACCTGATCAACGCGCAGGGCGAGGACGTCGTGGCCGGCATCCGCACGCCGAAGCACATCGACGAAATGCCCAAGGAGAAAAGCCCCGTCTGGAAGAAGGCGCACGCCCAGCTCATGACGATCATGAAGAAGCTGGAGAAGCACTACAAGTATCCGCAGGACGTGGAATTCACGGTCGAGCAGGGCACGCTGTGGATGCTGCAGACCCGCAACGCCAAGCGCACCGGCCTCGCCGGCGTCCGCTGGGCGGTGGAAATGGCCACGGGCAAGGACTTCTACACCGGCAAGGCGCAGGACAAGATCCTCAAGCCGGACGAGGCGATCGCGACGCTGTCGGGTTCCGACCTCGAGCAGCTGCTGTTCCCGATCTTCGACGTCGCGGCCGAGAAGAAGGCCGTCGCGCTGACCAAGGGCCTGCCGGCCGGTCCGGGCGCGGGCGTGGGCAAGATCGTGTTCGACGCGCACACGGCCGAGGAAACCGTCAAGGCCGATCCGTCCGCGAAGCTGATCCTGGTCCGCCACGAGACGAGCCCCGAAGACGTCGGCGGCATGTGGGCGGCGCAGGGCATCCTGACGAGCACGGGCGGCATGACGTCGCACGCGGCCGTCGTGGCGCGCGGCTGGGGCAAGTGCTGCATCGCCGGCGCGGGCGAACTGCACATCGACTACAAGGCCAAGACGGTCTCCGCCGGCGGCCAGACGCTGAAGGAAGGCGACTGGATCAGCCTGAACGGCTCGACCGGCGTGGTCTACGTCGGCCAGATCCCGACCGAAGCCAGCCCCGTCGTCAGCGGCGTGGTCGGCGGCAAGAAAGAGGCCCAGAAGCACCCCATCTACAAGATGTACAAGCAGGTCAGCGACTGGGCGGACAAGTACCGCAAGATCTACGTCCGCACGAACGCCGACAGCCCCAAGGACGCGGAAGCGGCCCGGGCGTTCGGCGCGCAGGGCATCGGCCTGTGCCGCACCGAACACATGTTCTTCGAGGGCGACCGCATCTGGGCGATCCGCGAGTTCATCCTCGCGCAGGATTTGCCGGCCCGCGAGAAGGCGCTGGAGAAGCTGCTGCCGCTGCAGCGGGGCGACTTCGAAGGCATCTTCAAGGCCATGGACGGCTACGGCGTGACGATCCGCCTGATCGATCCGCCGCTGCATGAGTTCGTGCCGCAGGACGCCGCCGGCCAGGCCGAGATGGCCAAGCGCATGGGCACGACCCCCGACGCCGTCGCCGCGCGCGTGAAGAAGCTGCACGAAATGAACCCCATGCTGGGGCATCGCGGCTGCCGCCTCTCGATCACCTATCCGGAGCTGTGCGTCATGCAGACCCGCGCGATCATCGAGGCGGCCTGCAACGTCGCCAAGACCGGCCGCAAGGTCCTGCCCGAAATCATGGTTCCGCTCGTGGGCACCAAGGCCGAGCTCGACTACTGCGCGGAGATCATCCGCAAGACCGCCGACGCCATCATCAAGGAGAAGAAGTCCAAGGTGAAGTACATGGTCGGCACGATGATCGAGATCCCGCGCGCGGCCCTGACCGCCGACGCGATCGCCGAGAGCGCCGAGTTCTTCAGCTTCGGCACCAACGACCTGACCCAGATGACGTTCGGCTTCAGCCGCGACGACATCGGTTCCTTCTTGCCGGACTACCTCGACAAGAAGATCCTGCCGGTCGATCCGTTCCTGCAGCTCGACGCCACGGGCGTGGGCCAGCTGGTGGAGATGGCGGTCAAGAAGGGCCGCGCCACCCGGCCGGAGCTCAAGTGCGGCATCTGCGGCGAACACGGCGGCGACCCGGTCTCCGTCAAGTTCTGCTGCAAGGCCGGCCTGAACTACGTCAGCTGCTCGCCGTACCGCGTGCCGATCGCCCGGCTGGCGGCGGCCCAGGCGGCGTTGGGCAAGTAAAACGGTCGTTTCCGCGAGGAAATTCCCGCGTCCGCCCCCGGTTTTCCGGGGGCGGATTTTTTTGTGGCGCGCGCGGACCGACGCCGGTTGATTTCGGCGCCGGATTTGGTACGGTGGCCGGCATGAACAGAAGCCCGCTCGCAACCGGAATTTCCGCCCTCCTGGCGGCGCTGGCGATCGGGCTGGCCGCCGGCTGCGGCCGCGCGGACGCGGAGCGCCGCGACGCAGGCGACCGCTACCTCCGCCGCGCCCGCGCCGCGCGCGACGCGGAAGACGTCGAGAGCGCGATCCGCTGGTGCGAAAAAGCGCTCCGGCGGCGTCCGGATTCGGCGGCGGCGCACCGCGAGCGGGCCTTGATCTGCGACCACTACCAGCAGGACTACCTCGCCGCGCTCTACCATTACCGGCGCTATCTGGAGCTGCGGCCCGATGCCGCCGAACGCGCCGACGTCGAGGAGATGATGGCGGCCTGCGGCCGGAAACTCGCGGCGCAACTCGCGGCGGCTCCCGCCAAGCCGGCGCGCGCCGCGACGGAGCAGCCGGCGCCCGCGCCGCGCGTTTCCGCCGTCGCGCCCGCGCCCGATGCGGCGGCGGCCGCAGCCGAGCCGCAAATCCACGTCGTCCAGGCCGGCGAAAACCTCGCCACGATTTCCACCCGCTACTACGGAACGCCGTCGAAGTGGAAACTGATTTTCAACGCCAACCAGGACCGGTTGAAGGACGCCAACAATTTGCGCGTCGGCACCCGGATCGCAATTCCCCCGAGCTGAGAAGGAGCACCGGCACATGGGCACCGATTTCTTCGACGACGATCTGGTCCGCGAGCGCGAAGCCGCGCTCAAAATCAAGCTGGACGGCGAAAGCGGCGGCAAGCGCGACGGGCACATCCCGTCGTCGCGCGACCTGCCCAGCCGCGCGGTCTCCGACCTGACGCTGACCCACCTGGCCCGCCACAAGCAGGAAGTGACCGACCAGATGGTGGACAAGGCGCAGGAACTGGACCGCCTGCGCGCCCGGCAGGAAGAGCTGGAGCGGGAGCGCCGCCTGCTGGAAGATCTGCGCAAGAAGCAGGAAGCGTTCGAAAGCGGCCGCCGCGAGCTCAAGGACCGGCTCGGCGAAAGCCTCGTCCGCATGGAGAAGGACCAGCTGCAGGCGGAACGCCTGGGACAGTTGCTCGGCGAGACCCGGCGCGCCTTCCGCGCGCGGCTCGACGAAGTGGACGCGCTGGACGCCGAATCCTGGACGGAAGACAACCTGCTCGACGAACTGAACAAGGCTTTGGCGTTGCTCGAAAACGTCCGGGCGGAATACAACCAGGGCGTGGCGAAGCTCGACGCCGTCCGGCCCGCCGCGGGCGCGGCGGCGCGGCCGCTGTCGTTCGCCGAGGAACCGGCCGCCGCGCCGGGAGCCGCCGCGCAGGGTTTCGGCTACTGGCTCCGCTCCGGCCTGGCGTTTTCCCTGCCGCTGATGGTCTGGCTGGCGCTGCTGCTCGCGGCCTGGATGATCTTCGATTCCTGGATCTGACCATGGCGGCAAGACGCAAACGTTTCGATCTCGAACGGCGCTTGAAGGAAATCGAGCGCGAGAAAACCGAACTGCGCGCGCGGATCGACGAAGTCCGGCGCTGGGCCGACGCCGTGCCGGTGGAGTATGCGCCGCGGTCCGAGCCGCGCCTGCGCGCCGCCGCCGTGCCGGAAAACCAGCTGCGCGAGGCTTCGGCCCGGGCGCTCCTGGAAGTCGAGGAGCGCGAGGCGGTCGACGCGCCCGCGGACGAAACGTCGCTGGACTTCGCGCCCGGGCCCGACGGGCTCGACGTCAAGCGCGTGGTGATGCCGCGCCTCCAGCGCACGGATCTGCTGCGCCCGGCCATCGGCGGCGCCGCGACCGCCGCGCGGCTGATCGAGCCGGAACACGACCGGTTCCGCAACTATTTCGGCAGCGCCGGCCTCAAGCGCGTCCGCGAGGCCCGCAAGGAACAGGGAAGCCAGCGCGCGCGCGCCGTCTTCATGCTCCTGATGGTCGCGACGCTGGGCTTCATCCTCTTCAAGATGATCACCTAGCCGCGCCGCCGCGGCAGCCGGAACAAAGGAATGGTGTCAATGAACGTGGCGGTCGCTTGCGGCGGAACCGGGGGGCACGTGTTTCCCGGTCTGGCCACGGCGCGCGAACTGTTGCGCCGCGGCCACGACGTGACCCTGTGGCTCACCGGGCGCGATACCGAGCAGGCGGCGCGCAAGGAATGGGACGGGCCCGTCGTCGAAGTGCCCGCGCGGGGTTTTCCCTCCGGCTTTTCCCTGGAATCCCTGCGGCGCGGCTGGAATCTCGCGCGCGCGGTGGCGCGCAGCCGCGCGGAAATGCACCGGAACCGGCCCGACGTGCTGCTGGCGATGGGGTCCTACGCCTCGGTCGGGCCCTGCGGCGCCGCGCGGCTGCTGGGCGTGCCGATCGTGCTCCACGAAGCCAACGTGGTTCCGGGCCGGGCGGTGCGCCTGTTCGCGCCCGGGGCCGCGGCCGTTGCGGCCGGCTTCGAGGAAACCCGTTTCCATCTGCGCCGCGCCAAACTGGCGGTCGTGGGCATTCCATTGCGCGAGGAGTTGACCGCCGCCGCGCAAAGCCTGCCGCCGCGCGAGTCCGTCGGCCGCGCGCCGTTCCGCCTGCTGGTCGCGGGCGGCAGCCTGGGCGCGCACCGGCTCAACGAAGTGGCGGCGGACGCCTTGGCGCGGTTGCAGCGGGCCGGGCTCGATTTTTCGGTCGTCCATTTGACTGGCCGCGCCGACGAAACGGCCATTCGCGCCGCCTACGCCGCGGCCGGCGTGCAAGCCGAGGTCATTGCGTTCACGACCTACATGGCGCCGCTCTACCACGCCGCGGATCTGGCGATTTGCCGCGCCGGCGCGGCCACCTGCGCCGAACTGGCCTACTTCGGCGTGCCGGCGCTGCTGGTGCCGTATCCGCTGGCGGCGATGGACCACCAGACCGCCAACGCGCACGCGCTGGAGAAGCGCGGCGCGGCGGACGTGGTGGCGGAATCCGCGCTGACCCCCGAATGGCTCGAAGCCTATCTGGCGCAGACCCTGCGCCAGCCCGAGCGGCTGGCGCGCCTGCGCGAAGCCGCGCGCAAGGAAGGCGTGCGGGACGGCACGGCCGCCTTGGCCGATCTGGTGGAGCGCTGCGCGCGGAAACCATGACGGCGCCCGGCGGCAACTGGCGCGAGGAAATCCGGCGCTGGATCCGGACGCCGGGCGCGCGCGTGCATTTGATGGGCGTCGGCGGCATCGGCATGGCCGGCGTGGCGCGCTTGCTCGCGGCCAAGGGATTGGCCGTGACCGGCTGCGACGGCGGCGCGCCGCGCACGCTGGCGTGGCTGCGCGCCTGCGGCATCCCGGCGACGACGGGCCACGACCCGGCGCATCTCGACGGGGTTGACTGGGCCATCTTCAGCCCGGCGCTGCGGTCGGGGCATCCCGAGCGCGCCGCGGCCGAGAAAAAAGGGATTCCCCTCTATCGCCGCGGCCAGGTGCTCCCCGTGCTGGCGGAATTCTGGAAAACGGTGGCCGTTTCGGGCACGCACGGCAAGACGACGACCTCGTCCATGATCGCGCACGTCTTGCGCGCCTGCGGCGCGGATCCCTCGTGGTGCATCGGCGGCGAACTGCCGCCGGACGGCGCGCCCGCCGGCATCGGCCAGTCGGATTGGCTCGCCATCGAGGCCGACGAAAGCGACGGCACGCTGGCGCACTACGCGCCGGAAATCGCGGTGATCACGAACGTCGAATTCGACCACATGGAGCATTTCGACTCGAAAGAGGCGATGGTCGATTGTTTCCGGGCTTTCGCGCGGCAGGCGCGAACCGTGATCTTCTGCGCGGACGATCCCGAAGCCGCCCGCATCGGGGCCGCGGCCGGCGGGATCTCGTACGGTTTCGCGACCGGCGCGGATTTTCGGGGCGAGATTCTCGAGGCGGGCCCGGCCGGCACCCGCTTCGCGGTGCGCGGCGCGGCGGTGGCGCTGCCGTTGCCCGGCCGGCACAACGTGTTGAATGCCCTGGCCGCGCTGGCGGCGTGCGACCGGTGCGGGATCGCGCTGGCGGCGGCTGCGGCGGCGCTGGCGAGCTTCGCGCTGCCCAAGCGGCGCTTCGAACTCGTGGCGGAAGCGCGCGGCATCCGGATCCTGGCCGACTATGCGCACCATCCTTCGGAAATCCGCGCGCTGATCGATGCCGCGAAACAGGCGGGCGCGGAGCGGATCTGGGCCGTGTTCCAGCCGCACCGCTATACCCGGACCTTGGCGCTGGGCGCGGAATTTCCGCCGGCCTTCGCCGGCGTGGCCGGCGTGATCCTGGCGCCGGTCTACGCCGCCAGCGAGCCGCCGTTGGAAGGGGGGACTTCGGATGATCTGCTCCGGCACTTCCGGCGGCACGGCCGCCCGCCGACCGAACTGGCTCAAAGCCTCGAAGAGGCGGCCGAATCCGTCGCCGCGCGCTGGAAATCGGGCGACTGGGTGCTGGTGGTCGGCGCGGGCGACGTCGAGGACGTCGGGCTGATGCTGAAAGAGAAACTGGAGGCGACATGAACAGGCGCGGCGCCAGGCTGTTCGTCCGGGTCTTGGGTTGCCTCGTTTGCGGAAGTGGGCTGATCGGAATGCCGGCTTCGGCCGCCACGATCCACGTGGCGACCAACGGCAACGACGCGACCGGCAGCGGAAGCTTCGCCGCGCCGTTCCGGACGCTGAATTACGCGCTGCAGCAGGCCGTTTCGGGCGACGTGGTCGAAGCGCGGAGCGGTCTCTACCGGGAAAACGCCGAAGTGCGCTTCCGCGGACCGGGGATCACGTTGCGCTCGGCGCCGGGCGAATGGGCGGTTGTCGATGCGCCGCTCGACGACGAGGACGGATATTCCTCCTGCGTGTTGGTCGATCCCGACGCGGACGGCACGACGCTGTCGCGGCTGGAAATCGCCGGCGGGTATTACTACGGGGTCATGCTGCAAACCAAATGGGACTGGGGCGATCCCGCCGACCGGTCGGGCGCATGCGGCATCGTCGTCGAAGACTGCGTGATCCGCGACACGGGCCGCGATGCCGTCAAAATCACGCCCGGCTGCGACGACGTGCTGATCCAGCGCTGCGAGATCTTCAACACCGGCGCCGGACCCGCGAACGCGGCGGCGCAGAACGCGGAAGGCATCGATTGCGTCAACGGCGACCGCGTGACGGTGCGGGATTGCTTCATCCACGATGCGTTTTCCACCGGCATCTACCTGAAAGGCGGTTCCGCCGACGGATTGGTGGAACGCACGCGGGTCGAGCGTTGCGGCGCCGGCGGCATCCTGCTGGGGTTCGACACCAGTCCGGAATATTTCGATCTGGAGGCGAATCCGGGCTACTACGAGAATATCCGCGGCACGGTCCGGAATTGCCTCGTGCGCGACGTGGCCTGGGAGGGGATCGGGATGTACGCCGCATCGAATCCCGCCGTGGTCAACAACACGCTGGTCAACGTCTGCACGGACAGCGTGCATGCCGCGCTGTATTTCGGACTGAGCTTCCAGGACTGGGACGAATCCGCCGTCCGTCCGCCGTCCGTGAATCCGGAAATCTTCAACAACCTGGTCATCCAGCCGGAGGGATTCTCCGACGAGACGTTCGAGATCCGCTGGGCGGACGAATTGGGCGGGCTGAGCGCGCTGGCCGGGTGGCCGGCGATGGATCGCAACGGGTTTTTCATTGCCGGCGGCGGCGAGCCGCGGTTCACCGACCGGCGGCCGGATTCGCCGCTGGATTTCGGCACGCTCGCGCAGTGGCAGGCGCATGCGGGAGCGGATCTGCACAGCCGGACGGTCCATCCGCTGGCCGCGTTCGGCGCCGATCCGGCGCTGCTGGTGTCCAGTCCCTACGTCGATGCCGGGACGAATGCCGCCTGGATGGCGGCCGCCACGGATTTGGCGGGAAATCCCCGCGTCCAGGGCGCGGCGGTGGACGTCGGCGCTTATGAAACCGGGACCGACGACTGGGCGGCGCTGCTGATCGGCCACGCGGCGCTGGCCGGCGCAACGAATCCTCCGGCCGGCATTTCCGCCAAGGTCGGCCAGTTGCGCTGGTTTTTCACGCATGCCTCGGTGGGCGGCAATCTCGTCACCGGACTGAACGTGCTGAACGCGGAAGAACCCGCGCGGTATCCGCTGCGCATCTACGGCTATGACGGCGACAACGGCGACGGCGCCTATCACGGCGCGGTGGGCACGGCGGGTTCGGAAGGCGGCGCGGACTACCGGGCGTCGGCGAGTCCCGCCGTCGCTTCCAACGGCTTCGTCTACGAATGCATGCGCGGGAATCCGGATTGGGCGAACAAGCTGGTTTGCTTCAGCAATTCCGTCGTCCAGTCCGGCTGGCGCTTCCCGAAGATCAACGTGGCGCTGGACAAGTTCTGCTGGATCGATCCGTACGCCGATCCAGAAGAATACTGCGCCTTGCTGGCCGGCCTCGAGGCGCGGTATCCGCAGACCCTGTTCACGTATATGACGATGCCGCTGACGACGGAAACGGCCGGATCGGAAAACGACCTGCGCAACGACTTCAACCGGTACGTGCGCGCCTATTGCCGGACGGCCGGCAAGTGGCTGCTGGATCTGGCCGACATCCAGGCGTGGTCGGAAGCCGGAGTGGAACAGACGTACGTGGCGGGCGGGCAGACGAACCAGCGGATGGCGGCGGCCTATGCGGTGGGCCCGGAGTGGGGCGACTACCACCTGAACGCCGTTGGCCGGCGCCGCGGCGCCCTGGGCTGGCATGCCTTGGCGCAGGCTTTGTTCCGGGCCGATCGCGATGCGGATGGCGTTTGCGACGGCGACGAACTGATCGCCGGGACCGCGCCGGCCGACGCCACCGACCGCTTGCGGCTGGTTTTGGATCCGGGGAGCGGTCCGACGCAGCAGGTGGTGCGCTGGACGGGCGCCTCGAACCGCTGGTATGCGCTCCAGGAAAGCGCAACGCTGGAAGAGGGCGCGACGTGGAGCAATCGGGCAGCGAACCTGCCGACCACCGGCGCCCTCAACGTGCACACGGTCGCCGTGCCGGGCGCCCGGAGTTTCCTGCGGCTGACGGTGGCGCAATAGCCGGCGGCTATTCGCGCCGCGCGCGGCAATACACGTCCCACAGGGCGTCGCGCGCGGACTGGGGATCGGGACCGTAGGCGAAGACCCCGTCTTCGTGGCCGGCCATGACCAGGACCGCGACGGGAGGCAGCGCGGCGGCGAGCCGGCCGACGGCGCGGGCCATTTCGGGCGTGCCGAACGCGGCGTCGGCGGGGGTTTGCGGCGCGCCCTCCCGCAGCAGGAGCCGGAACATGAGGCGGTCGTGGATGTGGATCACGGCGTTCGCGTCGGGCCGCGCGGCGTAGATCGCGCCGTGGCTCATGGATTCCGACGAGGCGGGAAGCGGTCCGCGGCAGACGACGCGGTTCTTGCCGACGTCGAACGAAACGACTTCGCAGAAATGCTCGGGAGCGATGGGGAATTTCAGGCCGGTACCGCTGCCGGTGACGACGAAGCGGTTGGTGCCCGCGATGCGCGCGCTGACGTTGCCGTAGCCGATGCCGTCGGGCAGGACGCCGATCAATTCCCATTCGTGGAGATCGTCGCGGATGCGCATGAGTTCGTGGAGGCGGGGGTGCGCGGGCGGCGGCGCCGCCTCGTGCGCGAACGAAAACTTGATGTAGCCCTCGTCCCTATGGATGGAGGTCGGCATAGAGGGCGCGGAGCCCTTCGCGCGAGGCGGGGGCGAGGCCGCGTTCGGTGAGGATGCCCGTGACGAGGCGGGCGGGGGTCACGTCGAAGCCGTAGTTGGCGGCGGGGGTCTTCTCGGGGCAGATGCGGACGGTGGCCGGGCGGTTCGCGGCGTCGTCCCAGCCGGTCATGAAGCGCACTTCCTCGGAGCCGCGTTCCTCGATGGGAATGTCGCGCACACCGTCTTCGATGCTCCAATCGATGGTGGAGGACGGAAGAACGGCATAGAACGGCACGCCGTTGTCGCGCGCGGCGAGAGCCTTGAGATAGGTGCCGATCTTATTGGCGACGTCGCCCGCGGCGGTGGTGCGGTCGGAACCGACGAACACGACGTCCACCAGGCCGTGCTGCATCAAATGCCCGCCGGCGTTGTCCGGGATCAGCGTGTGCGGGACGCCGTGGTGGCCCAGCTCCCACGCGGTGAGCGAAGCGCCTTGGTTGCGCGGGCGGGTTTCATCCACCCACACGTGGATGGGGATGCCGGCGTCGAACGCGGCGTAGACGGGGGCGAGGGCGGTGCCGTGGTCCACGAACGCCAGCCAGCCGGCGTTGCAGTGGGTGAGGACGTTGACGGGCTGTCCGGGCTTGCGCGCGGCGATTTCGCGCAGGAGGGCCAAGCCGTGCTGGCCCATGCGGCGGCTGAATTCGGCGTCCTCGTCGGTGATGGCTTGGGCTTCGCGCCGGGCGGTTTCGACGCGGTCGGCCGGGGCGCAGGCGGCCAGGACCTTCCGCATGCGGACAAGGGCCCATTCGAGATTCTTGGCCGTGGGGCGCGTG
>ERZ795051.3351-NODE-3351-length-16411-cov-7.315970_pt1 | contig 16411 bp, 18 predicted proteins | sample MGYA00375135_ERZ795051 | MGnify/ENA primary metagenome ERZ795051 (study PRJEB30180, sample SAMN05720222) | activated sludge metagenome | isolation source: Anaerobic digester | place: Japan | collected 2015-05-26 ... | reverse complement strand
TTTTTTATTCCTCGATTATTTTTCCGTCTTCTAATCGAATTACTCTTTGACAAAACCTAGTAAGTCGGGGGTCGTGAGTGACAACAATAAAAGTTTTTCCCTCGCTTTTATTTAATTCTTTCATTATTTCTATAATTTCTGTGCCTGTTTTAGTATCTAAATTTCCTGTTGGTTCATCAGCCAAAATTAATACAGGATTTAAGATTAAAGACCTAGCAATTGCCACTCTTTGTTGTTCTCCTCCTGATAATTCTGCTGGTCTTCTGTGCTCTTTGCCTTTTAATCCTACTCTTGCCAATAATTCTCTTGCTTTTTCTTCAAATTTCTTTTTATCTTCATTCAAGGGAAAAACAGGGATTAAAACATTTTGAAGAGCACTTAGAGTTGGAATAAGATAAAAACTTTGAAATATAAAACCAATTTTTTCTCTTCTGATTTCATAAAGTTTCGATTCCCTTACTTTAGAAATTTCAATACCATCGATAATTACTTCGCCAGAGGTGGGCTTATCTAATGCGCCGAGCATATTTAAAAGAGTAGTTTTTCCAGAACCAGATGGACCCATTACCTCAATAAATTCACCTCGTTTTATTTTGATATTAATATTGTCTAGTGCTTTTACTGCTAAATCACCCTTACCATAAATTTTGGTAAGGTTTTTTGTCTTTATTAAAATATCTTCAGTGTTCTTTTCTTTAATACCGTTTTTGATAATTACCATAAATAACAACGAATTATAGATGCATCAACGTAATTTACAAATTCGTATATTCGTATAGATTAGTAAATTGGTTGGTGCTACGGTTCGCGTAAAATTTCCATTGGTGCTACTCGACTGGCTCTCCATGCCGGATATATTCCTCCCAAAACTCCAAGTAGAACTCCAAACAAAATTACACCTATGAATAATTGAGGTGTCACAATGCCTATATCACTAATTATGATATTTCGTGCAAGACAAATTCCGCCATACCCAGCTCCAATTCCTACAGCCGCTCCAATAACGCTTAAGGTTAAAGATTCAATCAAAACTGAAAAAACAACATTGCTGCCTTTCCAGCCAACTGCTTTTAAAATACCAAATTCTTTTCTTCTCTCAATTACTGAAATCAACATTACAATTAAAATACTTACTCCACCGGCAAGCGCTGACACGATAGCAATAGCCAATAGAAAATTATTCAAAATGTCCAATGTTTTTTCTGCTTCACCCAGGAGATCTTTTGATACCAGAAGTTTTACTCCGGGATCTGCATTTTCAAATTCTTCTTCTATTTCTTTTGCAAGCAAATCTACATTGTTAATAGAATCTGCTTTGACAATTATTGTGTTTACTTTATCTTCTGGTAACTGGGAAAGTTTTCGTGCCAGATCAATTGAGCCAAAAATTCCAGCGTCATCGGTAATATTACCTGTTTCAAAAAGTCCAACAATGGTTAATTCAGTTTGACCCAATAGTTGTCCTGTTTTTGGGTCAATTTGAGGAATAGTGATTTTGTCACCAACATTTAATTTTGTTTCAAAGAATTCCAAGTCCTGTTTTATAGATTTACCAATGATAATTTCATTTTCGTCTTTAAAATTTCTTCCTTCAATAATATGATCTTTAGGACCGTCTTTTTCTTTTGTTGGATCAATACCAGTTAAGGGTATTCCAATTGGGCTGGGAGTTTTAATGGCAGTGGGAGGGATTAAGGCATTTACCCGTGGAGAAACTGAGCTAACATAATTTAATTTTTCAATTTGCTCAACATAACTTGCTGGCAGGGGAGTTTTGGTGGTTGTAATTTGTCCACCAAGTATAGAATCTTCTGATCCAACAACAATTGTACCAGCAACCTCGGTAAAAGTTTTTTCTATTCTTTGATTCATCCCTTGAGAAAGTGATAAAAGAAAAGTCATTAAAGCGCAGCCCAACGCCACTCCCAAAACCGCAAGGATTGATACACCCTTTTTACGAAAAGCATTGCGAACTGAAAAATTGAAAAGTGATAACATATATGATATGATTGATATGATAATATACAACAAAAAAAGACGAAAATCAAATTTCAAAATTAATTTAAAAGTTTTAAAAATTTAAAATTAGAAATTAGAAATTAGAAATTTTATTTATGTGGCATTCTCTTTCTGTTGAAGAAGTTATCAAAACATTAAAAACTGATCCTCAAAAAGGGATTTCAGAAAAGGAAGTTAAAAAACGTCAGCAAAAATTGGGAATAAATAAACTTCCCGAAGAAAAACCTTTATCAAGTTTTAAAATATTTTTAGAGCAGTTTAAAAGTCCCTTGATTTATATTTTGCTTATAGCGGGCGTTATCACTTTATTTTTAAAAGAGTACACTGATAGTATCGTAATTTTTACAGCGGTTATTTTAAACGCTATTGTTGGTTTTATTCAAGAAAAAAAAGCTTCACAGGCATTAAGAGAATTGAAAAAAGTTTTGAGCATAAAAGCAATTGTTTTTAGAGATGGTAAAGAAGAGGAAATTTTAGCTGAAAATTTAGTGCCTGGAGATATTATTTTATTAAAACCAGGAGAAAAGGTACCGGCTGATGGAAGATTAATTGAGAACCATAATTTAAAAGTTAACGAAGCAGCTTTGACGGGTGAGTGGTTGCCAGCGACAAAGAATATAAATCCATTGCCAAAAGACACACCATTAGCAGATAGAGACAATATGGTTTATATGGGAACAGTGGTTGAAGATGGTAGAGGCAAGGCAGTAGTTACTGGAATAGGGAAAGAGACAGAGATTGGCAAAATTAGCGCCTTAGTAAAAGAAACAAAAGAAGAAAAAACTCCTTATCAAAAAAAATTAGCTCATTTTTCAAAAATTATTGGGATAATAATTGGAGTGATTTGTATTGGAATTTTTATTGAGGGAGTGTTGACTGGCGGTGAACTTGTTGAGATGTTTACAACTGCAGTTGCGATTGCTGTTGCTGGTATTCCCGAAGGATTGCCGGTAGCAATGACATTGATTTTAGCTACTGGTATGCAAAGGATTTTTCAAAGAAAAGGATTAGTCAGAAGATTAGCTTCAGCTGAAACTTTAGGAAGTACAAGTATTATTTGTTCAGATAAAACAGGTACTTTAACAAAAGCAAAAATGCAAGTTGCTGAATTTTTTCCTCAATTCCATGAAAAATTAGCTTTAAAAATTGCTGTTTTATCCAGCGAGGCGTTTATTGAAAATCCAGAAGATGTGCCGGAAAAATGGAAAATTCGAGGAATGCCCACTGAGAAAGCTTTGATTGCTAGCGCTGGAAAAAAGGGAATTTTTCAAAATCAATTTTTAAAAAGCGAAGAAGAAATAGATGAAATTTCTTTTAGTTCTGAATACAAATATTCTGCGAGCTTGCGAAAAGTTGCTAGTGGTGATTATATTTTATATGTTAAAGGAGCGCCGGAAATTTTGTTTGCAAAATCAAAATATATTGAAGGCAAAAATGGCCCAAAAGAGTTAACCCAAGAGAAAATAGAAGAACTTAAGAAAAAACAAGAAGAGTTAACGAGTAAAGGCTATCGATTATTGGCAGTTGCTTATAAAAAAACCAACAACTTACAACCAACAACTTACAACCTTAAAGAATTAGTGAATGATTTAATTTTTGTTGGTATGTTTGTTTTAGAAGATCCTATAAGAAAAGATGCAAAAGAGGCAATTCAAGCCTGTTATCAAGCAGGGATGAGACCAATTATTGTTACTGGCGATCATAAATTAACAGCCAAAGCAATTGCTGAAAAAATAGGAATAAAAGTTAAGGACGAAAATATCTTAGAAGGAAAAGAATTAGAGAGCTTATCAGATGAAGAATTTAAAAAAATTTTACCCAAGATTCAAATTTACGCTCGGGTTGAACCAAAACACAAATTAAGAATAATAAAAGCATGGCAAGAAATGGGAGAAGTTGTAGCAATGACCGGAGACGGTATTAACGATGCACCAGCTCTAAAGCAAGCTGATGTTGGAGTAGCTTTGGGGTCTGGTACTGATGTTGCCAAAGAAGTTGCTGATCTTGTATTGCTAACTGATAACTTTTCAGTGATTGTGGCTGCGGTTGAAGAAGGACGAGCAATTTTAGATAACATTAGAAAAGTAATTACTTATCTTTTATCTGACAGCTTTACTGAGGTAATATTAGTAGGGGCAAGTTTATTTTTAGGACTGCCGCTTCCTGTTATTGCTGTTCAAATTTTGTGGGTAAATTTAATTGAAGATGGACCATTGTCTTTGGCCTTAGCGTTTGAGCCCAAAGAAAAAGATTTAATGAGACAAAAACCAGGTGGTCATGATACGCCTTTGTTAACAAGAGAAATGAAATTTTTAATTTTTATTATTGGGATAGTAACCGATCTTTTTCTCTTGGGATTATTTTTTTGGTTAATGAAATATTCTGGTTATGAACTTTCTCATATTAGATCAATTATTTTTGCTGGATTGGCTTTTGATTCACTTTTTTATATTCTTTCCTGTCGTAGCTTAAGAAAAAACATTTGGCACTTTAATCCCTTTTCTAATAAATTTTTAAATATTGGGTTAGTTTTTGGAGTTTTAATGCTACTGGCTGGTCTTTACTTGCCGCCTTTGCAAACGCTTTTAAAAACAACACCTTTAAATCTTTTTGACTGGGGATTACTTTTAGGAATTGGGTTTTTGAATATTCTTTTAATCGAAGCGACTAAGTGGTTCTTTATAACGCGTCATAAAACAGGAGAAATATGACCCTTTGGCTTTATATTTTAATTTTTATTGCTTCTTGCGCAGGACTTTATTTTGCAGGAGAATTAGTGGTTGGATCATTAATGAGAACAGCTAAATTTTTAGGTTGGCGGGAGTTTGTAGTAGCTTTTATTGTTATTGCATTTGCTGCTACTTTGCCTAATCTTTTTGTTGGTATTACTTCAGCCATTAATAAAATTCCCGAGTTGTCTTTTGGCGATGTTGTTGGGGGAAATGTAATTGATTTAACTCTGGCGGTTGCCTTGGCGGCCCTGGTGGCAAAGAGTTTACCAGCTGACAGCCGTACTGTTCAAACTACTTCGTTTTTTACCACTACAATTGCAATTTTACCGCTTTTATTAATTTTGGATGGTGAGTTGGGCAGAGGAGATGGATTAGTTTTAATCTTAACTTTTGGATTTTATCTTTGGTGGCTTTTTTCAAAACAAGAACGTTTTACAAAAGTTTATAATGAAAATAAGATCCCTCTTTCGAAACGACTTCCCACGCTTTTAAAAGATATTGGAAAAATAATCTTAGGGATAACAATTTTAATTTTAGCTTCCAAGGGAATTGTTGAATCAGCTTTATTTTTTGCTGAAACATTTAACTTGTCATTGTCTTTAATTGGTATTTTAATTGTTTCTTTGGGAAATGCCTTGCCAGAAACATATTTTGCAATTGCTTCTGCTAGAAAGGGTCAGACCTGGATGATTTTAGGAGATTTAATGGGATCAATTATTGCTCCTGCTACATTGGTTTTAGGAATAGTCGTTTTAATTTGCCCAATTCAAATTCCTGATTTTTCACCATTTGTTATTGCCCGGCTTTTTTTGATAATATCAGCTTTTTTCTTTTTTATATTTTTGCGTACCGGAAAAAAAATTACCCGCAGAGAAGCAATATTTTTACTTGGAATTTACGTTGCCTTTGTTTTATCCGAAATTTTCTACAATTTTTAAATTTAATGTGCCGAGATCGTTTCTCGGCACATTAATACTTATGCACTTATGTCATCTAAGCGACCACTAATAGTTAACGAAGAAGTTTATCATGTTGTTGTCCGAGCAATAGAAAACTTGAAGCTTTTTCGAAATGAAAAGGATTATTTACGAATGATCCATGATTTATTTGAGTTCAATGACAATAATCCAGTTTCTTCAGTCTATAGGCATAGAAGAGTTTCCAATGTACCGAGATCGTTTCTCGGCACATTGGAAAAAGCAAGAGGGAAGAAAAGGGATATGTTGGTTGAGATTTTGGCTTTTTGTTTGATGCCCAATCATATTCATTTATTATTAAGACAGAAAAAAGACGAAGGGATTAGCAAGTTTATGAGAAAGCTTGGAGCGGGATATGGTCTTTATTACAATCAAAAGTACAAAAGAAGCGGACATTTATTTCAAGGGAGATATAAAATTATTCATATCAAAGACAATGAACAATTAAAAATTATATTTGTTTATATTCATTCAAATCCCGTATTATTAATTATTCCCGAATGGAAAGAAAAAGGTATTGAAAAGGCAAAACTTCAAGAAGTATTAAAATTCTTAGAAAATTATAGATGGTCAAGTTATCCGGATTATTTAGGAAAGAAAAACTTTCCATCTTTAACCAATAGAGATTTTTTACTACAAACAATAGGAGATTTAGAGAATTGTCAAAAACTTATTAAAGATTGGCTTCAATTTAAAACAGAATTGTGGGAGCCCTCAAAAGAAATAATAATAGAGTAAATGGAACGAGAAATGTTCTCGTTTCATTAAAATGTGCCGAGAAACGATCTCGGCACATTAAAACTCTTCTATGCCTATAAGGGGGAAAAGTTGAAATATTTAAAAATTTAAGTATAATAAGAAGTATAATAAGATTGTATGTCTGATATTGTTTTGATTATTTTTTTAATTTTAATTGGTTTTGGAACAGTCGGAGCAATTTTTTATTTACGAAAAGACATTAGTTCTTTAAAAGAAGTTCAAAAAAATGATAATTCTTTGAATATTTTGAAGCAAGATATTGAGGCAATGAAAAAGAGATTTGAAGAGGGAATTTTTTCAACTCAAAAAGAAATTCAAAAGAGTTTTGAGAAAACTTCAGAGTCATATGCAAGAATGCAAAGGGAATTAGGCACACTCCAGGAAATTGGAAGCCAGATGAAAGGAATTCAAGAATTTTTACAATCGCCAAAATTAAGAGGAAATTTAGGAGAGCAGGTTTTAAAAGATTTACTTGAACAGATTCTGCCCAAAAATCATTTTAATACTCAATACAAATTTCGGGGTGGAGATATAGTAGATGCAATCTTAAAAACAAATCAGGGAATTATAGCCATTGATTCAAAATTTCCAATGGAAAATTTTAGAAAGATGATGGAAGCAGGTGAGAGTGAAAAAGAAATGTTTCAACGCGAATTTAGAAAAGATGTCAAAAAGCATATCAATGATATTTCCAAAAAATATATTTTACCAGACGAAGGAACAGTAGATTTTGCTGTAATGTATGTGCCTTCGGAAGCGGTTTATTATGAAATTGTTGCTCATCAGCCAGAAATTTTAGAATATGGTTATCAAAAGAAAATTTATTTTACATCGCCAAATTCATTTTATTATTTTTTAAAAATAATAATGGTAGGGCTCGAAGGAGCAAAAATAGAAGAAGTATCAAAAAAGATTTTGAGTGCTTTAAAATCTATTCAGCAGGAATCATTAAAATTTGGAGAAGAATTAAGGGTATTAAATTCGCATATTCAAAATGCAAAATCAGCGGCAGATAGGGTAAATATAAGATATGAAAAGTTAACTAGTAAGATTGAAAATGCAGGGGAGCTTGAAGAGCCGATGTCAGAGAAAAAAACAATATCAAATAATAGTAATAACATATAAAAATATATAATCAAATTGCAAATTTTACTGAATTATGAATATTTGTGTTTGTAATCAGTTTTAATTTGTAAGATTACTTATGGATTTAGCAGTAATAAAAACAGGAGGTAAGCAATATTTAGTTTCTCCTGGTGATAAAATAAAAATTGATTTGTCCGCACCTGCCAATATTTCTGAAGCCGTGACAAAAGCGTCGCAAGCAGGAAAAATTAAAAGCAAAGAAATAATCTTTGATAAGGTTTTATTATTGGGGAAAGATGGAAAATTAGAAATTGGCAAGCCATTAGTAAAAAACGCCAAGATTATTGGTAAGATTTTAAAGCAGGGCAAGGACAAAAAAGTAATGGTTTTTAAATATAAACCTAAAAAACGTTATAAAGTAAAAAAGGGTCATCGGCAAGCATTTACTGAGGTAGAAATAATAAAAATCACCCATACTCCTTGACAATTATTGAAATATGTGCTATACTATTAAAAGTTCCATTGGTTAAAAACTAAAGGGAAAAAATACCTCCTAAATTTTCTTTTTAAGTGGGAATTAGGATTAATTGGTCTTCCAATAAATTCTGATTTCCACCAATGGAACTTTAAAAGAAGACAGTCCTAGCGACTGTTTTCTTTTTATATTAATTTTAAATTTCTGGTAATTTTATCAATTTTTTCTTCTGGCGCTGGGCCAATACTTAAACAGGTTTTTGTTCCCGGTTCTACCTCAGTGAGGCCAGCATCACTGACTATGGCACAAGGAAGATTGAATTTTCTAGCAGATTCATAAAGCGAAAATAATTCATCAAGATTTTCACACCAGAGAACTATTTTTTTTTGTCCTTCTTTTTTCCATTCTTCTTTAAACATGCTTTTATCAGCAGCAAGAAGAGAGGCATGAGCCACCTGGACCGCTAATTTTCCTTTTGATAATTTGAGATCTTTTCTAACAATAATTGCTTGTTTTAACATATTTTTATAATTAGGAATTTGATGATCAAAGCTAGATCAATGCCTAATTTTCTAACTCTTTTATTTTTTCTCTAATTTCTGAATAATCAAATTTTCCGGCTCTTGGCCAAAGAACTGAAGCAGTGTTCTGACCTAAAATTGTTTTTCCATATACCAAGAGAGAATCTTTTTTTCCGGCATCTAATAAGAAATATTTTATCCTACTTGAATTATTTTCAGATGAGTCTGAAAAGTTTTTAGTTAATTCTATCATAGTTTTAATTTCAGCAATCCCAATATTAGTTTTATCTTTATTTTTTAAAAAAAGATTCAATATTTTAGGCAGATATTGGGGGTTGTTTAGAATCTTTGTTTTAATGGCATCCATCACTTGCTGTTGGCGTTTTATTCTAGAGAAATCACCTTCTGCTTGATGCCTTGAACGAATGTATTTAATAGCAATTTCTCCATTTAAATGCTGAGGGCCAGCAGAAATAGAAAATACCTCATATCCGCGATTTATTGTTGGAAACTTAGGATCATAAATGTCTTCTTCCACTACAACATCAATTCCATCAATAGTATTTATTAATTCTTCAATTAATTGAAGATCAATGATTGCCCAATAATGAGTATTAAGACCAGTAATTTCTTTTATTTTTTCTTGGAGCAAAGAAGGGTTTTGCTCTATTGAAAACAAAGCATTAATTCTGGTTTCATAATTTGAACCAGGAATTTTTACCAAAAGATCTCGCGGAATAGCGACAACAAAGGCATTGCTTTTTTCTTCATTTATTGAAACAACTTCAATTGAATCAGTTAAATATGGTGCTGGCCAGGGCTCTCCCGGTACTCCAATAAGAAGAATATTTGTTCTTTTGAAATCATCTTTTAAGAGTGGCGATAAATTTTCTTTTGCATCATTTGTAGGGGTTGCAGATATGTTGTTATAGGATTGAACTTCTTGCGAGATGTTTTCTTCAATTGAGGCAGTTAAGGGAGCTGATGATGAAAATTGTAAAGGAAGATAAGAGTACAAAGAAAAAGAAGCAATAAATGTAATTAAAAAAATCAACGGACCAAAAACCGCTTTTTTTGTTTTTTCTTTGGGATCAAGATAAAGAACCTTTTTGAATTTTTTATTTAAAAAGACATAATCATCCATATTTTTTATTTTGTGTGGTCTTTATTACTTATAATATAGCAAATATTTGAAAAAAATAAAAAAAAATGGTATAAATAAAAATCTAATTTTTTATGTTGATTGAGCTTATTGATAAATATTATCAAGACAAAAGAAAAGATAGGGCCCAAGAACATTTTTATATAAGTGATGCGGGGAAGTGTCCACGGGCAATATATTTTTCAATGAAGGGTTATCCTAAAAAAGAGAAAGAACCTCGCATTTTGCGTATTTTTGACAGAGGTGATATTATCCATCAAAGATTAATGGCTAATTTTTGGAGCATTCCAGAAATAAGGGTAGTTGCTTCAGAAATTGATATACCTTCAAAAGAACTTTTTCATGGTCGGGCTGATGTGATTATTTCTGTTAATGATAAATTATATGTAGTGGATATGAAAAGTTCTAGTGATTTTAAATTTCAAAAATTAACAGAACCAGAAAAACCCCATCAGTATCAAGTTCAACTTTATATGCATTATTTTAAAATTGAACAAGGCATTTTATTGTATGAAAACAAAAATACTCAAGCATTAAAAGAGTTTGAGTTGAAATATGATGCTGATCTTTGTAAAAAGATTATCAATGATTTTAAAACCTTAAAATATCAGATTGAAAATGAAATTTTACCTCCAAAACCTCAAAATCTTGAAGCATGGGAGTGTGAATATTGTGACTTTAAAGAAGAATGTGATAAAATAGATAAAAAAGATGCAATCCTACAAATGAAATTATAAGAATTAGCGAACATACAAATTGATTATTAATTTTAAAATTTGTAAATTCAAGATCCATTTATAAATTCGTTGATAATTTATGGAGTATATTAATGATTCTATATTAAAAAAGGTTTATCAGCCACGGCCAGAAAATACCCACAAATATGACTTTGGTTATCTTTTAATTATTGGCGGTTCGCATCTTTACACAGGAGCACCAGCTCTTATAGCAATGGCAGCATTAAGAGCGGGTATTGATTTATCATTTGTTATTGCTCCTCAAAGAGCTGCTGATATTATTGCTTCATTTTCGCCGAATCTGATTGCGTACCCTTTAAAGGGCCAGGATTTAGGATATCAACATTTGTCTTCTCTTATTTCATTAACAGAGAGTGCCAAAAGAGCATCTAGAGGTAAAATAGCAGTAGCGATTGGAGGGGGTATAGGCAGAGATGAAAAAACTCAAAAATTGGTTAATGAATATTTATTAAGGATTGACATCCCAGCAGTTATTGATGCCGATGCCCTTTATGCCGTTTCACAATACTATCATCCTCTTCCTTCAAAAGATATTTTTCAGGGTAAAAAATTTCTTTTAACTCCCAATACGCATGAGTTTTTTATTCTTTCAGGAATTGATATTTCAAAAATGTCACTGGAAGAAAAGAGTCAGGTTGTAAAAGATTTTGCCCAAAAAGAGAATATTACAGTGTTGTTAAAAGAAGAACCTGATATTATCTCTGATGGTGAAAATATTTTTTTAAATAATACTGGTTGTCCTGAAATGTCAGTAGGAGGAACGGGTGATACATTAACCGGGATTTGTGGTTGTTTTTTGTCGCAACAAATAGAGCCAATTATGGCAGCTAGTGCTGGTGCTTATTTACATGGCAAAGCAGGAGAAATAGCAAAGGAACAATTAGGAGCAGGGCTTTTAGCAACTGATATTATTGAATGTGTTCCTAAAGTGATAAAAAGATTTAATATTAAATGACAACAAAAGAAAAAAGATATTTAATAGTTGTAATATTTGTAGCAATATTAGGAGGAATAATTTTTTATTTTGGGGGCAAGGCTACATTGGAAGCAAAACAAAAAGAGAAACAAAGAAATCTTGCTTACTGTTTGTTATCAAAAAATATAGTATTATATGGCGATTCAGAGTCTTCTCCAACAGAGCAACAAAAAGAAATTTTTGGCGATGCCTTTGAGTATATTAATTATGTAGAGTGTAATGAATTAGATGATTGGTCAGAAGAATGTAAAGAAAAGAATATTAACGATGTTCCTACTTGGATGTTTCCAAAAAGATTGAAAATTGAAAATTTTCTTTTGTCTTGTGATGAATGTCAAAAAAATTCAAAAGGACTTTATTGTAATGATTATTGTTTTGAAATTTCAGACGATGGAGAAGAATTTTATGTAATAGGAGTAATTGATTTGCAAACATTAAGCAGATTTAGCGATTGTCAAATTGATAAATAATTTTTTCTATGTCCAACATTGTCCATCTTTATACCCTTCCTACTTGTCATTATTGTAATGCCTTGAAGGATTTTTTAAAAGAAAATCATATTGAGTTTGAGGAGATTGATGTTTCAAGAGATGAAGAGGCAAAAAAAATAATTGTTGAAAAAACTGGTCAATTAGGCGTACCCGTCATAGAGATAAATGGCGAGTTTGTTCCGGGTTTTGATAAAGAAAAATTAAGCAATCTTTTAAATATAAAATGATTCAAATATATAAATAAAATGAAGTATAGCAGATGCCATTATTATAAAAATTAATTTAAATACTACGAATTATTTAAATCATTATTTAGATAAATTCGTAGATTATTATTACTTATGTCAATTAAAGTTGCTATTAATGGTTTTGGACGAATTGGTCGTCCTGTCTTAAAAAGAATTTTAGCAAAGCACCCAAATTTAAAAGTGGTGGCGATTAATGATTTAACTGATACTAAAACATTGGCGCATCTCTTAAAATACGATTCATCTTACGGAATTTACGAAAAACCAGTAAAATTTACTGACGATTCTCTAATAGTGGGAGACGATTCGGAAGATAATAAAATTAAGGTTTTTGCTGAAAAAGATCCTATTAATTTACCATGGAAAGAAATGAATGTTGACATTGTGTTGGAATGCACTGGTTATTTTACTGACTTTGAAGGATCTAAAAAGCATCTTGAAGCAGGAGCAAAAAAAGTAATTATTTCTGCTCCCTCCAAGAGTCCTGATAAAATCCCTAGTTTTATTTTAGGTGTAAATGAAGAGAAGTTTAACCCTCAGGAAAATGATATTATTGATATGGGCTCTTGCACTACTAACTGTTTAGCGCCAATAGCAAAGATAATACACGAGAATTTTAAAATTAAAAATGGTTTTATAAGTACAATTCACTCCTATACCAATGATCAGCGGATTTTAGATTTACCCCATAAAGATCTTCGTCGGGCTCGAGCCGCCGCTCTTTCTATTATTCCTACTACTACCGGTGCGGCAAAAGCTATTGGTATGGTAATGCCAGAATTAAAAGGAAAATTAGATGGTCTTGCTTTTAGGGTGCCAACGCCTACAGTTTCTGTGCTTGATTTTGTTTGTGAAGTAGAAAAGAAAACTTGCGCCGAAGAGGTAAATTATCTTTTTAAGAGAACTTCAACAAACGAACGTCTTGCAAAGATTTTAGGAATAGAGGATGCTGAATTGGTTTCAGTTGATTATAAGAAAAATTCTTTTTCAGCTATTGTAGATGCTAATCTTACAATGGTTCAAAAAAATCTCATAAAAATAGTGGCTTGGTATGATAATGAATGGGGATATTCCTGCCGTTTGGCTGAAATGACAGAATATATAGGTCGTTTTCTCAAATGACAAGATGCGGGATCGTCTAATGGTAGGACAGATGCCTCTGGAGCATCTAATCCTGGTTCGAATCCAGGTCCCGCAGTTTTAAAAACAGCAAACCGTTTGCAAAAATTGAATTTATTAAAAACTTTTTGTATAATAAAAAAGTTGTTTATAAAAATACAAGTTTATCGATATAATACTGCATTGCTCTGAATTTTTATTTTGGGTGCGTAGTTCATCGGTAGAACGCTGCTCTGATAAAGCAGAGGCAGAAGGTTCGACTCCTTCCGCACCCAAATTATTAAATAGTTAATAAAAAAATTAAAATTATGGTTGAAGTAAGAAAAAGACCAAAAGAAACAACATTCGCTCTGGTCCGGAGATTTTCTTCTAGAATGAAATTGAGTGGCGTCTTGCAAGAGGCGAAAAAAAGACAATATTACCAACCGCCATTGAATAAAAGAGAGAAGAAATTAAAGGCATTAAAGAGAATAAAGAAGAATAAATAAATTTATGAGCGTGTCACTTGTTAACTTTACAACCTTTAACATACCTTCTGATTTTTTTGAAAAAATTGTTCAAAAAGTGTTTAAAAAAGAAGGATATAAAGAGGATGTTTTAGTAGAGGTAGTTTTGCTTGGAGAGAGAGGGATGAAGAATATTAATAAAAGATATGCTGGTAAAAATCAAGTGACCGATGTTCTGTCTTTTGCCTTTTCAGAAATTCAAAAAGCGACTAAAAAAGATTTGGTGTTTATTGATCCACCAGACGTTCAAAAAATTCTTGGTGAGGTTTTGCTTTGTCCTTCAAGAATTAAAAAAAACGCCAAAAAATTTAAAAAAGACTTTGAAAAAGAGCTTGCCTTTGTTTTTGTACATGGGCTTTTACACTTGTTGGGCTATGACCACAAGGATACAGAATCAACAAGCAAGATGCGAAAACGGGAAAAAGAAATTTTAAAGGAAATTGAATTAATATAATTTTAAAGTTTTCCAAGCCAAAGGTTATTTTTTTTCCTTTGGCTTTTGTTTTTTTAAAAAAAGAGGTATTCTATTATAATAATACTATATGCCCAATAATTCCGATAATCAGGATGATAAAATTTATTTATATTCTTTGCGTTTTTATATTTTATTTTCTTTTTGCGTTTTTATATTTGCCGTATTTCTTGGTTGGTTTACGGCAAAAATCTTGCCAGAAGAAAGTCAGAATGTTTTAAAGGAATTGCAAGAAAGTTTTAAACCAATAAATGAATTGGGTTCTTTGGGACAATGTCTTTATATTTTTTTTAATAATACCATATCAGCAATTTTTACTATTTTGTTAGGTTTGGTTTTGGGAATTTTTCCATTTTTGTCTCTTTTTTCTAATGGTGAAGTGCTGGGAATGCTAGCTTTTTCGCTTCGGGAGACAATTTCTCCCGCCATATTTTTTGTTGGCATTTTGCCTCATGGAATTTTTGAAATTCCTGTTTTGATTATAGCAGGAGCAATGGGGTTAAAGATAGGTAAGTTAACAATAAACAAATTTTTTTCAAAAAAAGAAGTGGATTTCAAAAAAGAAATATCACGCTCGTTTAATTTTTTCTTTAAATTCTTGTTTCCGCTATTAGCTGTTGCTGCCCTTGTTGAGGTTTTTGTGACACCTCATATTCTTAATCAACTGATATAAAAAATGGCAAAAAAATTTATTATTGTTTTGGTATTAATTATTATTATTGCTGGTTTTTATTTTACTTTTCAATATTTTTATTTAACGCCTATTAAAACAAAAGCGGAAATTAGTTTTGACAAGGAGCAAAAAATTATAACATTTTCTTTTCCTTATCCTGTTCTTAAAAATTATTTTTTAAAAAACCTTGAGATTATTCCAGAAACAGAGGGAGAGTTTGTTTTTAAAAATTACGATCCACTAATTTCTGTTTTTGACAATTATCCAAAACTTCAAAATAAATTTTCTAATTTTTCAAAAGAGATTCAATTTGTTCCCAGGAAAATTGAAAGAGATAAAATTTATGAAGTAATAGTTTTTCAAGAAGAATTTATTTTTTCTTTGCCATCGCCAAAAATAAAAGATATTGTTTTTGACGAAGAAGAAAAAAGAGTTGAAATTGTCTTTTTTGACTTGATTGAAGAAGATTATTTTTTTGAAAAAATTCAATTAGATCCGGAAATTACTGGTGAATATGTTTTTTTGGATTCCAATACCAGAGTGATATTTATACCAGATAAGATTCAAGAGGATAAAAATTACAAAGTTGCAATTTTAGGAAAAGAACTTGATTTTAAAATAGAATCTCCAAAGATCAAACAACTTTATTTTGATAACAAAAGGGAAGAGGTAATTGTTACTTTTACAAAACCAATTGAGAGAGAAAGGTTTTTTGAAAATTTTAAGATTACACCCTTTTTGAAAGGAAAATATTTTTTTGATGACTCGGGAACAAAAGTTGTTTTTAAACCAGATAAGATTCAAGAAGGGAAAAATTATAAAGTAGAAATATTAGGAAATAAGTTAGGATTTAAAATTGATCCTCCCTTAGAACCTGCATTGCAATCGATTTTAAATAATAGTGGAAAATTGATAGATGTAGATTTGTCAGAGCAAAAATTAAGATTATATCAAAACGGAGAAATTATTGCTGAATATCCAGCTTCAACAGGTAAATCAGGAATGCCAACGCCTACTGGAAATTTTCAAATACTATCAAAAGAAGAAAATCATTGGTCTTCAAAATACGGTCTTTATATGCCGTATGCTCTTAATTTTTACGGTGATTATTATATTCATGAACTTCCTTATTGGCCCAGTGGATATCGAGAAGGAGAAGAACATTTGGGTACGCCAGTTTCTCATGGATGTGTAAGGGTTGGAGTTGGGACAGCAGAAACTGTTTATAATTTTGCTGAAATAGGGACAAAAGTGGTAATACACCAATAAGAATGAATAAATTCCAAATACCAAATCCCAAATTCCAAACAAATACTAAATTCAAAATACCAAACAGAAATCAGTTGTCGGAAAACAGAAAACAGTAGAGAAAACAGAAATTTAAAATTATTATTACATAAATTTCCAAGCTCCAATAACCAATGACCAATCAAATTC